>ERZ888423.840-NODE-840-length-30044-cov-11.194038_pt1 | contig 30044 bp, 30 predicted proteins | sample MGYA00520523_ERZ888423 | MGnify/ENA primary metagenome ERZ888423 (study PRJEB32303, sample SAMEA104408611) | aquatic metagenome | biome: Brackish water; feature: Pelagic; material: water | place: Baltic Sea | collected 2014-06-08T10:24:00 | depth 30,27 m ...
ATTCAAGATGCCGATGCACAATTAGTAATCACAGCAGATGGTGGTTTTAGAAAGGGTGGGGCATTTGCCCTTAAGCCCGCTGTCGATGAAGCGCTAAAGGGCAAACACAATGTTAAGAAGGTTGTTGTAGTTCAACGCACTAAACAAGAAACTGCGTGGAACGATGCAACTGATGTCTGGTGGCACGACATCGTGGGTCGCCAATCCGCTGAACACACAGCGCAGGGCTTTGATTCTGAGCACCCGCTCTTCATTTTGTATACATCTGGAACTACCGCAAAGCCAAAGGGAATCTTTCACACTACTGGTGGATATCTAACGCAAGCCGCATACACCCATCGGATTGTCTTTGACATTAAGCCCGAAACCGATGTGTACTGGTGTACCGCAGATGTTGGTTGGATTACCGGCCATAGTTACATTGTTTATGGGCCGCTGATTAATGGTGCAACGCAAGTTATGTATGAGGGAACCCCAGATACACCGCATAAGGGACGGATCTTTGAGCTGATCGAAAAGTATGGTGTAACTATTTTGTATACAGCTCCGACTTTGATTCGTACATGGATGAAGTGGGGAGATGAGTATCCAAATAAGTTTAATCTCTCATCGCTTCGCCTATTAGGCTCTGTTGGCGAACCAATTAATCCAGAAGCGTGGATGTGGTACCGCGAGGTTATTGGTGGTAACCGTTGCCCAATCGTTGATACATGGTGGCAAACTGAAACTGGTGGAATCATGATTTCACCTCTGCCAGGTGTTACTGCAACTAAACCAGGATCTGCAATGACACCAATCCCGGGAATTAGTGCGGTGGTCGTTGATGATGATGCCAACCCAGTTGCTAAAGGCCACGGTGGATTTTTGATCCTTGATAAACCGTGGCCCGGAATGCTGCGTGGTGTTTGGGGAGAAGATGAGCGCTATAAAGAAACTTATTGGTCACGGTTTAAAGGAATCTACTTTGCAGGAGATGGTGCAAAGTTAGATAAGGATGGGGCGATTTGGTTGCTCGGTCGAGTTGATGATGTCATGAATGTTTCTGGACATAGAATTTCAACAACTGAGGTTGAGTCCGCACTTGTTTCCCATGAAGCTGTTGCTGAAGCTGCTGTCGTTGGTGCTCATGATGCGATGACAGGGCAGGGGATCGTCGCCTTTGTTATTTTGCGTGGTGGAATAGCCCATGCAAGTGGAGAAAAACTTGTTACAGAGCTACGTAATCATGTGGCAAAAGAGATTGGTGCGATCGCAAAGCCTCGTCAGATTTTGGTTGTTGCTGAACTTCCAAAGACCCGAAGCGGCAAAATTATGCGTCGTTTACTCAAAGATGTCGCTGAAAACCGCCAGGTTGGCGATGCAACAACCCTTGCAGATCCAAATGTCATGAAGCTGATCTCTGAAGGTCTAAACACATCAAAGGATGAGGATTAAATGCGCACTCCAAGATACTTTTCTGTAAGTGTAAGAATTTGATCGAGATCTTTAATGATTCCGACATGTTTGTGGGCAACACTGCCATCGGCTGCGATAAACCAAGTTACTGGCACACCCATCCCAAAGTACTGGCGTGATCGACCATCTGGGTCATACAGGTTTGGCCATGTAACGCCATTACCTTCAACAAATCTGCGGCCATCATCAAAGTTTGCTTCCTCTACATCAACACCGATTAATTGAACTTTATCCTTTGCTTTTTCATAAAAGGCTCGCAGCACCGGCATCTCTTCTTTGCATGGTCCACACCACGATCCCCACACATTAACAACCATAGGTCCACGTAGCCCGCCAAGTTGGGCACCCTCCTTACCATCTAAGCACGCTAATTCAACTCCACCAGTAAATGTTGAGTCCTTTGAAATAGATTCGCATGAGACAACTTCTCCCTTTACATATGTAGATGAGGGAGAACAAGCGGTCAGCATTAATAGCGCTGCTGCCACTAACACTTTCCTCATCGGAAATCCTTGTCTGTTTTGACTAACAGTAAGGCCTTCTCTTTATCCATCTCCCCGATTCCAACACTTGGACAGATTTTTGCAACAGGGCATACACCGCACGCTGGTTTACGTGAGTGGCAGATTCTGCGCCCATGCCAAATCATTCGCTGCGAAAGATTTGTCCATTCGACTTGCGGTATTAACTGCTGCACAATCATTTCAACCTTGACTGGATCTGTTTCTTTAGTCCACCCAAAACGACGTGACAATCTTCCAAAGTGCGTATCAACTGTTATACCAGGAGTATCAAAGGCATGACCTAAAACAACATTTGCAGTTTTTCTTCCAACCCCTGGCAGAGTAATGAGCTCTTCAAGAGTGCGTGGAACTTCTCCACCAAAGTCCTCTAGCAACTTGATGTTAAGCGACTTTATATTGCGGGCTTTAGCTCGATAAAAGCCGGTGGAGTGGACTAACTCTTCAATCTCATGAATATCTGCTTTTGCATACGCCTTTGGATTCTTATACTTTTTAAAGAGTGCTGGGGTGACAGTGTTAACTCTCTTATCTGTGCACTGAGCGCTGAGCAACGTTGCGACAATTAACTCCAGCGGGTTAGTAAAATCTAATTCGCATCGAATGTTTGGGTAGGTCTTTGTGAGGATGCGGTAAACCGCCTTCGCCCCTTTTCTGGTTTCGCCATCGACCGCCATGGGTAGTAAAGTACCCCTCGTGCCCATAGATCAAGAAGTTATTCGCAAAGCGCCTCTCTTCACCGCCTTGGATGATGCCGCCGCTATCTCTTTGCTGGCCAATATGGATTCTGTAAAGATTGCCAAGGGATCTGTTTTATTCGCTGAAGGTGCTGAAGGTGATCACCTATATGTGATAGCCGAAGGAAAACTCAAGCTAGGAACATCCAGCGGAGATGGTCGTGAGAACCTACTTTCAATTCTCGGACCTGGTGAAATGTTTGGTGAACTCAGCCTCTTTGATCCAGGCCCACGTACATCAACTGCAACCGCAGTAACAGATGCAAAACTACTTAGCCTTGGCCAGGAAAAATTAATTCCTTGGCTTGCTCAAAATCCTCAAGTTGCATTACAACTTTTGGCTCGCTTGGCACAACGTCTTCGCCGTACCAATGAAGCGGTTGGCGATCTAGTCTTTTCAGATGTACCTGGTCGTGTTGCTAAAGCGCTGATCGATCTAGGTGAGCGTTTTGGAAAGCAAAGTGATGAAGGATTGTTTGTGCACCACGATTTAACTCAAGAGGAGTTGGCTCAACTAGTTGGTGCATCCCGCGAAACCGTTAACAAGGCGCTAGCTGATTTCGCAGGACGCGGCTGGTTAAAGCTAGATGGCCGTGCGGTTCTTATTACCGATTTAGACCGACTTACAAAGCGCGGTAAATAGTTAGTCAGTAATTTCGACTGTTAATTCAATCTCTACAGGCGAATTAAGTGGAAGCTCTGCAATTCCAACAGCGCTACGCGCATGCTTTGCACCATCACCCCAGATTGCTAGAAAAAGCTCTGAGGCACCATTTACAACCGCTGGATGGTTGATATATCCAGAAACACCGTTGACATAACCAACTACGCGAACGATCTTTGTAATCTTGTTTACATCTGCAACGGTTTCAACGGCGGCTAAGCAATTGAGTGCACAAATCTGTGCAAGCTCCTTTGCACGCTCAGGAGTGATCTCTCCATCAACCTTTCCAACTCCTGCCATTTCACCATTAGCTAATGGAAGTTGTCCGGCGGTGAAAACTAAATTACCTGTGCGGATCGCTGGAACATAAGCAGCAACTGGCTTTGCAGCAACTGGCAGTTCAAGACCAAGCTCGGCAAGCTTTGCGCGTACATCAACCTTATTCATGCAAGTGGTCGCTTCATGTAAGCAACTAGCTGCTCGCCAGTTCCTGGTGCTGGAATCACTTGAACAAGCTCCCAACCATCGGAGCCCCAGGTATCAAGAATCTGCTTTGTGGCATGTGAAAGAAGTGGAACCGTTGCGTATTCAAATTTACTCATCTGTTGTGTCATTTGTTGAGACTCTCCTTCACTAGTGATGAAACAAGTGCTCCATCAGCCTTTCCTGCAATCTTTGCCTTAATCGCACCCATTACCTTGCCCATATCTGCAGGACCTGCAGCACCCGTTGATGCGATTGCATCAGCGATGATCTGCTTGATCTCATCTGCACTAAGCTGAGCTGGCAAATACTTAGCAATAACTTCACCTTCAGCCTTTTCGAGCGCAGCCTTTTCTGCATGGCCTGCACCCTCAAAGGCCTCTGCAGCCTCGCGGCGCTTCTTTGCCTCGCGGGACAAAACAACGATGACCTCATCATCACTTAAGACACGTGCCTCTTTACCGGCAACCTCTTCATTGGTGATTGCGGTCAGGACCATGCGAATAGTGCTGGATACGATCTCATTGCGACCACGAATTGCCTCAGTTAAGTCGCTGCGTAGGGTTTCTTTAATGCTCATTTCGTTAACTCTACCGCCAAAAGTTCAGCGATTTGCGCCGTATTGAGCGCTGCTCCCTTGCGAAGATTGTCTCCACACAGGAATAAGTCGATGGATTTCTTGTCATCTAGAGACTGGCGAACGCGACCAACCCATGTCTCATCTGTTCCAACTACATCATTTGGAGTTGGAAACTTTTTATTTTCAGGATCATCAAGCAAAATCACACCGGTCGCCTTTTCAAGCACCCTTTGTGCAGCTTTGCGAGAGACCTCAGTCTTGAATGTCGCATGTACAGCTAATGAGTGCGTAGTTAAAACGGGAACACGAACACATGTTGCTGAAACCTTGAGCTTTGGCATTCCAAGAATCTTGCGTGATTCATTGCGAACCTTGAGCTCTTCTGATGAATATCCCGCTTCCTTTAATGAACCCGCCCATGGGACAACATTGAGAGCCAGCGGTGCTGGAAATGGTCCAGAATCTTTTACAAATTTGCGAACATCTCCGGTGGCCTCACCCGCATTTGTTCCAGCAACTTGTGAGATCTGCTCACGCAATGCATCGATGCCAGGTTGACCTGCACCAGATGCTGCTTGATATGAAGCGACTACAAGCTCTTTTAGACCAAACTTTTTATTGAGTGCACCCATCGCAACAATCATTGAAAGTGTTGTGCAGTTTGGATTTGAAATAATTCCCTTAGGACGCTTCTTAATATCCTTTGGATTTACTTCAGGCACAACCAATGGAACCTTGGGATCCATTCGGAATGCACCAGAGTTGTCGACAACGATCGCACCACGAGCAGCTGCAATAGGCGCCCACTCCGCTGAAACATCATCTGGAACATCGAACATTGCTACATCGATACCATCAAAGGCTTCGGGTGAGAGAGCTACGACGGTTAGCTCTTCTCCGCGACACATTAACTTCTTACCCGCACTGCGAGCAGAAGCGATCAGACGGATCTCGCCCCACACATCTTTGCGCTCAGACAAGATGCTGAGCATTACTGTGCCAACAGCACCTGTTGCACCAACGACTGCAAGTGAAGGTTTTTTGGCAACTTTCTTAACTTTTTTACTCATCGTCCTGTACCTCCATAAACAACCGCTTGGCTTTGATCTGCATCTAATTCAAAGGCTGTGTGTGCGGCCTTTGCGCCTCGTTCCAGATCTGCCTGGCGGCAGATAATGGAGATACGGATCTCTGATGTTGAAATCATTTCAATATTTACTCCCGCATCTGACAATGCACCGAAGAAGGTGGCCGTTACACCAGGATGTGAGCGCATACCAGCGCCAACTAATGACAATTTACCAATCTGATCATCGTATTGAATCGATGCAAAGCCAACCTCGCCCTGTAACTTCTGCAAGATCGCAGTTGCTGAAGCTCCTTCAGCCTTTGGCAAGGTAAATGAAATATCGGTAAGACCGGTTGCAGCTGCAGAAACATTTTGAACAATCATGTCGATGTTGACATCTGCATCGGCAATCGCTTGAAAGATACGCGCAGCAACACCAGTGCGATCAGGTACTCCAACGATCGTAACCTTTGCCTCGCTCTTATCATGTGCGATTCCTGAGATAATTGCTTGCTCCATTGCTCCTCCTTCAGGATGATCTTTGACCACCCAGGTTCCTTCATTGGCTGTAAAAGATGAACGTACATGAATTGGTAAGTTGTAACGGCGTGCGTATTCGACACAACGCAGATGCAGAACCTTTGCACCACTTGCTGCAAGCTCTAACATCTCTTCATAGGTAACTGTCTTTAACTTACGGGCTGTTGGTACAACACGTGGATCGGCGCTAAAGACACCATCGACATCTGTGTAAATTTCACAAACATCTGCATCAAGTGCTGCAGCTAGGGCAACCGCAGTTGTATCGCTACCACCGCGACCTAAAGTTGTTACATCCTTTGTATCTTGCGAAATTCCTTGGAAGCCAGCAACGATTGCAATTGCACCGCTATCTAACGCCTCTTTGATTCGACCAGGTGTTACATCGATGATGCGAGCGCGACCATGTGCAGATGTTGTGATCACACCTGCTTGGCTGCCGGTAAATGACAAGGCCTCATGTCCCAAGTTATTGATCGCCATCGCTAGCAGCGCCATTGAGATTCGCTCGCCCGCGGTTAACAACATATCCAGCTCGCGACCCTGAGGGATCGGAGTGATCTGTTCCGCTAAATCAATCAGCTCATCGGTGGTATCGCCCATCGCTGAAACGACAACGACCACCTGATTTCCATCCCGCTTGGCCGCCACGATCCTGTTGGCTACCCGCTTCATGCCCTCGGCATCGGCCACGGAGGAGCCGCCATATTTCTGAACAATCAATCCCATGGCTCAATCATGAACTAGATATCTGGCTGGGGCTACCCAATTTCAGGTATTTCTTAAATAATGAGACGAAGTGCGTATCAAATAATGAGATTAAACATCTCTGCGTCCCTCAAAGGCGCGACCGAGCGTAACCTCATCGGCATACTCCAAATCCCCGCCCACCGGCAATCCGCTGGCAAGACGAGAGACCTTTATATCCATCGGCTTGATCAGACGGGATAGATAGGTAGCTGTTGCCTCCCCTTCGAGGTTGGGATCTGTAGCCAAGATGACTTCAACGATTCCAGCATCTGCCAAGCGAACCATTAACTCGCGGATACGAAGTTGTTCTGGACCAATTCCATCTATCGGAGAGATCGCTCCACCGAGCACATGGTACTTGCCACGAAATTCACGTGTTCGCTCAATTGCGATTACATCTTTACTCTCTTCAACAACACAGATAGTTGTGTTGTCACGTCGTGGATCACGACAGATTCGGCACTCATCTTCCTCTGAAACATTTCCGCAGAGCACACAAAACTTAACCCGCTCTTTTACTACGCGAATGGAATCAACTAAGGCAGATGCAACCTCTGAATCAGATTGCAAAATATGAAAGGCGATACGTTGGGCACTCTTTGGACCAATTCCTGGCAAACGACCCAGTGCATCAATCAGATCTTGAATTGCACCTTCATACATACCTGACATCTATTTTTTGCCTTCAACAATCTTTGCCCCAAGCTCTTTTGCCAATAGCGCTGCACCCGACAACTGCACCGGATCATTTGGTGCTTCAGATGTTCTGGTCTCACGGGCCGCAGGTGTATTGGTATCAATTGAAGGATCAACAACCACCGCAATACTTCTATCCAACCCAACTACATCAATAAATGCGTTGCGCAGAATTACATCAGACTCTGATCGCTCAAAACTTTCTTTTGCGCCAGCGTTAACAATGCCAATCGTGATCGCATTCTCATCAACTGACAGTACCTGCGCACTTGCCGACAACAGCGACCAAGTCAGCCTACGGCGCTTCTTTACATTCTCAATTACATCCGGCCACGCTCTGCGCAGTGCGGCAATGTCAAAGTTACCGGGAACTTTTGGTGCGGCGGCCGGGGCGGTTTCCTTTGCTTTAACAGGAGCCTTTACCTCTTCAGCCTTAGAGGGAGCGACATCAGAGGTCGTAGCAATATTTTCTACTCGTTCCAAACGTTCAATGCGAGAGAGCATTCCCGCCTCAGTGTTTTCGCCAATCGGCAACAAAATGCGCCCACAGATGAGCTCAAGGATTAAGCGCGGCGCGGTAGCTCCACGCATTTGGGTTAAACCCTCCGCCGCAATATCTGCAGCGCGTGAAAGGTTTGCACTTCCAATTCTGTTTGCTTGATTGCGCATACGTTCCATCTGATCATCAGGCATATCGCGCAAGATTGAATTTGAAGTTGAATCCTTTAAGGCATCAACAATCATCAAGTCACGAATACGTTCTAGTAAATCACCGGTAAATCTGCGGGGATCATGTCCTGATTCAATTACACGATCAATCGTCTTAAAAAGAGTTGCACCATCATGGGCTGCAATCGCATCGATCGCATCATCTAATAGCGCACCATCTGTGAATCCAAGCAGTTGAATTGCAATCTCGTAGCTAACGCCATCTTTCCCAGCACCGGCCAATAACTGACCTAGGACAGATAAAGCATCACGAACAGAGCCGCCAGATGCCCGTACTACAAGTGGAATTACACCCTTATCAACCTTTACTCCTTCGGCGTTACAAATCTTTTCTAGATGAGCAGCCAATGTTCCCGGTGGAACTAAACGGAATGGATAGTGATGTGTACGTGAACGGATAGTTGCGATCAACTTATCCGGTTCAGTTGTAGCAAAGATGAAAATTACATGTGCCGGTGGTTCCTCAACAACCTTAAGCAGCGCATTAGCCGCACCTGGTCCAAGCTGATGTGCCTCGTCAATAATGTAAATCTTGTAACGACTTTGTACCGGTGCAAAAAATGCTTTGTCGCGAAGATCGCGTGCATCATCTACTAAACCATGGGTTGCCGCATCTAATTCAATGACATCTAATGAACCTGGACCATTGGCAACTAAATCTTTACATGATTGGCATTCACCGCATGGGTTTGGTGTTGGGCCTTTTTCGCAGTTAAGCGAGCGCGCCATGATTCGAGCACTTGAAGTTTTTCCGCAACCACGTGGACCGCTAAATAAGTATGCGTGGTGTGTGCGAGCTGACTCCAAAGCATTGGAAAGTGGAACAGTTACATGCTCTTGTCCGATGACATCTGCAAATACAGAGGGACGATATTTACGATACAAAGCTAATGACATCGCCGTGCTCCTCTACTGTTCGTCGCGCTGCGCTTATTAAACTAAAAATAGGACCCCTCGCACACCCGCCAGAGCGGACCTACCCTTGCTGCATTCCTGCCCTGGGGGAGTTCAGTACGGTAACGCCGTACGAGGGATCTGGTGTAATCATAGTTATACCCACCGATAGAGTTCTCCCCCTCGGGAGGATTCGCATAGCGGCCGAGTGCGCACGCTTGGAAAGCGTGTATAGGGCAACCTATCGAGGGTTCAAATCCCTCATCCTCCGCCAGATCTATTTCTTGCTCTGCCGATGGGCTGGGGATAACCCGATTAAAGTCGTCAGGGATTTTGCCTAAGTTCTAGACATGCCCATAAAACTTTCAAAAATAATACCTAAAGCGCTTTTTACAACTCCAAAGATTCCGAGTGTTGCGGTCGTTGGTTTAATGGTGGTTGAGTACGTGATTCTAAGCAATGTGATTGCTCCTGAGCCAAAATGTACCCTTAACGTTGAGAGGCCCCACTACTCAACTTACCTAAAAGAAACCAGAAATATTGATGCCATAAAACTCAACATAACCTCTGAATGTAATGTCCCTCAAGATTACACAGAGGTAGAGTCAAGTATCCGGAAGCTCGAGAATGGTCAACAGGTCGTTGTTTATGCCCCAGGATTGGAACGACGCGAATCCTCAAAGAGCGATCCAAAGAAAGCTGAATTTCGAGATTTGTTTGCACTGTGTCGTCTAGGAAAGTCCATGTCATATGTCGGATCAGCCAGAGGCCTAGTGTATTTGAAAGGCGGTGGAACCATTCCAGTAAAAGATGATTCTGGAATATTCAGAGCAGCAAATTGTGGGATTGGTGCACAATAGGAGTGTGAGCTACTTTGAACAATGCCTAACCTTTGGCGACCGGCTGCTGCAAGAAGAGCGGAGGGCGCTTTACAAGTATTTGCTGGAATCAAATAAGGATTTTTATAAGGTGCAAGCAAAAACTTTGTTAGCCGAAGGAAAAGTCTCAAGGACTATTGCAAATGGTCAAGCTATTTATTCCGTCAAAAATTCCCAAGTCACTTACTCGGCTTATGGATTGCAAAGTGAGATTTTTTCAATAGATGTCCGCCAAATTAGATTAAGTAAGTTTAGGCTCTTAAATGAAATTAGACTCAGAAAGTTTTTTGCTCAGGGCGATATCGACATTATCCGGAATTTTCCACTGCCAAGCCGCTATCTCCGTGAAGAGAATGGTTTTGGCATTTCTGTATATCCTTTTTACACACTTGCTTACTACGCCAATGGCAAGAACTACCTAAAAGGAATAATCAAAAAACTTAAGACAAACGACAAAGAAATTCTTACAAAGCTTCGAACTCTGTAAAAAGTTTAGATCTCGACGCCTATGAACTTGGTTTGTAGGAACTCATGAATTCCATCAAAGCCGCCCTCGCGGCCCAAGCCTGATTGCTTTACGCCACCAAATGGCGCAGCTGGATCTGAGATAACACCCTTATTGATCGCGACCATTCCTGACTCCATCGCCTCTGCTGTGCGCAATGCGCGTGTGAGGTTTGAAGAGAAGACATAACTAATAAGACCGAACTCGGTGTCATTAGCCATCTCGATACCTTCTTCATCTGTGTCAAAGATGACGATCGGTGCAACTGGACCAAAGATTTCGTGAAGCAGGATTGGGTTGTCCTTTTCAACAATCAAAACAGTTGCTGGATAGAAAGCACCCTCGCCTTCTGGCTTAACTCCACCCACTTCAACCTTGGCACCAGCTGCAATTGATTCATCAACAATGTCAGCAATTTTGTTGCGCTCCTTCATTGAAACATAAGCGCCAAGTGTTGTTGTTGCTTCTATTCCACGGCCCATTACATAGCTGCTCATGGACTTAGTCATCTCAGCGATGAACTTATCTGCGATTCCACGCTGTACGAAGATGCGGTTAGCTGATGTACATGCAGCGCCACCATTGCGCATCTTTGCAAGTGAAAGTTGCGGAATAGTTACTGCAAGATCTGCATCATCATGAATAACAACTTGTGCGTTTCCGCCAAGCTCCATTGAGCAGCGGATTACACGGTCTGCAGCCTCTTTCAGCAAGATGCGACCAACTTCCGTTGAACCTGTAAATGAAAGGTTCTTTACACGTGGATCATGGAGCATCCTTGAGATCGCAGGACCTGTCTTTTCTGGAAGAACTAGGTTGAGAACACCCTTTGGCAATCCTGCACGCTCCATCAAATCAACGATGTACATGGCAGTTAGTGGAGTTTCACCCGCTGGCTTCAAAATCATTGTGCAACCGGCTGCAACTGCAGGGCCAATCTTTCGAGTAGCCATACCCGCTGGGAAGTTCCACGGTGTAATAAGAATTGAAAGACCGATTGGTTCATGTGTTACAAGAATTCGCTTGTCACCTGATGGTGATTTACGGAAATCTCCAGGTGTGCGAACAGTCTCTTCTGCAAACCAACGGAAAAACTCTGCGGCGTAAGTTGCTTCACCACGTGCATCTGGCATCGCTTTGCCATTTTCACGGGAAATCATTGTTGCAATAACTTCATTCTCTGCAACCATTAACTCAAATGCTTTACGCAAAATCTCTGAACGATAACGTGGAGCAGTTTTAGCCCACGCTTTTGCAGCTGCATCTGCTGCAGCGATTGCGGCATCACATTGTGCATCTCCGGCAAGTGAAACCTCGGCGATTACTGAACCATCGCTGGGATCGTAAACAGGGAGCTTTCCGATTCCATCAACCCATTGGCCATCGATATATAACTGTGTGCGCATGGGTGAAGCATACGCTTTACGCCTAAAACGGTGAAGATTGTGCGGGCTGGGGTAGAGTGATACTTATTAAATTGCAGTAATTGCAATTAAAAGAGGAGTTTTAAGTGCCTAAGTCGTGGACCGATGATGCGCATGTACCTGTAGTCAAGCGGGAGCAAGCACACTTAAAAGACCCTTTAAATTATAAGATCAAAAAGTACTTTCTTGGTATCCCGCTTAATCGCCATACCTTGTCATCTCAAAGGCTAAGTAAGAAAAACGCCTTCGGAGTACTTTCATCTGATTGCATCTCATCATCTGCATACGGTGGCGAGCAGATACTCGTTGCACTTATTCCTGCTTTCGGTTTAGCAGCATTTACTATTTTCCCACCCATGATCGGGGTCATCCTCGTAATGTTGGTTGCCATCACGCTTTTATATCGGGATGTGATTACAACATACACGCGCTCTGGTAGCGCTTATCTCGTATCTAGAGAAAACTTTGGTCGCGTTGTCTCGCAGGTAGCTGCGGTAGAGCTCATGTTTGGCTACATCATCACCGTTGCAATTCAATCAGCTGCAGGAGTTGCTGCTCTTTTATCAACCTTTCCGGAGTTAAATCCTTACAAGGTTCAGATAACAATTTTTATTGTTTTAATCTTGACATATGTAAACCTAAGAGGAGTTAAAGAAGCTGGCGTATTTTTTGTAATCCCTTCCTACCTCTTTATGGGAACCATGTTGACTGTTTTTATCTTTGGAATTTATAGATACTTTTCTGAAACTCTGCCTGTATACAGCCAAGATGTAGAAGGCCTGGTTCCAATTGGACAAGCCCAAGGCTTACTCTCAGTTGCAGCGATGCTGCTGATTCTGAAGGCCTTTGCAAATGGAAGCGCCTCTTTAACTGGGTTGGAAGCGATCTCAGACAGCGTTCCATTGTTTAAGGCACCTGAGCATGTGAATGCAAAGAGAGTTTTGATTCTCATGAGCACCACCTTGGGTACTTTAATTATTGGAATCGCATGGTTGGCTAAGGAAACTCAAGCGATTCCATATGCAGATGGCACTCCGACAGTGATCTCCCTTGTTGCAAAGGCGGCGTTGGGTGAAGGCATTATTGGAGGCATACTTTTTGTACTTACCCAACTAGGAACAATGTTGATCTTGTTTGCTGGAGCAAATACCTGCTTTAGCGCCTTCCCTAATATGGTCAATATGGTTGCTAACGATGGTTACTTACCCCGCCGACTAACTCAACGCGGCCACAAATTAGTCTTTTCTAATGGTGTTTTCTTTATCGCAGGTGTTGCCTCAATTCTTGTAATCGTCACTGGGGCAAGCATTACGATTCTGGCAGCAATCTACGCTCTTGCGGTATTTATCGGCTTCACACTTACCGGAGCTGGTATGACAAAGAGAAGTATTGTGATGAAGTTGCCAAAGTGGAAGATTCTCATGCATGGCTTTGCAACCGCAATCGCTGTATTTACAGTCTTAGTTCTTTCAATCGTTAAGTTTGCTGAAGGCACTTGGGTGGTTGTAATTGGCACACCATTGGTAGTGATCTTGATGCTCAAGTTCAATAACCAGTATGCACGCGAACAAGAAGCGCTAGTTGTAAAGCAACATCAAGAGCGTGCTACATCAATCGCTCGACATGATGTAACAGTTCTGGTGGATAACGTCGATATTGCAACGGTTGGCGCTATTCGATATGCAAGAAGCCTCAAGCCACGCAACCTTGCTGCTGTTCACTTTGTGATCGATGATCGTCGTGCTGAAGAGATTCAAAAGGCATGGGCTGCATCTGATGCATTGGATGATGTAACCCTTGAACTGATTGACTGTCCTGATCGTCGACTTGCAAACGCTGCTTTGGATTACGCAATTCGAATGACAGAAAAGCCAGATGTTGAATTAACGCTACTGCTTCCACGTCGCGCATACTCGGGATTCCTCGGTCGATTACTTCATGATCAAACAGCTGAAGAGATTGCTGCACCTATTTCACAGCTTCCACGTGTAGTTGCGACGATTGTTCCCTTTGATGTTGAGCGAATCGCTTCAGGAAAGAGTTCATTTAGCGCACTTGCCCCAGTTGCACCCCTTCCTGCTGCAAGAACTATCCAAAAGGTTGTCCCTGCAGATGCTGAACCCGTTAGTCACTACGCAGAGAATGTGACACCTATTGGAAAGATTGAGTGGCGAAAGCGTGCACAGGTGCAGGGTCGAGTTACCTCGATTAAATCCGCCCCTCGCGGTTCTGCGCCAACCCTAGAAGTAGAGATCTGGGATGAGACTGGTGGAGTTGCCCTTCAGTTCTTAGGCCGACGTGAGATCGCAGGTCTTGAAGTTGGCTCTCAACTGCGTGCCGAAGGCATGGTTGGTGAGGAAGAAGGATCGATGGTGATTCTTAATCCTTCTTACGAACTTCTTGTATAAAGCCTTTGATCAGCGCACCACATTCTTCAGCTAAAACACCTGCTCGAACCTCAGTTCTAAAGGTGCTGCGGGGATCTCGCAGTAAGTCCCACACAGAGCCAACAGCTCCCGCCTTTTCATCCCAAGCTCCAAAAATAACTGTTTGTAAACGTGATTGAGCGATCGCACCTGCGCACATTGCGCATGGCTCAAGGGTTACAACAAGTGTGTGATCTGTTAAGTGCCAATCCCCTAATCTCTCAGTAGCCCTGCGAATTGCAATAACTTCTGCATGTGCAGTTGGATCATTGTTGAGTTCACGCTCATTGTGTCCCGTTGCAATTAATTCTCCTGATGCGTTAAAGATTGCTGCACCAACTGGAATATCTCCACTCGCAAGTGCGCTGCGTGCCGCTTCCAAAGCAACACGCATCATTTCAATATCGTTCACAGATCCAAGATCTCCGAAAACTCTTCACCAAAACCAAGACGTGCAGCAATCGCTTCTAGTTGTTCATCAGGGAACAACTCTTCATCATCACACAGTGCTGACATCTCCATTTCATTTAATCCAAGATCGGCAAGGATTGCTAAATGACCAACCGGGCCAGGCTCTTCATCATCCTCTGGAATAGGAAGATCTGCGATCTCCATTAACTCTTCTGCAACTGGATAATCCAATGCCGCTGTTGCATCACTAAGGAATAGTGAAATATGTGAACCGAGTACGCGGATTAGAATAAAAAACTCTTCATCAATTGCTATTAGCGCGATCGAGCCACCATTTGTTTGTTGTGACTTGAGTCCAGTAATAATTTGTGCAATGTCATAGGGGTCAGGCAAGGTTGCAAGCGTCCATCGGCCGTCCTCATGCCATGCAGCTACAGCAAAATCCATTTCACTTGTGAGATCGCGTACTTCATCGCGAATGTCATCGAAGGATTCAATATCTTCTATCTCTCCGGTGAGCTCTTCTTCGAAATCGGACATGGGCTCATGCTTTCACTTATTGGAAAGGAATGAAACCCCTGTAAGGTAAGACCTATGAAAGTACATGTTGCCAACCACCCTCTTATCAATCACAAATTGACGGTTTTGCGCGACGAACGAACCGATTCGCCAACCTTCCGCCGCCTTGTTGAAGAGCTGGTGACCCTTCTGGCGTATGAAGCCACCCGCGATGTTCGTACACATTCAGTAGAGATCACAACTCCTGTAACTAAAACCGTCGGCCAGAAAATGGCTGAACCGCGTCCAGTTGTAGTTCCAATCTTGCGTGCAGGTCTTGGAATGCTGGAGGGTATGAGCAAGTTGATCCCAACAGCTGAAGTTGGTTTTCTCGGAATGGTTCGAGATGAGAAGACTTTAGAGGCAAGCACATATGCAAACCGTCTTCCAGATGATCTTTCAGGTCGCCAAGTATTTGTGTTGGATCCAATGCTGGCAACTGGTGGAACCTTAATTATGGCTTTCCATTATTTGATTGATCTTGGAGCAACTGAAATTACAGCTATCTGCATCTTGTCTGCACCAGAAGGAATCGCTGCAGTTGAAAAAGAGTTTGCAGATAGCAAGGTCCCAATCACTATCGTTACTGGGGCGCTTGATGAAAAGTTAAATGAACATGGATACATCGTTCCAGGTCTGGGCGATGCTGGCGATCGCTTATACGGAGTTGTATAAATGGCATCAACCTCACCTGGATACGGAATCACAATCCGTGTCGAAGGTCCACCTAATTCACAACCTGTAGCACTTGCCACAACAATCATTGCCGGAGCTGGCGCAACTATTACCGCGCTAGATGTTGTTGAATCACTGTTAGAAAGAGTTGTCATAGATATTACCTGCGACACCATTGACTCAACCCATGCTGATGAAATTACAGCAGCAATATCTGCAAACCCTGAACTAACAGTTCGCAAAGTTAGTGATCGAACTTTTTTGCTTCACCTAGGTGGAAAAATTGAGATCGCATCCAAAGTTCCTTTAAAAACACGTGATGATTTATCCCGTGCATACACCCCTGGTGTTGCACGTATCTGTCAGGCGATCGCAGCTGATCCATCAGATGCTCGACGCTTAACAATTAAGCGTAATACTGTCGCTGTTGTGACCGATGGATCTGCGGTTTTGGGGTTGGGAAATATTGGACCAGCTGCCGCTCTTCCAGTAATGGAGGGAAAGGCTGCGCTATTTAAGCGCTTTGCAGATGTTGATGCCTGGCCCGTCTGTCTTGATACTCAAGATGTCGATGAAATTGTTAGAACGGTTCAGTTGATCGCGCCTGTCTATGGTGGAATCAACCTTGAAGATATCTCTGCGCCTCGCTGCTTCGAGGTAGAGCGTCGCCTACGAGAGCTATTAGACATTCCCGTTTTCCACGATGATCAACATGGAGCAGCAATTGTTGTCTTGGCAGCGCTACGAAACGCTCTTCGCTTAGTAAAGAAGGATCTAAAAGATACAAAGATCGTTCTAAGTGGTGCGGGTGCAGCAGGTACAGCTATCGCACGATTATTGGTACAAAGCGGTGCTGTAAACATTATTGGCTTTGATAAGGGTGGGGTTATCTGCAAATCAACTTCGGATGATGGCGATGAGATGCGTACCTGGTTTATCAAAAACTGCAATCCTAGTGATTTTTGCGGAAACATCTCAGAGGCTATGAAGGATGCAGACATCTTTATTGGTGTTAGCGCTCCTAATGTTTTAACCGAAGCAGATGTTGCATCAATGGCTCCTAAATCAATTATCTTTGCTTTAGCTAATCCAGATCCCGAGATTGATCCAGCTATTTCTCGCAAGTATGCAGCTGTCGTTGCTACGGGTCGCAGCGATCAACCAAATCAAATTAACAATGTTTTAGCCTTTCCTGGGATCTTTCGTGGACTGCTTGATGCAAATGCACACAAGATTTCAGATGAGATGCTAGTTGCGGCTGCAAATGCGATCGCAGATTGTGTATCTCCAGAGCAGTTAAACGCATCCTTTATTGTTCCAAGCGTCTTTGATCCCAATGTTGTTAAATCAGTAGCAGCTGCGGTTAAGAAGTCTGTGTAGGTTTCTTTACCCGCAGGTGGCCAACGCCTCCTGCAACTACGCCTGCATAGGTCATCACGATTCCTGTTACAAGATAAGCACTGACACTTACTCCATCTGTAGGTGAAACTAGATCGATGATGAGCGATCCCACTAACTGGCCACCAACGCTAAATAAGGTAAATGTCAAAACTCCTAAGTGTTGAACGATCGTTGATGTAAATGCAATATAGATAACACCGATTACACCGCCGGTATAGATCCACCATGGTCCACTTGGTAATGGTGATAACTCATTTCTTCCAAGGATTAAACCCGCCACAATCAAAATAAGTAGGAAAGCGGTACCCGTCATAAAGTTGAGAAGAGATGTTGTAAAGCTTTGATGTGAGTGCTCATTAATCTGGCCATTTAACGCGCGTTGAACTCCAACCACCGCACCGGCAACTCCACCTGCAGTTACCGCAACCATTGAAAGGTTGTTGGCATCGATCCGATCCCACACTGAAACTAGAACGGCTAAGACAGTCAAAATCGCTGCCAAGACCCGTCGTGGAGAAACAAGTTTTTTGCCTCCGCCTGTTAAGCCAATTCGATCAACAACCAATGACATCGCTGTTTGCCCAGCAATTGATGCGACAGAGTAAATTGCAACACCAATCAAAGGAACAATTTGAGTTTGAATCGCAACAAAGCTTCCACCTAAAGCACCAGCAAATAATTTCCAGCGCGCAATCTCCTTCTTTGCTACCGCCATCCGAAGGTTCTTGATTCCATCCTTGATCGGCCTATTAAAGAGTGTGATCACAAAGATTATGAGTAGCCCTGAACCAAAAGAAACTAATGCGGCCTGTAAGCCATTATCAAGACGATCGGATAGTTCGCCATTTGCTCTAGCTTGTAAAGCAATCATCGCCCCTGAGAGAGCTGCTAGTAAATCTAGACGCATTATTTGATTTTAACTTAAGCATCTAGAGAAAGGGTCAGTTGCAGCCATTCCTCTTCTAATTTCGTCTTCTCTGCCTGTAAATCAGCGAGCTCGCCTGAAATAGCGATTAGACGCTCTGCATCAAATGCAGAGTTATCTTGCTCCTTAAGCAGATCGGCGATCCTTGAGCCGTACTTTTCTATCTGACGCTCTACACGGGTTAAATCCTTTTTCAGCTGACGTTCCTCCGCTGCGCTAGATGATTTCTTCTCCTTAACTGGAGCCGATAATGCAGCGATAGATTCTGCGCGTTGCTCTAGATACTCATCGACACCACGTGGCAGATCACGCACCTTTTTATCACCGAGCAGTCCAACAAAGCGATCACATACACGCTCCAAGAAGTATCTATCGTGCGAGATAACAATTAACGTTCCACCGTAACTATCGAGCAGATCCTCTAGCTCAGTTAGAGTTTCAATATCAAAATCATTGGTTGGCTCATCAAGCAACAAAACATTGGGACTATCCATGAGCAACCGTGTTAACTGTAACCGGCGCTTTTCTCCACCTGATAAATCACCTACTGGGGTCCATTGTGATTCACGATCAAAGCCCAAACGTTCACAGAGTTGAGAGGCTGATAGTTCACGTCCGCCACCGATCTCAACTCTATTTGCAACCTTTTCTACCGCTTCAAGCACCCGCCAGGATGGATCTAGCTCATCCAGATGCTGTGTAAGAAAAGCCACCTTTACAGTTACTCCGGTAACAAGCTTTCCTGCAGCTGGTGCAATCTCCCCCGTCAATGTTTTCATTAATGTTGTCTTGCCAGCACCATTGACGCCAACGATTCCGATGCGGTCGCCGGGGCCAACATTCCAGTACAGATCATCAATTAACTCTTTCTCACCAAGTTTTACCTGCACATGATGGGCTTCATACACAGTTTTGCCTAGCCGATTTAATGCAAACTTCAGTAGCTCGCCTTGATCACGAGGTGCCGGTTCATCTGCAATCAAAATATTTGCCGCATCGATTCTAAACTTTGGCTTTGAGGTTCTAGCCGGTGCTCCACGACGAAGCCAGGCCAGCTCTTTTTTAATCAACATATTGCGACGTTGATCCATCACCGATGCTTGGCGGGATCTTTCAGCTTTAGATAAAACAAAAGCGCTATAGCCGCCCTCATACTCTTCGACCTTACCTTCGACAACCTCCCAGGTACGATCGGTAACCGCATCCAAGAACCAACGATCGTGCGTTACAACAACAACTGCAAGGCCACGTCGATTGTTCAAATAAGTCGCAAGCCAAGCAACACCTTCAACATCAAGGTGGTTAGTTGGCTCATCCAGCAAGATTAAATCAAGCTCATTAATCAAAAGCTTTGCTAATCCAACTCGACGGCGTTCTCCACCAGATAACTGACCAAATTTACGATCAAAGATGTGATCATCAAAGCTACCGAATAATCCAGTAAAGGCCTCGCGAATATTGGGATCACTCGCCCATTCATGTTTTTCCGCATTACCTAAAACAACTTCACCCACTGTGCTTTCAGGGTTAGCTAGATCAACTTGAGATAACAAACCAATCTTTGCTGAATTAGATTTTGTGACGCGTCCTGAATCTGGTGGCTCAATTCCAGCCATAACCTTCATTAAGGTACTTTTTCCAGAACCATTTCGGCCAACAATTCCGATTCGATCACCTTCGGAGACGCCAAGTGACACGCCTACTAAAAGCTCTTTGATATCAAAGGCTTTAGAGACATCTTCGATGTTCACAACATTGCGCGCCACGGTAGGAGAGCGTACCTTTCCCTCATGAAGGTAATTGACCGCGGATACGCTCTAGAGCTGGATAAAAGAGATCCTCTGGCCCATTTCAAAACTCAATTTGTAGTTGGTGACCCTGAAATGTGTTACCTCGACGGTAATTCATTGGGACGTCTGCCTAAAGCCACCATTACCGCTATCAATGATTTCATGACCAGGGAGTGGGGTCCTGAAGTTGTTACTGGATGGAGCCATTGGGTTGATGAAGCCCAGCCAACCGGTGACTTATTGGGTGAGGCAGCCCTTGGTGCGGCAGCGGGTCAGGTTCTGGTCTGCGACACTACCTCAGTTAACTTTTATCAACTATGTCTTGCTGCAATTCATGCACGCCCTGGGCGTAAAACTATTATTACAGATGCAGCAAACTTTCCAACAGATCGCTACATACTCGAGGGCATTGCTAAACAGTTTGATTTAAACCTGGTCATTATTAAAAATGAGGATCCAACAGTTGCAACACATGAACGGATTACAACAGAGGTTCTGGCTCCATATCTCAGTGATGATGTTGCACTAGTAACTTTAGAGGTTATTCAATATCGTTCAGGAGCCCGCACCGATCTGAAATCAATTACGGATCAAGTTCGTGCAATCGGAGCACTAGTTGTATGGGATGCAAGCCATGCAGTGGGAGCGATTGAATTAAACCTTGATGCCAATGGTGTTGATCTCTGTGTTGGTTGCACATACAAGTACGGAAACTCTGGTCCTGGATCACCAGCCTGGTTGTATGTTTCCAAGCGTGTACAAAAGGAGTTACAGGTTCCAATTCAGGGTTGGTTTGCACAAGATGCACAGTTTGAAATGGGGCCAGTTTTTGAACGCGCTCAAACAATCAGAGGTTTTCAGATTGCAAGCCCATCGTTGATGGGAATCCGTTGTGTACAAACAGCCTTTAACATGATTAAAGAGGCTGGTATAGATGCGATCGCTCACAAGGCTGCGGTAGGAACTGCAATGATGATTGAGCTTTACGATGAATGGTTAGCCCCGCTTGGAATCGAACTCAATACCCCCCGCGATCCAAAGCAACGCGGTGGACATATTTCACTAGTTCATCCAGATGCTGCCCAGATTTGTGTTGCTATGCGCACAATGAGCAATGTGATCCCCGATTACCGCACGCCAAACTCAATTCGTCTAGCAATCTCACCATTGCCAACCTCATATGTTGAAATCTGGGATGGCTTTGAACGTATGCGCGACTTAGTGGCATCTGGCCGCTATAAAGAGGTTAAAGAGGGTGGTTCAAGGGTCACATGAGCGAAAACTTTGATTCTGCACTTACCTACACATCATATTTAGCGGTTGATGAACTCCTAAAACTGCAACGTCCGCTATCAACCGGTCCCGAGCATGATGAGATGTTGTTTATCATCATTCACCAGACATACGAGCTGTGGTTCAAGCAGTTAATTCATGAGTTCACAGAAGCACAGCACGCGATGGAGTCTGGAGATTCTCATTACTCGCTAGCGATCTTGGGGCGTATCCGCACCATTCTTAAGGTTTGCGTCACGCAGATTGATATTTTAGAAACGATGACCCCATTGCAATTTAATGCTTTCCGTTCTTATCTTTCGTCCTCTAGTGGTTTCCAATCTGCACAATTTCGAATAGTTGAAGCTTTACTAGGCCGTCGCGATAGCAAGATGGCTGGGCACCTGCCTCCAGATATTCAACAACAGGTAAAGGTAATTACCTCACGTAACTCTGTCTGGGATTCTGCACTTGTCTATATCAACAAGCGTGGTCATGCGATCCCAGCAGATGTCCTAAACCGGGATAAAAGCATCGCATATAGTGCAAACGCTGCAGTGCAACAAGTCTTACTTGAAGTCCATCGCAACGATCCGGAATCGGCGATGGTCTGCGAACGTTTAGTAGATATCGATGAGGGATTACAAGAGTGGCGTTACCGTCATGTAAAGATGGTTGAAAGAACTATTGGGCACAAGGTGGGAACGGGAGGATCCAGCGGAGTTGGTTATTTAGCAAGCACCTTGTTTAATCCAACATTCCCAGATTTGTGGGAGATTCGTTCTAGTTTTTAGCGGTTGTAATAAAAAAGAATTACAACAATTGAAAATACAGCTCCACCTGCAACCACGAAGTACTTAACCCAAGGCTTCATACCTGTTCGCTCCGCCGCCTTATTTGCCATTTTCTTGGTCTCCATAATGAGACGACCCGCCCAAGCAAACTCAGTTGCAAGGATTCCAAGTCCTGCCAAGAGAACTAGAACTCCAGGGCCGGGAGCAACCAGCAAGATTGCGCCAAAAACCGTAATACCGCCGCCAATTACCCCAATAAAAATGCGCCACGCTAAACGCCCTGCAGGGGTCTTTCTTATCCAAGTGCGAAAGTTCATTATTTCTTGCTCACTTCGAGTCGTTTTCCATAGGCTGCATCAGCAATTTCCTCGCGACGTTTTCGATAAACATCTGAAGCCCCTGAAATTATATGCTCAAATCTGACATCACCCTTGATGAGTTGATGTAATTCAGATGAGGTCGTCTGCGAACCAAATATAGGATTTTCAACCCTAACCATTTGAGTAACGATATGTGGGTTGAGAATTCGGTAAATGATGGCAATTCTACGTAGTCCCAAATTTGCTATATTGCGAAGCCCTCGATTTAGCCGCTCCTGAATGGTTAATCTAATAAAAGTTAGGTTCTGTGCTCCTTTTGGTTTTTCCTCAACAGCCAACTTATAAAGCATTGCAGCGATCTCATCGCCACCAGATGTTTCAGGCAGTTCAGCACACTTAGCTGATAACCGTGCGCGGATAGCAGGGTCTTGCAGCATTTTCACCTTTGAAGTGATGTCTTCGTGATCGGCTTGATCTGCTCGCAGTGCAAAGCCAAAGTCATTGCACCACTTAGCACGGGCCTCTTGATCATCTGTCCCACGAATATTGGAAACAAATACAGTTGGAACTTGGGCTGGCAGTAGTTCATGTACGCCGTTATAACCAGTTGCACAGATTCCTGCATCAAATGCATGCAGGACATTGGCTAATGGGAAGTATCGAACAACCTTGAGATCCAGACCATCTGGAGCCAGTGTGTTTCCATTTTTATCGACAGGCGCCTTGGTTAATATCACTTGAAGATCTTTCCAGCCCAACAAACCAGAGAGTGCTGCGGTCATCTTTTCATTGACATCGCTATCACCCGTCCCGAGCTGAACTAGAACAGTTGGACGGTTTTGATCTAAGCCAAGTGCCTTACGTGCATCTTCACGTGACATCGCATCCGCTTTGCGAAAGAGTGACACAGGTGAGGTTAATACCGCATCTTTACGAGTAGATGTTGGTCCAAAATCATAAGCCCGAGCTACATCACCCGGTTCAATAATCTTGTCCATCATCGCTGATTGTAAACCTAATACATAGCGCTGTGGTTTTTTCTGCCACAAGCCACGACGGACCCAAACTAGTTTCAGATTAGGATTTGAGTTTTTTGCTGCGATTACACCAGGGTAAGGAACCACACCATCAAAGGTAAGCACCTTTGCATTTGTCTCTTCAACAAGTGCTAGCAAACGATCGCGCAGATAGATATCCCATTTTTCGCGGCTCATCCACATACGATCTTTACCAGGGATATATTCACAACGAATATCCATAAAGCCAGGAATCTCTGCAATTCCACCGGCCATTGAAACAATAATTGGGTTAGCGATCTCTTTAAGCGAGATTGCAAGCGCACTTGCGCGGGCTAGATGGCCCATTCCAACACCATTACTGGTTGCAAGGATAATTGTTGGTTTTTCCATAATTGTTTAATTACTCCAGGAAGAGTGTAGGGGACGACCTTCAGCGTATCCTGCTGAAGATTGAATGCCAACTGTTGCACGATCTGCAAACTCGGTAATGTTGTGTGCTCCAGCGTATGTAAATGCGGAGCGAACCCCAGCGATGATTTCATCTAAGAGATCTTCAACACCTGGACGTGTTGGGTTTAAGAACATACGTGAGGTTGAGATTCCTTCTTCAAACAACGCCTTGCGAGCGCGCTCAAACTCATCCTCCTTCGATGTACGTGCAGCGACTGCGCGGGCCGATGCCATTCCAAAGGACTCTTTGAAAAGTCGACCAGTTGCATCACTTTGTAAATCCCCAGGAGATTCATATGTTCCTGCAAACCATGATCCGATCATGACTTGTGAAGCTCCAGCGGCTAATGCAAGGGCAACATCTCGAGGATGGCGGACTCCACCATCGGCCCACACATGTGCGCCCAGCTTTTTAGCCTCTGTTGCACACTCCAGAACCGCTGAAAATTGTGGTCGGCCTACACCTGTTTGCATGCGGGTAGTGCACATCGCTCCTGGCCCAACGCCAACCTTAATGATATTTGCACCTGCTTCTACTAAATCATGAGTACCTTGTGCCGTTACAACATTGCCAGCAACGATTGGGACGGTTGGATTAATGGAACGAATCGCAGCTAATGCCTCTAACATCTTCTTTTGATGCCCATGCGCCGTATCTACAACCAAAACATCGACACCAGATTCAATCAGCGCTGCCGCCTTTGCGGCGACATCACCATTGATTCCAACCGCTGCAGCGATACGCAGACGACCTTGCGCATCTAAGGCTGGCGAATACAAGGTTCCACGAAGAGCGCCTAAGCGGGTCATGATTCCAACGAGATCACCATTGGGTGAAACAACTGGAGCTAACTTGTGGCGGTGTTGATTTAAAAATTCAAATGCTTCGCGAGCGCCTAATGTATCCGGCATCGTTATTAGGTTTTTACTCATTACCTGACCTAGTTGCGTAAAGCGATCTACGCTCTTGCAATCCTCTTCAGTGATGATTCCAACCGGCTTTCCACCTTCAACAACTACAGCAGCGCCATGTGCACGTTTGTGTAACAAGCTAACCGCATCTGCAACCGTTGACTGAGGTGACAAGGTGATAGGAGTATCAAAGAAGGGGTGACGTTGCTTCACCCATGTGATCACTTCATTAACTACACCATGTGGAATATCTTGTGGGATGACGGTTAATCCGCCCCGTCGAGCGATGGTTTCAGCCATTCGTCGCCCTGCAATAGCTGTCATATTTGCGACAACTAAAGGAATTGTTGTTCCCGTTCCATCTATAGATGAAAGATCGACATCCATCCGTGATGAAAGCTCGGATCGGCTGGGCACCATGAAAACATCGTCATAGGTAAGGTCGTGGGTAGCTTCATTAATGAATCGCACGTTGCCTAACAATACTCAGTTAGAATAGGGGGATGTCTAAACCACTCATTTCCGTACGTGGCTTGACCAAGAAATTCGGGGATTTCACAGCTGTGGATGGCATCGACTTCGATGTGGCCAAGGGTGAGTCCTTTGGGTTGCTAGGTCCTAACGGCGCCGGTAAATCAACCACGATGCGAATCCTGGCTGCAACATCGACCCGCACATCAGGAACCGTTGAGATCTTGGATAAGGATCCAGAGCTCTTTGGCCCACTCGTGCGTGCTCACCTTGGCGTTGTGCCCCAGCAAGATAACTTGGATAACGAATTAACAGTTAGTGAAAATCTCTTTATCTATGGTCGCTACTTTGGTTTGTCAAAGAAGTTCATCAAAAACAAGATTGAAGAATTACTTGAGTTTGCACAACTTGAAGAAAAGCGTGATGTGAAGGTTGAAGCGCTCAGTGGTGGAATGAAGCGCCGTTTAACTATTGCCCGTGGTCTTGTCAGCGAACCGGATATTTTGTTGCTGGATGAACCAACAACTGGTTTAGATCCGCAAGCACGACATATTTTGTGGGATCGCTTATTTCGTCTGAAGGAACAAGGCGTAACACTTGTGCTAACAACACACTTTATGGATGAGGCAGAACAACTATGTGATCGCCTTGTTGTTATGGACAAGGGTGCAATCATGGCTGAAGGATCACCTGCTGGATTAATCAAGCAGTATTCAAGCAAGGAAGTTCTTGAAGTTCGCTTTGGCAGTGATCGTAATAAAGAGGTCGCTCCACAACTGGCAACTATGTGTGAGCGCATGGAGACTCTGCCAGATCGTCTACTGATGTACACCGAAGATGGCGAAGCACTTCTGGAAAAAATCACACATGCAGGTATGCATGCGACTACTTCACTAGTTCGCAGAAGCTCGCTGGAAGATGTCTTTCTACGTCTAACTGGAAGAACATTGATTGAATGAACACAGGCATAGATGTCCCGCAGATCCAACGTTTTGGAGCTTTGTATATAGCTTCGGCACGTCTGCGATCGATGTCTAAGTGGCGCACAATTATCGCTGCCGTTGACATCGGAAACCCCCTGTTTTACCTGATTGCAGTGGGAATCGGCATCGGCGTACTTGTAGAGCAAGGCTCAGGAACCAGCGGTACTAGCGGTATTAAATACATCGCCTTTATCGCTCCAGCACTGCTTGCAAACACCGCGATCACCGGAATTATGGATGAGACTGTTTTTCCTACTATTGAGGGCTTTAAATGGCGCAAACTTTTCTTTGCACAAAATGCCACACCAATAACGGGACGACAGATCGCACTCGGTGTCTACTTAGCCGCACTTTGCCGAGCTATCTTCTCTGTTTCCGTTTATTACTTACTCTTACTTGCCTTTAATGTTGTTGATTTTGGAGTAAGTGTCTTAATCATTCCAATTGCTATCTTGGGAGGCGCTGCATTTGGTGCGGTCATCTTGTACTTTGCCGCAAAAATTGAAAAAGATGATCAATTCTTTAATATTCTTGGCCGTCTGATTCTGATGCCAATGTTCTTATTCTCTGGAACATTTTTTCCACTTACATCAATGCCAATTTATCTGCAACCAATTGGTTGGGTTTCACCTCTGTGGCATGCAACTGAGTTAGGTCGCGAAGCCGCCTTTGATTACGGCATCGGTAATACATTGGTATTAATTCACCTTGTCGTATTACTTACCTTGGTTGTTGTGGGACTTAATCTTTCAATGCGCCAATTTGAACGGAGATTGGCAAAGTGAGAACCGCAGTTGAGATTGCAGTGAGTAGAAAATCAAGCGCAATGTATGCGGGCAGACCCCATGTGTTATTGGAGCGTGGCTGGCTAGCTTTTAGATCATCCACATGGATTCCAGTTGTTACGGGCTTTCTTGAGCCCGTTCTCTTTCTCTTAGCCTTTGGTTATGGAATGGGAACTCTTATCGGAGATGTAACGACCGGCACTACAACTATGGATTACACACTCTTTATCGCACCTGGATTGCTTGCAAATAGCGCAATGAATGGTGCTATTTACGATTCAACATGGAATGTTTTCTGGAAACTCAATGAATCTAAGTTGTACAAGACCATGCTCTCAACACCTCTTGGACCACTTGACATCGCCCTTGGCGAGATCACATGGGCTCTGATCCGTGGCTTGGTGTACTCGCTTGGCTTCCTCACCGTCGTCACCGCCCTGGGCCTGACGCCTAGCTTCTGGGCGATCTTGGCGATTCCCGCCGCATCTCTGGTCGCCTTTGGTTTCGCCTCCTTTGGTATGGCGATCACCTCATTCTTCAAGACCTATCAACAGATGGGCTTCATCAACTTTGTATTACTACCAATGACTCTGTTCTCAGGCTCTTTGTACCCGATCTCGGTTTACCCAGATTGGCTTGAAAGAATAATTATGGCTCTGCCACTCTGGCATGGAATCGAGATGGTTAGAGCTTTCTGGTTTGGAAATATATCCTCTGGTGTCTTGGTACACATCGCTTACTTCTTAGTGATGATCGCTACAGGATTATTTGTCACCTCCCGTAGATTACGAGCCTTGTTCCTTCGTTAATCCTTGCTGTAACGAGCATCAGGAACCAATGGTGGACACTTCCAACCGGGCGCAATCACCGGTTCAAAATGCCACCATTCATTTTCAAATACGCGACATAAACCAAACTTTGAACCATGTGTCTCTAACCAACCTGCACCAACTGGTTCATCTGGGTAATTAACATCTATTGCAACTCCCCATGGATGATGCGATACCAAAGGTGGGGCAACCCACTTGCTAGCCTCATTTATAGATCTATATCTACGAACCGCTTGATTGAACAAAGTTTGTTGACGGTTTAATGATCTAAATCCTGAAACTATATAAATAGTAACTCCATCTTTTTTTGCTGCAGCTTGTGCAGCTTTAAAACGTACCGCAACCTGTTTGTCCAGGTCACTTGGTCGGATCAATGAACGAGAAATCGCACCTGCTCCGAGCGAGCTCTCTGTTTTTTCACAGCCTTTTATTACATGGGAAACACGAATATCTAGTGTTTTTTTATTCATGCAACTTAAAGGAATTGTGTCCGAAGCGTGAGAAAACTCATGAAAAAGTGAAAAAACCAATAAAAAGGCAATAAATCCCCCACCTTTTCTCATGTCTCTAGTCTACGGGGTTGCTTTTTAATTAAAGAGTGAGAGAATTGGGCTAATCAGTAATAACTAAAACGAACCGGGAGAGTACTTCTCAAACGAGTTTCAAAAGCTGAAACCTTTGTCGTACAAGTTTTACAAATGCTTACACAGACTAACCATAGAGAGACATTTAGATTCCTCCCGTCCACATCAGTTCCGGTGGACCCGAAGCGGGTCGAAGAGATACTCAAGCAAGAGTGGAAGCTTTTCACCAAGGGAACAGATAAGAGCGCAGAAGAGAGCCGCCGTTCATTCAAGGCGTTGCCTTTGGGCGTTACTTCAAGCTTCCAGCACTGGGATCCATATCCGATCTCCATTGTTAGCGCCCAGGGCGCATATATGACAGATGTCGATGGCCGACAACTGCTCGACCTTTCAATGGGTTTTGGAGCGATGCTTGCCGGTCACCTGAACCCAATTGTTATTGAAGAGATTGAAAACTCATTAACTACCGGAATGTTGTTTGTTACGCCATCGCCGATTTCAACAGATGCTGCAGAGCGAATCTGCAAGCGCTTTGGAATTGATCAGGTTCGATTTACAAACAGTGGAACTGAATCAACGATGTACGCGGTTCGCGTTGCTCGCTCTGCCACTGAAAAAATGGGAATCCTTAAGGTTGAAGGTGGTTACCACGGTAGCTACGATCCATTTGTAGTCTCTAGTAAACCTGCATTAGACAAGATTGGTGATCCTGAAGATCCAATTCCGGCGATCGATTCAAACTTGGTTCCAGGAGATATCTATGTTGTTCCTTTCAATAATATTCCCGCGCTTGAGAGAATGTTTGAGAAGAATGCAAAGAAGATCGCCTGCTACATCGTGGAACCAGTTCTAGAAAACCTTGCCATCGTTCTTCCAGATGAGGGTTACCTAGAGCGTGTTCGCGAGCTATGCGATGAATACAACGTTGTTCTGATCTTTGATGAGGTAAAGACAGGACTTACAGCTGGTGCTCATGGCGCTTCTGCGCGTTTAGGAGTGAAGCCAGATCTGATTACCCTTGCCAAATCAATTGGTGGTGGACTTCCACTTGCCGCATTTGGTGGCAAGAAGAAGTACATGGATTTTGTGACTAACGGAAAGATGGCCCACTTCGGAACATTTAACGGTAATCCGTTAGCGATGGCCGGAGTACGCGCAATTGATCGTATTTGTAGCGATGAAAACCTTGCAGCGGCTGAAACATTAAATCAACAGGCACTAGATCGCATCAGTGTGATTATCGAGGAGTACCAACTACCTGCACACACAGTTGGATTTGGCGTTAAGGGCTGTGTTACTTGGTCTACAACACCAGTTCGCAACTACCGCGATTACAAGGCAACTGATTTTGCTACCGCAGAGGCTCATTGGCTCTTTGCACTTAACCGCGGGATTATGACCCCTCCGGGACTTGATGAGCAGTGGTTAATCTCTTTGGCACATGGCCAAACCGAGATTGATCTACTGGTTGAAGATTTCCGCGATTTTGCTAAAGCACTTCGAGCATAGCTCG
>ERZ888423.842-NODE-842-length-29999-cov-6.967172_pt1 | contig 29999 bp, 25 predicted proteins | sample MGYA00520523_ERZ888423 | MGnify/ENA primary metagenome ERZ888423 (study PRJEB32303, sample SAMEA104408611) | aquatic metagenome | biome: Brackish water; feature: Pelagic; material: water | place: Baltic Sea | collected 2014-06-08T10:24:00 | depth 30,27 m ...
GGTGAGGGCCCCGAAGGGGCAAGACTGAAAGCTAAAGTTGCTCAGTTAGGTTTAAAAAACATAACGTTTACTGGGCGTGTTTCCGACCCTGAAAAAATGGCATTGATTCAAGCTTGTCGAGCTTTGGTTTTACCTTCACATCTTAGGTCAGAGGCCTATGGGCTGGTTCTGGTTGAAGCTAGCATGTGCTCAAAACCTATGGTGACGTGCGATATTGGTACAGGTACTTCTTATATAAACTTGCACAATCAAACGGGTTTTGTGGTGTCACCTGAGTCACCAATAGAATTGGCTCAAGCAATGAATAGCTTGCTAGCAGATGCTAAATTGGCAGAAAGTTTTGGGCATGCCGCACGTGAACGTTACGACATGCTTTTTTCTGGTCAAGCCATGGGTCAAGGATACTTAAATGTGTTTAACGAAGCAATAAATTCCTCTGTTATTCACAAGCGATAGTTTGACGTGGCTTTTAGATGCTTATGCTACAAAATTACGCTACAAAATGAATATTCCCATCGTGTAATTGATCAACTGACACCCCAACTAATTGCACCATGTCTGAGATCGATAAGGTTTTACCTGTCTCAGTAGCCGTGCCAAAGAATGACGAGCCACTTTGAATGCTCATGTCTGCAATACGAGCGTTTCCTGTGCTGTCTTGATAAGCAATGAGGTAATGGTTTAAGGCGTCGGTCTGTGCAACGTTGAACCGAATTTCTGTTGCTACATTAGCTAAGGTTGCTGCTAAGTCATCGGCGTCATCAAAGATCTGTGAATTAGAAAAAACCAAAACATCTGCATCTGTTACTGAAATGGTGTCACCCGAACTAAGGGTATTACTAAAAATAGCGGCACCAAGATTTGGGCCTGCACCAGGGTTGGCATCGCGTAACAAGTCGCTAAATGCGCTTAAAGAGATGTCGAAACGATCAAGTTCAGCTAAGTCAGTACCTGTTTCAAAATTAAAGACTTGGCTCATACTGGCGCTGGTGCCCGTGCCTGAACCCGCATTGGTTTCTTCATTTGAAACTGGTCCGCCAAGCTTTCCGCTACCTTGACCCCACCAGCCCAACTGGGGTATGTCTTGTGCATTAACAATGCTACCTAAGATGCTTGGCAGAACATCACCTGGAATGGCTAAACTAGAGTCAGTTGTCATATTGCTGGCATACAAAGCAATATGACTGCCAACGGTGCGATCGTTAGTTAATAAAACTGAGTCAGCACCACCACCCGTAAAGAATGTATCTGATACTTGCGCAACCTGAGCGCCCATGAATGTATCGTTAGCAATTGAGCCACCCAACACGTTACCAGCGGAGTAAGAGCCAATGACTACTGACCCTGTACTGGCATCAGCTGTTTGGGCATAGGTAAAGTTTGGTGCACCTACCAGCATAATTAATCCACCCGTATCACTGACAAGGGATTGATCAACTTCGCCTGCGTAGGTACTGATGATTGAGGAATCGGCTAATGCATAGATACCCATCACTATGTTTTGAAATACGGAATCACCTGTTGTCAGGCTTGAGCCAAGCATGTTGTTTAAGGCCCATTGAGCATCACTAAAAGAGCCATCAGGCAAGGTTGTAATGCTTGCAAAGGCTGCACCTTGATCAGTAGTGGCAGTTAAATTGTAACCACCTGGTACAGCAGTAATGCCTTCAAAGTGAGTGATGAGGCCAGGTGTGCCTTCAAAGTCGTAATAACGAATATCACTGAAAGTTTCTGAAATTGAGTCATATCTTGCAACAAATGCTTGATTTAAGCCGAAGCCGTGCTTTGACCCGCCGACTACTGTGTAGGCCGAGCCACCCTGTTCGTCTTGCCAAATTCCGTAGAGCGTTGTGAGTTGGTCGGTGCCGCCAAAATCTGTGTCTAAGATGGTGTATTTCTTTGTTCGCATGTTGTAGATAAAGGCATTGCCTGATGCGTCGTCGCCGTAAATATCGTAGTTGCCAACGGCTAGGTCACCCATGGTACTGTGCAAAATTGTATCCCATACTTGCTGATTACCCACCACAGAAGAGGGCACATCTACCTGTGTCCAAGTACCGCGAGCACCATCTATGGTGCCGTTATAAATCATAGCGTGGTCACGCGTTTCTGCATCGGCGTTGTTGACATAACTGCCAACTGCTCTGACTTCTCCAACGTTAATGGTGGTGTCAAATACACTCGTGTTGGGGCCATAAAAAGTTGAACTTACAATATCTTGACCATCAAACTGAGGGGTAAGGCTGTAAATTGTGCCCAGAGATGTGTTAATCATTGGGCCTTGATATAAGATAGCTTGTGTGTTGACCGTTCCAGAAATGACTTGGTTTCCGGTTAAAATCACATTGCCATCGTGATCTCCTCTGACGCCCGTAATAAACGTGCTTGTTTCATCAGAAAATATTGAGGTGTTGTTCACGGCATTGGCCGCTTCACCGCTGTATGTGTCGGTGGCGAGCTTTGAGATTAAGAGTGTGCTCTCTGTTGTGATGCCTCTTACCGCAAGTTGCATGCTCAACAATGTAGGGTCATCGATGTTGGCATTGTTAAGGGCTTGATTGAAATATAGTGCACCCGAAATCTTATTAGCCAATACAACTTGATCGTTAGCTAGGGCTCCATTAGCAATGGCATATACAAGTTGAGTAAACGGCATGACCCCATCAAACAGCTCATTGAACCAGTAAGCAAAACCTTCTGTGTCAGGTACTCGGTTGAAAAAATACTGATAAGTTTGATTGATGTATGACGTGGCAAGATCAACTTGCTCAGTATTAGAGCGATCAAAAGTGGTGTCAGCTAGGCTGGCATAAACCCCATTTTCAGCCGATACAGCTAAGCTGGCTGATATTTCGCTCATGATGCTCGACAATGAGTCGCCTTGCACCAGCTGCGTTAAGGCCTGCTCTGACCAATTTAAATAACCACTTGGGTCAGCAGCACGGCCGAAGTAACCGACGTACAACGATTCAATTTGTGCATAAACTGCTTGGGGTTGCAGGCCATATAGAATTTCCTGGCCATCTGCTAAATCATTTGTTTGAATAATATTGCCTATGGTTCCATTCACCGCAATATCTTGACCCGCATTAGGTAGGGTGGGTAACCCAAACCGATCAAAACCAAAACTATTACTGATAACCGATTGACCATCAGAGCCATAGGCAAAGGTGATGCCATTGCCATCATTGCCAGAAATTAAGTTACCTTGAGGGTCATCAGCGTTGATGGTGTGGCCACCAATCAAATTACCAGCACCCACGCTGGCCATTAAAATCCCACCGGCTGAATTACCATGGGCATCAATTCTTGTCACACTCGTACCAATGGCTGAATTTAAAACATGAATGTTATAGGACTGATCAATGATCGCGATGCCATAGCCAGTGTTACCAGAGAATGTGTTTTGTGGAATAACAGACTGATAAGAACCCCCTACCGTAATATCGTGGGCTGAGTCGGCTATGAGTAAACCATTTCTTCCGTTTGCTAAAATACCATTGCCATCTGTATTGAGGCCAGCAATATTAGGGTCAATCAACACGTCGCGGGCATTCCCGCTAATTTGAATGCCGTTTTGTAAGTTGCCAGACGTGACGCATGTTCTGATCGTTTGCCCACCACCAGTTGAATCGATCAAAATACCGTTTTGTTGATTGGGGGCCGCGCCTTGAAATGCGAAGATACCACTAAATGTGTTGAAGGAAATGACATCACTGGCGGTATCGGTTACATAAAGACCATTTAACCCGTTGCCACCACTAACATTACCTAATGGAATCACACCCCCGACAGTAGTGGTTTCAGAGTTACCATCGACAAGAATGCCATTGCCATCATTGCCAACTAACGATGCATTATCGGCACCAATACCAAAAAAATTAGCCTGAACAGTCGTATTATTTGAGTTGGTGATGTGTAAACCATTACCACCATTACCACTTAATACGTTGTAGTAGACAAAGGGGTTTTCGACAAACGTGCAACCAATTAAACCATTATTATCTGAATTTAAAATCTGAACGCCATCAAGACCATTGCCTAAGTCGCCATTGCCGTCGGCTGTGGTGCCGATGAAGTTGCCGTTAAGCACATTGTTTTCAGAGTTGGCATCGATTAACACGCCATTGCCAGCATTGCCTGAAATTTGGTTGCCTAAGGGCGGTACAACAAATACACCGGGTACGGTACCTTCGTCGCCAGTTGGATTGTTGACAGCGCCCGTGGCCGTGTCTATGTAAGCCGTACCACCGATGGTGTTGCCCGTTGTGCCGCCGGTTAACCAGACGCCATTTTGGCCATTACCCTGATCAACCGTGCCGGTTATATCAGTACCAATGCGGTTCGCAACTAAAATGTTGCCTGACCCACCCTCAATAGTGATACCGTTTGCATCATTAAAAGAAATAACGTTACCCACAACCCCAGCCACTTGCTTATCGTTTAAGCCGATAATGTTGTTTGATGAAGTGACACCAATATGTATACCGTCGCCAACGTTGCCCAGATCAGAGCCGTTTGCTGAGAGACCCACAAAGCATTTGTTGATGGTGACCCCACCACCTAAAAGCGTTATACCATCGCCACTCGCTTGACCGACTGCCAAACCTAAAAGGGTAGAGCCTGCGCCACCCATGCCGACGGTTAGGCCCGCTTGATTATTAAAATCGATTGTTAAAACGGGTGGCCCACCGTCGACATAACCTGGTGCAGAAGTTGCATCAATGGCGACATTCTTGGATAGAGTGGGCAGCGCGGTGCTTAGAGTGATTGTGCCAGAGACTGAAAACGTAATTTCGTTCGTCGCGTCAGAACTTAAATTAGCCCCTTCAATTGCTGCTCTTAAAGAGCCTACGCCCGAATCGTTGAGGTTTAAAACGATGAAGCTTGACATGTTGTTGTCTTCTAGAAGGTAATAGTCGATTGTTTAAAATTGCCGTGAAAGATAAAAGCTATAAGAGAAGATAAACGCCTGACTCCACACAAAACAGTTATCAACTCATAGTAATGCTTGTATCTCAAAATGTCGTTTTTTTTTAAAATTTACATTATAAAAAGTATGATCCTAAATCCATGTTTCTAAACTAAAACATAATTTATGAAGTTTGATGATCAAGGTCAAGGACATTTCAGCGTCAACATGTCCCCCAGTCACTTTATTGAACATGTGAATCAATATATTGTTGAATGATGTCGTCAAACGATTTGTCTGCTTTTAAACCCAGTGCATGGGTGCGTTGGCAATTGAAGTGAGCAGGCCAACTGCCAATCATGCGCGCCACATCGGCTTTCGGTTCAAAATGCACTAGGTTAGCGGTATCGTTTCCGGCTTTACGACGCAAGGCTTCAAGCATATTGCCAACGGTTGTAGTCAGGGCAGGTAAATTGATGGCTGTGCGCCCAGCCAACTCTGCCTGCGAGGCTTGTGTGACTGCCAAAATGCCCTCTATGGTGTTGCGAGGGGATGCCAGAGCAACCTGCATATTGAGATCAACTGGGCAAACGGTGGCAATGCCAGCTAAGGGTTCGCGAATCATGCCAGATAAAAAACCAGATGCAGCACCGTTAGGTTTGCCAGGCCTCACTGAAACCGTCATGAGTCGTGCCACACGCCCGTCGATAAGACCTTTGCGTGTGTAGTCAGCGATGAGCTGTTCACACATGAATTTATGGGTGCCATAGCTTGATTGTGGCACCGGCAAGGTGCTGTCGGTTATGACGCTAGGCATCGCCACCCCCGCATCGGAACCAAATACTGCTACAGAGCTTGAAAAGAATAGTCGGGGTGGTTTATTAGATTCAGTTTTTAAGCGACTATGGTGAGCGCGCAAGTGTTCTAGCAATGACTGTGTAGTGGCTAAATTGGCGCGTAGCCCTAAGTTAAAATCAACTTCACATTCGGCCGATACGGCTGAGGCCAAATGAAATATCACATCAAAAGCTTCTTCAAACAAGACCGGCAAACAATCTAATAAATCACCCGTATGCACACGTACACGTGCATCTGCTAATAGTATTGGGTTTGATGCGGCGAGGCGATCAGTCAAGGTAATTGATGCAATGGTTTGATTACACAGTGTTTCATTTTTTACTAACGTTTGTGCCAATAGGTTGCCTAAAAAACCTGCACCCCCAGTAATTAAAACTTTCATGTATTAGTCTCTTTGGTGTTTTGATAAATTTGGTTATGAACGTTAATTAATACGGATTGGTTTGAATCGTGAAGTGAAGCAAGGTAAAGTCCTCATTGATTAACAATAAATGTATCAGGTAAAACCTATTTTTAAGTGTTGTTCTTTGTCTGGCACAACTTGCTTGCTGTTGTGCCAGACATATTCTGTAACAGTTGTTGGTAACATGATCTAAACAACTATGACACTTTGCTAATGTTTGTACGTTAAGGAATATTATGCCCGCGATTGCCTCTCGTTTTTGTGAACAGTTTGGCCTCACCACCCCCATTGCTTTGGCCCCTATGGCGGGTGCTGCGGGCGGGGCTTTGGCTTTAGCGTGCGCACGTGCGGGTGCCTTGGGTTTGGTGGGTGGTGGTTATGGTGATTTAGATTGGGTCAAAACTGAATACGAAAAAGCCTTTACTCAAACAGATCGCAAGACCCTAAAGCGTCTTGGTATGGGCTTTATTACTTGGCGCCTAAACACTGATGCCAGTGCATTAGATTGGGTGTTAGATCAAGCAAGTAAGCCTGCTGCCATGATGTTTTCATTTGGTGACCCCAGTCAGTATGCCGCTCGAGTGCAGCATCACAACATACCTATCATTTGCCAAGCTCAACGTGTCGAGCAGGTGCCAAAGCTCATTGAGGCTGGCGCACAAGTTATTGTGGCGCAAGGGGGCGAAGCCGGTGGCCATGGCATGCGAAATGAATTTGCTCGGGGTACATTCACGTTGGTACCTGAAATAGCAGACTGGTTGGCCAAGCATTCGCCTGACACGTTATTGTTGGCCGCGGGTGGTGTGGCAGATGGGCGTGGTTTAGCCGCTGCGATGATGCTCGGGGCAGACGGTGGTGTGGTGGGTTCACGGCTTTGGGTCACAAAAGAGTGTCTGGCGCCAGTCGCCGCTTTGCATCAGGCGGTTGATGCGACGGGCGACGACACCGCTCGTAGCAGTGTATTTGATGTCTTGCGAAATTTAGAGTGGCCTGCTCCCTATGATTTTAGGGCATTGCGAAACGACCTACATCGTCAATGGGAAGGGCGGTTAGAGCCTTTACGTCAGCAGCCTGAGCCTGCCCGAAAAGACTATCAGCAAGGCGTTTCCCAACAAGATTACAGTCGCGCTCACGTCACTGTAGGTGAGGCAACGGGTTTAATACACGATATACCTTCAGCCACAACTGTGATTGAAACCATGTCGAAGCAAGCAAATAAATTGTTAGGCCTGGGTTAAATGCTGACTAATTACGAAAAATATAACGATATGGCCTTAAAGTCAATTGTGAGCGTGTGTGTCGATAGGTCTTTAGCCTTATCAAGGGTGCTTGCAGACAAATTTAAATTAGAAATTTCATAAATTTGTAACATAATTCCATTATTATGGAATTATGAATAATAAAGATGCTGTCACGGCTTTTATAGCGCTTGGTCAAGAGTCCAGGCTAAATGTATTTCGCTTAATCGTCCAAAAGGGCGACACGGGGCTTACCCCGACTCAAATTCACGAAATGTTGGGTATTCCTCAGGCCACACTTAGTTTTCACTTAAAAGAGTTGGTTCAAGCATCGCTGATTACTCAAGAACGTCAAGGCCGCAATCTTATATACCGTCCTCATGCGTCTCACGCCAACGCATTGGTCGAATTCCTTATGGAAAACTGTTGCGGTGGTCAGTCCTGTTTACCTAAACCCCTTTCTCAACGCGTTAAAACCAAATGAAAAAATACAATATTTTATTTTTGTGCACACATAACTCAGCACGTTCGGTATTGGGTGAGGCGCTCGCATCAACCCATCAAAGTGGTCGATTCGTTGGGTATTCAGCAGGGTCAACACCGGGCACGAAAGTTAACCCGTTTGCAGCAGAAATTGCGCAAAATTTAGGTTATGAAACCCATAATTTACGTTCAAAAAGTTGGGACGAATACGCCTCACCTGATGCCCCAGTGATGGACTTTATTATTACCGTCTGTGATGATGCCGCGGGTGAAGTATGTCCAGTATGGCCCGGTCACCCCGCTACAGCCCATTGGGGTTTCGCTGACCCTTCAAAGGTTGAGGGAAGTGATGAAGACAAGCGTCAAGCTTTTAAAGACGTGATGTGGGGTTTGAAAAAACGTATTGATATGTTGGCTGCCTTGCCGCTAGAAACACTTGATGCGATCAGTATTCACCATGAACTTAAAAACTTAGCAAAGGTTTAATCGTGGGAATATTTGAGCGGTTTTTAAGTGTTTGGGTAGGTTTGGGTATGCTCTTGGGTGTGGGGTTAGGCCTGAGCATGCCAAACATTTTTCAGTTGATTGCTGCATTTGAATATGCTCATGTCAACTTGGTTGTTGCAGTATTGATATGGGTCATGATTTACCCCATGATGATTCAAATTGATTGGGGCTCAGTTAAAGAAATCGGTAAAAAGCCTCAAGGCCTGATTTTGACTTTGGTTGTTAATTGGTTGATCAAGCCTTTCACCATGGCACTATTGGGTATTTTATTCTTTGAGTATGTGTTCGCACCTTGGGTCGACCCCCAATCAGCTAAAGCTTATATTGCAGGCATGATTTTGCTCGGTGTAGCGCCCTGCACGGCTATGGTATTTGTATGGAGTCATTTAGTAAAAGGTGATGCAAATTACACCTTAGTGCAAGTGTCAGTAAATGATTTGATCATGGTAATTGCCTTTGCGCCCATCGCTGCACTGTTGCTGGGTGTCACAAACATCACCGTACCTTGGCAAACGTTGTTGATATCAACGGTTTTGTATGTTGTTTTACCCTTAATTGCGGGCATGACAACGCGTTACCTGTTGCGTCAAGGCTCGGGCGACCGGTTAGGTCGTTTGGTTTCTCGCCTCAAACCTTGGTCAGTCGCGGGCTTAATTGGTACGGTAGTCTTGTTGTTTGGCTTTCAAGCTCGCACCATTGTTGATCAGCCAGGGGTGATTGGTTTGATTGCTATTCCATTGATCATTCAAACGTACGGTATATTTTTTATAACGTGGTGGGCGGCTAAAAAACTTAAACTTGCGCATAATATTGCAGGGCCAGCATGCCTCATTGGCACATCGAATTTTTTTGAATTGGCAGTAGCCGTTGCAATATCGTTGTTTGGGTTGAATTCTGGAGCGGCGTTGGCTACGGTAGTGGGGGTATTGGTAGAGGTGCCCGTTATGTTGTCGCTGGTTGCTTTGGTTAACAAATGGCGACCTATTACATCGTAATCAAGAGCGCGAAAAGTCACTAAAAACCTATTGGTTCATAGATATTAAATTCACAACCCGTGCAGTCAGTGCTTGGGGTGGGCTAGCGTTACTGAAGCAAATGATGGTCAGTATTTAGCGATATGCAAACAATCTGCAAATCTTTGACAAATGATGAGAGCTCATACCCAACCTTGTCGCCAAATGGCGTCGTTTTGTAAATCACGCCACGCAATAATCTGTGTAGCTTTTGAAAATACGGCTTCTATTTCAACCCATTCAATGGCAGCAGCCGGTTGTGCTGGCTCTATAACTTTTGAGACTAGAAAATGTTTTTGTTTAGCTATGGGGGTTACTGCAGTCCATTTGCTGAGCATGAGTTTTTTAGGGTTCAATGGATTCATAAGACTAATTTTACTTTGCACACCGTTTGATCGACTCAAGACAAGGTGGTAATAAGGTAAAACCTTTTGTTACACACCTCAGTTAAAGCCACAAGATATTGACTACTTCAAAACATGGGGCTACGAATTTTGTAGTGAAACACAAACATTCGGGTACCCAATGCGCCTAAGAAAACGAAAATCACCATCGCTGTAATGTGCTCTGGGTAATATTGCTCAAATCCAGAATACCAATTGAGCAATAGTGAGAAGACTAACCCCCAAATTAATGCTACTTCTGCGTAAAAAGACCCTTTAAGCCCAGGGTTGTCTACATCAGCCCTAATGACATCTCGCAAAATACCTCCGCCTGCGCCGGTTAATGCTGCAAATAAAGGGCCCCAAAGCCAAAGGGGTTGAACGTTTGCATCAACCGCGACAATAGCTCCAATAACGGTAAACGCTGCAAGGCCTACGGCATCAAAAAATGCCACGGCTGAATGGTTGTTTAAGTGGCCGATTAGGTTGGCATTAGCATCCACTCCCGCTGTCTGCTTAGCGGTGAGTCTGCTCTTAATTCTAAATATGAAATAAAAAGCGACAACTGTTGCTAAGATACAAAATAAATAAAATGGTGACTTTATGACAGAAAGTGTGTCACGTTGAAGTAATAGGTCACGAATAATGCCCCCACCAACTGAGGGTAAAGCAGCCAGCACGACAGCCCCAAAAAAGCTGTATCTGCCTTGCCTTGCTAAAAGTACACCTGACATGGCAAATGCGATCGTGCCAATGATATCAACAGCCAGAAACCACCATTGACCTGACGTGATATGAAGCATAACGGGCAATAAGTAAGTGCGAACGATCTCTTGATATTGGCCTGTATCGCGTAAGTTTTTAAGACTTGCATTAAATTCAGCTACCAAAGTTGGGCTCGTTGCGGCCTTGCTAAATAAAACGTGAATACCATCACTAAAAATAGGAACCCCAACTTCTTTGACTTGACCCTGCCACTTGTTGCGCCAGATCAGCGTATCAGCCACCAACTCATCAATTGAAATGGCATCAACGTTTTGATTGAGTAGATTAGTTAAGTTTTCTTTGTCAGTGGCGACCCTGACAATTCGTGAAGCATTGTCAGGGTCGTTGATAAAGCCCATCATGGTGGGCCCATAATAAAAGCCGTTTACAACACCCAACTTAATATTTTGATTGTTTAGCAGTTCAAACCATTGCTCTGTTGTTTTGAAGTTCAGACGATTTGTGTCATTTTCTCGCACGTAAACAACATCTTTTTCGGTACGATAACTATCAGAATAATAGGCATACTTGCTGCGTACATCGCTCTTGAATGCCCCTGCGGCGATGTCTCTAGCCCCATTCTCAATGTCAATCTGATGTTGATTCCATGAAACCTCATCGAAATTTAACGCATAGCCCATTTTTTTGAAGATAGCCTTTAGTAACTCAACATCAAGGCCTGTTAATCGGGTTATACCGTTATTAATCACTAGGTATTGATAGGGGTCCCAGGGGTACCAGCCTGCGCGCAGCACTTTCTGCTTTGTCTGCGCGTCGGCAACAGGCATAGAAAGTGCTGTAGGCGTTGTTGTTGACCCTTGCTTCTGAGTGCTTGACGCTGAATCAACTAAACCAAAAGTGAGTAAAAAACAAAAAAAACAAGATATTAGCCTAAGCATGACTAAGATGATCTCTCATTAATGAGCACATGGGTATGGTGACAAAGTCAGGTATGTTAAACCCAGATTTTCCATTAGGGGATTATTCCATATTATGAGGTATAAATGCCTAAGTGGATTATTGATTGTTTTCTAATTTCGGCCATTAGAGATTAGTTAGTTAAATCAATGTGATAAGCCTATTTTAAGATGGCAGCACATGACGACAGTTAAAGACTTTGATGCCAAATTCACCTCTCGAGAGGTGAGTGCTTGGGGTGGCTTAGCATTACTCAAGAAAATGATGGACTGGATGGGCATTCAAGAGGCGAAGGCCATGGTTTGAGGGGCTTTGGGCAAGACTCGTTGTTGACAACGGCTGCAACTACAAAAGTAAATAATTAAAACCACACACACCATATTTCTAGAGCGTTAACTCTTTTTGATAGGTTGGGTCGTTTTAACAGTTTTAACAGTTTTAACAGTTTTGGCTTTAGGCACGGTTTGAGTTACTGACCAAGCAGAGTCTTTATCAACTGTTTGATTGCCAACGATTGACTTGCTTGGTGCTGGAAAAGCAGGCGTAGCCTGTTTTGCCTCTGATGTTTGCACCGCTGAGGTAACCGTTGCTTGTATGGGTTCTTTCACAGAAACTTTGGCTACTGGATCAACGGCAGGTTTGACTGTAGGCTTAACCGTAGACTGAACCGTAGACTGAACCGTAGACTGAACCGTAGACTGAACGGCAGACTGAACTGCAGACTGAACTGCAGACTTGACTGAAGTCTTTACCGTTTTCTTAGCTGCAACTTTCGAGGCAGGTTTCACAGCTGCCTTAGGTTGTGCAATGGGTTGTGACTGAGGTGTAACTTGCGTTTTGATGGGTGACTCACTCACATCGCTTACCTCAGGTAAGCTGAGTTGTTGGGTGGGTACTTCTTGCGAAATAACACGACTCACCGAGACAGATTCCATTTGAGGTTGTTTGCCTCGACGCTCTGCTGTGTTGGCCGCTTGCTCAAATAAGGCAATGACTTGCCGTAGGCGATCACGGCCAACTTCATTTAAAGCACCACTAGCCATAGCAACTTGTTGCGTAAAGTCAATGGCATGACGCAGTGCTTCTGGACTATGGCTTTCAAGTAAGGTGGGTAATGCTTCAATTGCGCCATGTGGGTCAACTACCATGACCATTGCTTGTTCACGCACAATGCGTTTAAAAGCATCAAGTGTTAACCGATTTTCTTCAGTTGAGCGCAAGCGCCGAATTAGATTAAAGCTACGTTCGTCAACCCCACCTTGGGCTTGTGAAATGTACATTAATACCCGAATGCTGGCCTCGCGTATGCCGCCACAACTTACTAATTTTTGAAGTTCGTCACGGCGGTTTTTAACAAACTCGATATGTTCAGGTGAAACACCTGGGTGAGCACGTGGCGCACCTTCTTTAGCGCCTAGACCAGCTATGTCTTGCACCAAAGGTGAACCATAAATGGTCATGAAGGTTTGTTCAACCATTGAGTCACGCCATTGCCCCCATATATCAAGCGTTGACTCAATTGACTTTGAAATTTGCTTTTCAAGTTGTAAAAATGGGTTGTCAGTCGCGACAGGTTGGCGATGGTTTTTTACCTGAACAGCAACCGGAGCCATGCTTGCAACGAGCGGATTTTTGTCAGATATGGTTTCGTAAGGTAGCCGTAACTTGTTCGTTTTTTGCATCCATTCTGTCGATTGAGGCGTCACCATCATTTTGACAAGGGGTTGCAAAAAGCTTTTATATAAACCTTGGTTGACTTGTGAAATACGCGATACCGTTGCAAAGCGCCGATCGTCTTCGATGTTGGGCTCTACAATTTTTTCAATATCAGATAAGTGGCGGCGTTCAAACGTCATCACATAATCACCAAATGCAAGATCAGCATTATGGGTATCGGGTGTTTTATCATGAATAACGGCTTCGTAAATACCCGCTGGCAACATGTCAATCATGTCAATGTTGCACGTAAATTCACGATGCTCTTTTTTAGCAATGGCACCTGAAACAAAAATGCCTAAGTGCCCAATGCTTTCGTGCACGGCGTACACAATGGTTTGGCCATGCGCTAAGATTTCATCGTCGTTTTGATATAAATCGAGAATCCAACCCAATGCTTGCGGCGGCGGTGTAATGTCATCGCCTTTTGAACAAAACACAATGATGGGTGACTTGATGTTGCGTAAGTCAAGGCGCACACCGGTAGCGGTTACTAAGCGCGCAGAAGAGAGGCGGTTGCCAACAAACAAATTATCAACAATGTATTGAATTTCTTTGCCGTTTAAATAGACGTGACCACCCCACCAGCGTTCAAAGCCAAGATACCGAGTGGCTTCGGTATCGACGTTTGAATACAGGTTGTACTGCTTTGACCAATAGGTATTGGAAGGGTTGAGGCCCTCAAAATTTTGAACGAGGGTTGCACCATCAAATTTTCCACCCCCTAAATCACTAGCCAACATGGTTAGCCACGAACCACCCGCTAAGCCACCTGAATAACGCATGGGATTTTTACCACGCCAGCCTGCCCAATAAGACAGTGGGGCGCCTGCAATGATAATGGGACCAAACAACTCAGGCTTGGTGGCGGCTGCCATCATAATTTGCCAACCTGCTTGGCAATTGCCAATGACAACAGGTTTGCCTTCGGCATCAGGGTGACGTTTGATGACTTCTTCAAGAAATATCGTTTCAGCAACGGCGACATCTTCAACGGTTTGCTCGGGCTCTGGTTGGGGTAAAAAACCAATGAAATAACAAGGGTGCCCTGCAGCAATGGCCACACCAATTTCACTTTCAGGTTTAAAGCCGGCAATGCCAGGGCCGTGCCCCGCTCGCGGGTCTACAACCACAAACGGTCGTTTGATGGGGTCTACAGGCGTGTTTTTAGGGGGGGTTATAAGGGTCAACATATAGTTGACAGGGTTCTTAAGCGTACGACCGTCAATGATCAACTCAGCTTTCATACTCAACACATTGGGTGCTTTTTTAGCCATGTGTCGCTGATACTGGTTGCCGCGTTGGCGCATGACGTCGGTATACAAAATGTTACGCTGCCATGCGTCAACCATGTATTCGTTTGCAGCTTCTACTGTGGGGTGCATAAGCGGTAAGGGGTGTAATGATTCGTTTTTTTCCACAATAGATTCACTTTGCAAATTTAAATTTCAATACAATGATTACACACGATTAAATGGTGCATTGCAACATATTTCATAAAATTAATGGATATTCAAGCGTCAATAAAGACCAGACTACATATTGTTAAGCATGTGTCGTGACCATATTTAGGCAATTTATGAGTACTATTTTGGGGAAACCCTATGCAATATTTAGTTAATACTAAACACGCATGAAGTACTAAAATGAACTTATAAGTTTGGGTGCATTTTGTTGCTGCGGTTATGACGATGCTACGTCAAATACATTAAACATTAAACATCTGTAATACTTTAAGACTTTTAAATGGTTGAACCTACCCTATGAATGATGCAGAAACCTCCTCTATATCCTCTCAACCATTAAAAATTGGTCTGATCTCTATTTCAGATCGTGCCTCGCAAGGTGTGTATCAAGATTTGGGTTTGCCCGCATTGAAAGAATGGTTCGCACGCGCTTTGGTGTCGCCTTTCACCGTTTGCGAAAAACTTATCGCAGATGATCGTGCCACCATTACTGCCACCATTATTGATCTGGTTGACAATCAAAAATGTGATTTGGTGATCACAACGGGAGGCACGGGGCCTTCTAGGCGCGATGTGACGCCCGAGGCCACCTTGGCCGCTGCCACACGTGAAATGCCTGGCTTTGGTGAGCAAATGCGCCAAATTAGCCTTAAATTTGTACCCACTGCTATTTTGTCAAGACAAACGGCCGTATTGCGTGAAACAGATGATCATGCCGCCTTAGTTATGAATTTACCCGGTCAACCCAAAGCTATTGCTCAAACGCTTGAAGGCTTGCGCAGCGAAACGGGTGAAGTGACGACCCCTGGTATTTTTGCAGCTGTGCCTTATTGCATTGACTTAATGGGAGGCCCTTTTATAGAGACTGACCCACTGGTGGTTAAAGTGTTTCGGCCGAAAGCCGCCAAAGCGACGTAACTTCTTTTGCACGTTGTGCGTGAAGCGGGTCGGTTGTGTCAAGTATTTTTGGGTGTGAGGGGCGCAGGTCGTGTTTTTCAAGTACCACCAACCCGGCCTCTTTAAACCAGCTTAACAGCGTTTCACGCGAACGCAAATTAAGATGTTCAGCTAAGTCTGACAAAACCAACCAAGCTTGCCCGTGCGCAGTTAAGTGATGTTTCACGCCCTCAATAAACCCTTTCAGCATGGTGCTGTCTGGGTCGTAAATAGCGGCATCAAGTGCAGAGTGAACCTTGCCAGGTAGCCATGGCGGGTTACATACAATTAAATCAGCCCGACCAGGTGGAAATAAGTTAACCCTTGCAAAACTTATTTGCTCTGTTAAGCCCAATTGATTAATGTTGAATTCTGCACAGCGTAAAGCTCTGGGGCTCAGTTCGGTTGCCACCACATGCTTGACGCCTAAGCTGACTAATAAAGCGGCTATCACCCCTGTACCTGTTCCAATATCAAACGCCTTGAAGCAGGGCTTTGGCAGAGCGGCTTGCTGTATGAGTGTTAAATATTCTTGCCTAGTGGGAGCGAACACCCCATGCTGAGGGTAAATACGAGCGTTTAAAGAATCAACCGCCACGCCTTGCTTTTGCCACTGGTGGGCGCTAAGCACACCAATTAATTCCGTCAATGGTAAAGCGAAAGGTTGCTTCGATAAATCGAAGCCGCCTTCGAAGGCCTGCTCGTGGGAAGGTTTAATGTTCAGTTCAGCAGTTACTTCAGTAGCCACTTCAGGAGCCCCTTTAGCGCTAACCTGGTTCGCTAGCCCGTAAGCCGCTTCGCATGCTTCTGCAATGGCGGGTGCGCGTCTAAGCTTTAGCTGATAACCAGGTTCAACCAAAATAATCAACTGACCTAGGGTACGAGCCGCTTGCGAACGAGCTAAGCGAATTCGATGAAAACGCTCGGGTAAGGGCAGGGTGGCATCAATTGCCTTGCGTTGGGTTAAGCGACGTTTGATGGCCTGTAGCAATTGTTTGGCATTTTGGAAGTCACCTTGCCAAATTAAGCCTTGCCCTTCGCTTGCTAAACGGTATGCTGTATCGGCTGTGATGGTGTCGTCAATTTCGACAACTTTTTTTGAAGGCGCCCAGCCTGATTGGCTTTGCCAAGCCACTGAGTGGGCGATATCACCCGATTGCCAGTGTAAAAACGGCATATTAGGAGGGGTTTTAGGCTGTGAAGGTTGTTTCAATGGGTGTGAGCTGGCAGATGAATGCCGAACTGCCGTAAAATAGAGTCTTTATTTTACTCAATTCGGCTAACCCCTAATTTGTCATAAGGATTTTTTACGATGGCTATCGTCTCAATGCGTCAATTGCTCGATCATGCAGCTGAAAATGGTTATGGCATTCCTGCTTTTAATGTCAACAATTTAGAGCAAGTTCAAGCCATTATGGAAGCGGCCCATCAAACCGATAGTCCGGTCATTATGCAGGCTTCAGCGGGTGCGCGAAAGTACGCAGGCGAGGGGTTTTTAAAATATCTAATTCAAGCTGCGGTTGAGTCTTACCCCCATATTCCCGTTGTAATGCATCAAGATCATGGTCAATCTCCTAAAATTTGTCAGGGTGCGATTGATCTTGGGTTTTCAAGCGTCATGATGGACGGCTCTTTAAAAGAAGACGGCAAAACCATTGCTGACTACGACTACAACGTGCATGTCACGACTGAAGTGGTCAATATGGCGCACAAGTTGGGTATCACAGTTGAGGGCGAGTTAGGCTGCTTAGGTTCGCTTGAAACCATGGAAGGCGATAAAGAAGACGGGCACGGTGCTGATGGCAAACTCACGATGGACCAACTGCTAACTGACCCTGAGCAAGCAGCTGATTTTGTGCGTCGCACTCAGCTTGATGCGTTGGCGATTGCAATTGGCACCAGCCACGGCGCTTATAAATTTAGTCGTAAGCCTACGGGCGATATTTTGTCGATTTCACGTATTAAAGAAATTCATGCCCGATTACCCAACACGCACTTGGTGATGCACGGCAGTTCAAGCGTGCCGCAAGAACTCTTGGCTGAAATTCGCCAATTTGGCGGTGATATGAAAGAAACGTATGGTGTACCGGTTGAAGAAATTCAAGAAGCCATCAAGTTTGGCGTGCGTAAAATTAATATTGATACTGATATTCGTTTAGCCATGACCGGCGCTATTCGCCGTTTCTTTGCTGAAAACCCTGGTAAATTTGACCCTCGCGAATACCTTAAACCTGCACGTGAAGCAGCCAAAGGCATTTGTGTCGCGCGTTATCAAGAGTTTGGTACGGCGGGTCAAGCCAGCAAGATTAAAGTTAAACCGTTGACTGTGATGGCGTCTGACTATGCCGCTGAGCGTCTGGCGCAAGTCGTTCAATAAATTTTCCCTGTTCAGTATGAGCCAAAAATCAGCGCCTATTAGTCGTTCATTAGTTTGAGAAAAAAGTGACTTTAATTCATCAATCATCGATTCAATCTTTACCCCTTTTAGCTCGCGGTAAAGTTCGTGACATGTATGCCGTCGGTGACGATAAGTTACTTATTGTGGCTTCCGATCGACTGTCAGCCTTTGACGTTATTCTTGACGACCCCATACCCGGTAAAGGTTCGGTTTTAACTGAGCTTACAGAGTTTTGGTTAAAAAAATTAGCCCATGTTGCGCCCAATCATGCCACGGGCATTGACCCTGAAACGGTTGTTGCCCACAATGAGCGTGACCAAGTTCGGGGCCGTGCCATGGTGGTTAAACGCCTAAAACCGATCATGGTAGAAGCCGTGGCTCGTGGCTACCTTATTGGGTCGGGCTGGAAAGACTACCAAACAACGGGTGTAATCTGTGGTTTGCAGTTACCTGTTGGTTTGAAGCAAGCCAGCAGACTGTCTAAACCTATCTTTACCCCTGCCGCTAAGGCTGAAATGGGTGCGCATGATGAAAACGTTGATTTTGAATATGTCGTGAAGGCTATTGGTTTCACCTTGGCCGAGCAGATTCGCCATATAACCTTGGCTCTGTACCAAGAGGCCGCCACCTTTGCGGCCCAAAGAGGCATCATCATCGCCGACACGAAGTTTGAGTTTGGTCTAGATGAACGAGGCACCCTTCACTTGATGGACGAAGTTTTAACCCCTGATTCGTCGCGCTTTTGGCCTGCTGATCAGTGGCAAGAGGGCATCAGCCCGCCGTCTTACGACAAGCAGTTTGTGCGCGATTGGCTTGAAACACAACCTTGGCCCAAGACACACCCGGCACCTCGGTTGCCCCAAGATATTATTGATCGTACGGCTATTAAATATCGTGAGGCTTGCACGGAGCTCACCGCGGCCTCTTAATCAACCAGTCAATCTTTGATTGTTTTTAAATCAACAGGTCAAGCATTAATTGCCGTTTGTTTTTTTTGGAAGAAACCCAATGACCCCGTCTACCCATGATAGCCAACCAGAGCCACTTGTTTTTAATGATACCGCCCAAGTTGGTGTGGTGATGGGTTCGGCCAGCGATTGGGAAACCATGCAGCACGCAGTCGATTTATTAAAAACGTTTGATGTGCCTTACGACTTGCGCGTGGTGTCAGCGCATCGTATGCCGCACGATATGGCTGAGTATGGTGCATGGGCAACTCACCAAGGTCTGCGCGCCATCATTGCTGGTGCAGGGGGGGCCGCACATTTGCCCGGTATGTTGGCGGCTTTAACGGCAGTACCCGTGTTTGGTGTGCCGGTGGCATCGCGTTATTTACGGGGTGAAGACTCCTTGTTATCTATTGTACAAATGCCACGTGGTGTGCCGGTAGCAACGTTTGCTATTGGCGAATCAGGTGCTGCCAACGCAGCATTACACGTGATTGCAAACCTAGCGACAACTGATGCCACCTTAGCTGCCAAGTTGGCGTCTTTCAGGCAGCAACAAACTGATGCTGCACGAGCCATGCGGGTGCCCACTTGATGACACCAGGCCAGTGGTTGGGTTTATTGGGGGGCGGCCAGTTAGGGCGCATGTTTTGTCACGCGGCACAAGCAATGGGGTATCAAGTCATGGTGCTTGACCCTGACTTAGAGGGGCCTGCTGCCAGTGTGGCTGATAAGCATTTATGTGCAGCATACGATGATGCTCAAGCGCTCGATCACTTGGCCGATTATTGTCAAGCCTTCACCACCGAGTTTGAAAACGTACCGGCCCAAAGCTTAGCCATTCTAGCGCGACGTGGCCATGTTGCACCGGGTGCCCGTGCGGTTGAAATTGCACAAGACCGTATGATTGAAAAAACATTTATTCAAAGTCTCGGGGTTCAAGTCGCACCGCACATTGCCGTGAATACGCTGAAAGACTTAGATCATGTGCCAAGTAGCCTGTTTCCAGGCATTTTAAAAGCCTCAAGACTTGGGTATGACGGTAAAGGACAAGTGCGTGTCGCCAGTTTAGAGCAGGCCAAGCACGCTTATATTGATCATTTAGAACAGGTCGCAGCGGTGTTGGAAGGCATGGTGCCTTTCGTTGAAGAAATATCTGTTGTCTTGGCTCGGGGTCGTGATGGTCAATGCGTGGTGTTTCCGCCTGCCCGCAATGTTCATCATCACGGTATTTTGGCCGTGTCACATATCAGTGGGCAACCTTCAAAAGTTTACGAGCAAGCCGTTGCGTCAGCGCAAACTATCGCAGAAGGTTTGGGTTATCACGGTGTGCTGTGCGTTGAGTTTTTTGTCTTGGCTGATGGTCAAGTGGTCGTCAATGAAATTGCCCCACGGCCACACAATAGTGGTCACTATACCCAAAACGCCTGCGTGACCAGTCAGTTTGAACAACAAGTTCGTGCCATGTCAGGTTTGCCTTTGGGTTCAACTGAGCTCCTAGCGCCCTGTGTTATGTTGAATATTTTGGGAGATGTCTGGTTCCCCTACGATACCGATGAACGTGTTGAACCTGACTTGGCTTCAGTGTTGGCTATACCCAATGTATCGTTACATTTATACGGAAAAAAAGAGGCTCGACCATCACGCAAAATGGGCCATATCAATGTGGTTGACCAAAATTTTGCAAATGCGGTTGACCGTGCCAACGAAGTGGTTGAAATCTTAAATTTACCGATTCGCGCTTCGCTTTCAAGCCATTGATGCTTTTGTAAATATGACTCGTTCAAGTCCTAATCTATGGGTATCTGGTATTCAAACAGACCAAACTGGTGATGAGCAAAAACAAAGTGAGCACCTTGCAACTGAGCGCATTGCGATTGATGATGCTGCAAAAGTGTTGCTATCGGGTGGGTTAGTGGCGTTTCCAACCGAAACCGTTTACGGTTTAGGTGCCGATGCAGAAAACGTAGAGGCTATTACACGTATTTATCAAGCTAAAGGTCGACCTCAATCACACCCCGTTATCGTGCATGTGGCGGCTCAAGCTAACTTACAGCATTGGGCAAAAGATTTGCCTGACGAGGCATACCAGTTAATTGAGGCATTTTGGCCTGGTCCGTTAACCCTGATTTTGCAACGCCAACCCACTGTTCCGGCTCAGGTCAGTGGTGGGCAAGATACGATTGGCTTGCGTTGTCCTGCACACCCTGTGGCGCTCGCGCTTATTGAGTCTTTAGCGGCGCTAAAGCTACACGGTCAAGCTGGCATAGCCGCCCCGTCTGCTAACCTTTTTGGTCATGTATCACCCACATTGCCCGCGCATGTTCGGGCTGAATTCCCAGCCCTTGTGGCGCTAGGTATGCCTGTTTTAGATGGAGGGGCTAGTGATGTGGGCATTGAATCAACTATTATTGATTTGTCACGCATTCAACACAAACAAGGTGTTTTTTTATTAAGACCGGGTGGTATCAGTGCGCAACAGATTGAAGCTGTGCTGGGGCAGGTGGTTCAAAATGCTGATGCGCAAGCACCGCGTGTTTCAGGCGCCTTGCACGCACACTATGCCCCGCGCACACCTATACGTTTAGTTGATCAATACTCAGATATTGAAGCTTGGCTTGAACGTTACCCACTTATAAAAGTAGTGTTTGTATCGCATAAACATGATGATTTAAAAGCTATTAACAATCACCTTAAAACGAATCGCGAACGTATCACTATCAAAGCGCTTGCTCAAAACCCAACCGATTACGCCCACGATCTGTATGCCACGCTCAGAGCAGTTGATGAGTTGAATGTGGCACAAATATTTTGGGCTACTCCTCCTCAAACAGCAGACTGGTTGGGGGTCAACGACCGATTAAGCAGAGCGGCCGCTGCTTTTGAATAAGGTTTGATCAAGTTGTGTGCCAATTTTGATTGTTCACACAACTTGATTTGCAAAGCAAGCCTGATTTGCAGCTTACATAGCGTTTAAAAGAACGCTTGTATGCCAGTTTGTGCACGACCTAAAATAAGCGCATGAATATCATGAGTACCTTCATAGGTATTGACCACCTCAAGATTTACGAGGTGGCGGGCCACACCGTACTCGTCTGAAATACCATTGCCACCCAGCATATCGCGCGCTAAACGGGCAATATCAAGCGATTTGCCACATGAGTTACGCTTCATGATGGAAGTGATTTCAACTGAATCAGTACCTTCGTCTTTCATACGACCTAAACGCAAGCAACCCTGCAAGCCCATTGTAATTTCGGTTTGCATGTCGGCTAATTTCTTCTGAATAAGCTGATTGGCGGCCAAAGGGCGACCAAACTGTTTGCGATCAAGTACATATTGACGCGCGGTATGCCAGCATGATTCTGCTGCACCCAATGCGCCCCAGGCAATGCCATAACGGGCTGAGTTTAAACAGGTGAAAGGCCCTTTTAAACCTGACACACCAGGCAACATTTGGTCATCGCTGATGTCAACGTTTTCCATTACAATTTCGCCCGTGACTGAGGCACGCAAACCGACTTTGCCGTGAATGGCTGGAGCACTAAGACCTTTCATGCCTTTTTCTAAAATAAAACCTCGAATTTTGCCATCAAATTCGCCACCGACACATTTACCCCACACAATAAATACATCTGCAACCGGAGAGTTGGTGATCCATATTTTATTGCCTGAAATGCGATAACCATCGGCAGTTTTTACCGCGCGCGTTTCCATGCCAGCGGGGTCTGAACCATGGTCAGGTTCAGTTAAACCAAAGCAACCAATGAGTTCACCCGTTGTCAGTTTAGGTAGGTATTTTTGTTTTTGCGCTTCACTGCCAAATTCGTTAATAGGAACCATAACCAATGAGGATTGAACGCTCATCATAGAACGGTAACCTGAGTCAATACGCTCGACTTCTCGAGCAATTAAGCCATAACTAACATAATTTAAACCTGCCCCACCGTATTCAGTTGGTATCGTGGCCCCGAGCAAACCCAGTTCACCCATTTCAGGAAAAATGGTGACGTCCATTTTTTCATGGCGAAAGGCTTCAAGTACACGGGGAGCGAGCTTGTCTTGGCAATAGGAATAGGCCGCATCGCGCACCATTCGCTCTTCGTCGGTTAACTGCATGTCGAGTAAAAGTGGGTCGGCCCATTGAAACGAGGTGGTCATGTAGCATGCTCCGAGAAAAAATAACTAAAAACAATATTTTAGTTATTAAATAATTTAGATTTTAAGTTAAGGGATTTTACGTGAAGGCGTCAACAAGGTTGTTACATCACGTATCAATTTAAAATAGAAATGTAGATTACTTTAATTTACTTAGGTCTTGCTCAGTTAAGCGAAGAACAGAGCTGTTGTTTGTTATAAATTGGTTTAAATCTGTTGCTTGATTGCCAACTTGCGCATTAACGGCTGAGGGGTTGCCCAATACTAAAGAAACGATTTCACTCAAAGGTTCTTCAAAAGATGAACCCGATGTAAAAACCTTTGCTATTGTTTTACCGTCTTTTTTAACGGCTTTTAACCAGCAATCTTGTGTAAAAGTTATGCTGAGCATGACAGGCTGATTTGATGCGGTTTGACTCTGTACAGAAACAGGGGTTTTATTTGAGGGCGGTATGGTACTAGAGGTGGCTTCAGGTGCCTTGTTTGCAAGCGTTTGTAAAGTGGTTAAGCCGTTAACAGTTGAACCGGGCTTGATATTAATCGTGTTATCAATTGGCGGTGATGAGTTATTGACTAAAGGTTGACGGGGAGCTCGTAAGAGTGAAGCGTCGACTTGTGTTGTAAGAGGCACTCGCGCTGATGACTCGGCCGCATCTTTTTCAGTTAAGGTAGCCTGAGTGGTTGGGTTGGTATCGGATGAGGGCATTAATCCAAAAATACTAGCAGACATTATAACTAAAATAGTTACTACAAGCGCTAATATTTTCGTTTTTCTGTTTAAAAAATCGAAACGTGATTGAACCGAAAATGTAGTTGGTTTGATATCAATTGAATGATGGCTTGCGTGGGTATATGATTGGATGCTTGATTTAGAAAGTTCGGCTTCAACTTCTGGTGAAAAAGCAATCTTAAATAAGTTTTGGTATTTTTTAAGGGCTTGCTTATAAAAGAAAATATTGTGAAAGGGTAGTAAAGAACCTTCTTCTAGCGCTCTGACTTGACTAGTAGATAGCATCAATTGCTTGGCAACATCATTAATTGACAGACCTTTTTGCGTTCGAGTCTGCATCAAGCTTTCGCCAAATATTTTAGTGTGTGCTTCAAATTCTGATACGTCAGATTTGTGTTCTTGGCTCAAGAATATCTCACCTTTAGAGGGTATCAATAGACAATTAAAATTCTTTCAACAAAATAGTAACAAGAAATATGTGTTTTGCATGTTAAGAGCGAGGCGAGACTCGGAATTATCTAAAAACTACTGTTTTGTTGCCGTATAGCAAAATACGGTGATCGACATGACTACCGACTGCTCGAGCGAGAACCCTTGATTCAACGTCGCTACCCACTTCTGTTAAATCTTGTGCACTCATCGTATGGTCGACCCGTTCAATATCTTGTTCAATAATGGGGCCTTCGTCTAGGTCAGGGGTAACGTAGTGTGCGGTTGCCCCAATAATCTTAACGCCACGGGCATAAGCTTGGTAATAAGGTCGGGCACCTTTAAAACTAGGCAAAAAGCTATGGTGAATATTGATGGCCCGCCCGTTTAGGGCTTTGCAAAGCTCTGGTGAAAGAATTTGCATATAACGAGCTAGAACCACCAAATCTGTTTTTGTTTGGTCAACAATCTTTAATATTTCCGCTTCTTGCTGTGTTTTGGTTTCAGCCTTTACAGGCAAATGATGAAACGCAATGCCATACGATCCTACCAAACTCTCAAAGTCAGGGTGGTTTGAAACAACCCCCACAACGTCAGCATGTAATTGTTGGTTACGCACTCTAAACAATAAGTTATTTAAACAGTGCCCTTGTTGGCTCACTAAAATTAATACCTTTGATTTTTTAGCCAAGTCATGAATTTGCCATGTCATGTCAAATTCGTGACTCAATCTTTCAAAATCTTGGTGCAAGGTTTCAAATTGATTCAATGGTGCTAAAGAAAAGTGAATGCGCAAAAAAAACTGATTGCTTTGTTCGTCACCAAATTGTTGTGCATCAATAATGTTGCCATGATGCTTTAATAGTAAACCGCTTACCCCATGCACAATGCCAATGCGATCTGGGCATGAGAGCGTCAAAATATAGTCGTTGGGGTGATTCATGTTCATAGCGTTTTTTATAAATGTCGTTTAAGTTTGATTCATAGCGTACACATGATCTGCAATCGCCAAGCAAGCCGTTAAACCAGGTGATTCAATTCCAAATAAATTGACCAGCCCAATTAAACCGTGCGTCTCTTGGCTTTGTATAACAAAATCATGTGCTACATCTTGCGGACCAACTACTTTAGGCCGAATGCCTGCATAATCTGGCACTAAGCTATTATCTTTTAAATCGGGCCAGTATCGACGCACTTCGTCGTAAAAAGCTTCTGCCCGTTTGGGGTCAACATCATAATGCTCGTGGTTGACCCACTCTACATCAGGGCCGAAGCGGGCTCGACCACCCAAGTCTAGCGTTAAGTGAACGCCTAGACCTGCCTGCTGGGGTGCAGGGTAAATGAGGTGGCTAAACGGAACGCGACCTTGCATTGAAAAATAGCTACCTTTACACAGGTATTCAGTTGGTATGTATTGAGCATTTAAACCGTTAATTTTTCGGGCTAAACGTGGGGCATATAAACCGGCTGCATTGATGAGCCAGCGACATGTTATTTCAGTGCGATCGGCATCGCCAAATTTAAGTGCAAAATTGTGGTCAGCTTGTTTAACGGCTGACACAAGCGGGCTATTAAACACATATTGTGCACCGGATTGTTGGCCGTCGCCTTGCAGACTCAACATGAGGGCATGGGTGTCAATAATGCCTGTCGAGGGTGACCAAATGGCGGCTGTGCACTGTAGGGCGGGCTCAAGGTGTCGCGCTTGCTGGGGTGCAAACCATTCTAAGTCTTGTACACCATTTTCGCGCCCCTTAGCGAACAGGCTTTCAAGGCTAGTGTGTTGCGAAGCATCAGTGGCCACAATGAGTTTACCTAACTGCTTATGCGGTATACCCCGCGTTTGGCAATACTCATAAAGTTGTGCTTTACCCTGAACGCATAATTTGGCTTTAAGGCTACCTGTAGGGTAATAAATGCCTGCGTGAATAACCTCTGAGTTACGTGCACTCACGCCGGTACCGATGTCAGACTCAGACTCGGTGACAAAGACTTCGTGGCCGGCTTGCGCGAAACGGCGGGCGATGGCTAAACCAACCACCCCAGCACCCACCACTACACATTCAATATCAACACTCATACTTAGGACTGGTTTTTGGGGGTGAGATCGTACCCCCCTGCATGATAAATAAGAGGGAGAGCTTCTGTATCGGCACAATGTTCAACTGCACCAATAAAAACCAAATGATCGCCTTCTTCATGAATATGCGTATTGACACATTCAAACCAAGCCGCACATTGAGCGTCAAGCCTGACTGCACCATTGGGTGTAGAAATTAAATTCAAACCCTCAAAACGCTCGGATTGCGTACCTTTCGCAAAATGGTTAGCAAGCTTCATTTGATCGGCAGCTAGCACTTGAACAACGTAACGCTCACAATGTTGAAACGCATCGCGCGCAGAAGATTTTTTTGATAAGCTCCAAACGATCAAAGGCGGGTCGAGAGAAACCGAGTTAAAAGAGCTAACCGTCAAACCTATAGGGGGTTGGCCGGGCAGTTGGGTAGTTAAAATAGTCACACCCGTGGGGAAGCGCCCCAAAGCATGACGAAAAGCTTTCGAGTCAGTCGCTAAATGGGGTGTGCTCATGGTGATAATCGCTCGATGTGCCAAGCACCCTTGTTGTCTGGTTTATATTGAAGCCGGTCGTGTAAACGCGAGGGGCGACCCTGCCAAAATTCAAAACTGCTGGGTACTAAGCAGTAGCCCCCCCAGTGCTCAGGTCTGGGCGGTTGATCACCATGCAGGGCTTTAGCTGCGGTAACTTGTTGTTCAAGTTGGGCAATCGACACGGGTTGACTTTGTGCTGATGCCCATGCGCCAATGCGGGAACCGAGGGGACGGCTATGGAAATATTCATCAGAGGCCATATTACTGATCTTTCGAGCTTGACCACTGATGCGTATTTGGCGCTCAAGACCTTGCCAAAAAAACAATAAACTAGCCCAAGGCTGAGTTGCAAGCTCTTGCCCTTTACGCGACAAGTAATTGGTAAAAAAGACAAAGCCGTTTTCGTCATATCCTTTTAGTAGCACAATGCGAGCAGAGGGATGACCCTCTGCGTCAGCCGTTGCAAGTGTCATGGCCGTGGGCTCAGGTAAATCTGCCGCGACGGCCTCTTTGAACCACAATGCGAACTGCTCAAAAGGTGACGAGGCAGCGTTTTCTTCTAATAAAGAACCTTTTTCATAACTTTGACGCATGTCAGCGACAGACATAATATGACCTCAATATGATTAATCCTTAGTTTAACGTGTCGGCGTGGGCTGATTCGCTGAGTTAGGTGGGTTTTTGATAGCAGCTGCGATCTCTGCCAATCGTTTGTCTTGTATGCCTGAGGCCTCTAACGCGTCGTGGGTTTGTAGCACGTACTCGGTGCAGGGGCCATAACGACCATGCGCATGCGCAATAATTTCAAGGGTTTGGTCGATTTCCAATTTGGGAACATAACTAACCGCTTCTCGATTGACGATGAAGCACAACGTTGAAATATCACCATGCTGAGTTCTACAACGTAACCACTTGGGAATATAAGCACCAGTTGACATTTCTCTGGCCCAAAGCTTTTCAAAGGTTGCAAGTATGGTTTGAGCGGGTAGGCGGTAAGCCACCCCGCGACACGAGCCGCCGCGGTCTAGGCCAAACACTAAGCCAGGCTTTTCTGGCGTGCCTCGATTAACCCGAGACCACAGGCATAAAGCTCGATGATGACCATGTAAGGTAGCAAATCTTTTTTCCACAAAATCAAATTCAGGGCGCCAAATTAAAGACCCATACCCATAAACCCACACATCTTGATGTGATTGCCACTGACATTGTCGAAGCAGTTGTTCGAAGGACGCTTGCCGTTGCGTGGCAGTGAGAGGGCTAAAACTGTCAAGCGTTGGTGTTTGGTAGGGTTTGGCTCGATCGGTTTGGGTCATGTTGATAAACGAAGTTAAATTCAAAGACAGTATGACATTAAGAAGGTGGAGGTGTTGACCTTTTGGGTCGCGTTGTATCGTCGAACGGTTGATCTTGACGGTCTGCATGGCGGGTAAACCAAGCCCCCAAAGTGATGGCAACGGCAGTGGTGGCAAACAAGGGCACTAAGCCGACCGCTACTCCGACTGCACCAAAAGCCAAAGGCAGGGCAACTTGTGACCCGTTGATAAATGCCATGCGAAGACCAAAGACCTCGCCTGAGCGATCGGAGGGGGCGGTTTGTCTGAGCAAAAATAAGATGTTTGGCTGTGTACAGCCAAGTGATAAGCCCAACACAAAAGAAAGCGACATCAGCACCCATGTATCGGTAAACCAGGGGTAAAGTAAAAAATTTAGACCAGCGGTGACCATGGCAATGTGTACCATTTGCCATGGCGTTGCAAAGCGACGAATAATGGGCAAAGCAAGCCTAACCAATAGTGTCGCAAGCGCGAAAGACGACATGATGATGCCAATTGTGGTCGCTGATAAGTCTCGTTGAACACCGTAAATGGGCACCAGAAATAAATGTGTATCCCAAGCGCCAGCCAACAATAGGTTTGCAATAAAGGTTTGGCGAAGTGGTTTGATGGCCATGAGGTCTTTGATGCGTGGTTTGACCTCAGGTTTGGGAGTTGGGGTGTGGTTTGCAATTAGGTAGGCGCGAATTTTGTAAACCCCAAAGATTGCAATGAGGGGTGCAACAGCCAATAAAGCAAAAACGTAGCGGTGCCCCAAATGGTCAATAGATAGACCAGCAATTAAAGGCCCACTAAAACCTGAAACTGAAAGTGACAAAGATAACCATGAAAAATGCTTTAGACGAGTTTCACCTTGGGCTAGGCCAATTTGCTCTTGCACAGTAAGCTGAAAGGCCATGTGACCTAAGCCGATAAAGACTGCGGCGAGACCCAGTGCAAACCAGTGTTGCCAAATAAAAGGTAAGGTGATGCCGATTAAGGTTGAGATGGCAGCTGCACGCATGGGTTTGTAGGGCCCGATGGCATCAACGAGACGACCAAACCGAACCGACATAAACATGGGAAGTAGGGCAAATGCAGAAATAACTAAGCCTATATAGAACGAGCTCATGCCCATGCTCAAACCAGTGAGCATGACTGAAATACGCCCCCCTGTTAGGGTCATGTGAATTAACAAAAGCAGCAGGCACAATAAAAGCGCTTTAGGTATAAGCGGTTTTTTGCTTGGTGCGTGTGTGTCGTGATCAGTAGTCATTGCAGTTTTGTTGTTATTTTCCCGTTATATAGTGTGCTTGTCGAGAAGATATGAAGATAATTTGAACTAACGTGTAAAAATACCAAAATGACTGTTTGTGAAACGACAAAATGACACTAGACAATGCTTTAACCGTTAATAATCAACCTAATTTAAGTAGACGCTTTGCGTCGGTTGATCGCTTGTATTCAAGTGGTGCCATGGTGACTTTATCTCAAAAGAAGGTTGTCGTGGCGGGTATTGGGGGCGTGGGTTCTTGGGTGGTTGAAGCTTTGGCGCGTTCAGGGGTTGGAGCTTTGACCTTGATCGATCTTGATCACATTGCAGAATCAAACATTAACCGTCAAATTCATGCGTTGGGCAGCACGTTAGGGCAGCCTAAAGTGCAAGCCATGGCTGAGCGTGTGAATGATATCAACCCGACTTGTCAGGTGATATGTCACGATGCGTTTGTTGAGCCTGATAACGTTCAATCGGTGATCGATTCTGATGCTGATTTGGTGATTGAAGCGGTTTTCGAAGAAATTGGTGTCAAAGAAC
>ERZ888423.844-NODE-844-length-29943-cov-30.680206_pt1 | contig 29943 bp, 44 predicted proteins | sample MGYA00520523_ERZ888423 | MGnify/ENA primary metagenome ERZ888423 (study PRJEB32303, sample SAMEA104408611) | aquatic metagenome | biome: Brackish water; feature: Pelagic; material: water | place: Baltic Sea | collected 2014-06-08T10:24:00 | depth 30,27 m ...
GCCCTGCAGCAAGGAACACAAAGGCCGCTTCCGCAAGGAGGCGGCCTTTTGATTTTGGGTGGGGGGCATCTCGGAACATCGCCGCACCGAGCACGGGCCCTCTCTTCGCCGAAGGCGATACGCAGCGATAAAAGCCGCCACTGAGTAAGAATGAATGAGAAAGACTGAAAGATTCGACACTCAGAATGCACGGCACGCATTCGAATGACGCCGTTTCGAGCGGTCCGGAGGGGGGGGCTACCGGATAATCCGGACCGGGTCCGACCCGTCCCAGCCCTCCGCCACCTTCGAGATATGCGCGAAAGTCCGCCCCCTGATGCTGCTGATGTCGGAAATCCCGATCTCCGTGCCGGGATGTGCTTCGGTGTCAAAACAGGCTAAACGCCCTTTCTCCCCGCCGATAGAGCCCTGATGGCCCACCCGGTAGCCCGGCTAGAAGCCCCGGTAGTCCCTGGTCCAGTAGGGCATGTGTTGCAGCCCCTCATGACGGGCCTCCACTCTCTCCTTGTAAATGGAGGGGGCCTCGTTGCCCGGCTGGATCAGCCCGGTCCAGATGCCAGAAACCGGCCAGCGCAATGCTCGTTCTCGTGTCCTAGTCCCGGCCCCGCTGGCGCAACCAGTCTGTCTTGACGTCCTCGATATAGAATTGGGGCCCGCCCCCATCACATTGATCCAGTGAGCCATGGCGGCCTCGATGTCGCGGACGACATATCCGTTCCGGCAAACCTTCCGGTAAATCCGGCTCATTCCAGTATCTCCCCGATGCGCTTTCCGGAAGCCGGGCGGCTCGGAACGCCAGTGTCTGCTGGCCGTGTCAGTTGACTCCGGGGACGGGTCGGGGGGGGCGCAAACCGCGCAGAAGTCCGGCTTTTCCTGTAGACAGTTTCCGGACGGGCAGACCGGCCGTTTTAAGCCTGCAGATTCCCCCTTAACGGCTGTTGACGCCTCCGATTCCCGCGCGTATACGCCCCTCTTCGCCGGGAAGGCTGCGCTTTGAACAGCGAACGCTCCCTCGAAACTGACAATTTAACCCTACCTAAGCCCCCGGGCCGCTCGAAGCTGACGAGCTGCGCGCCCAGGGCCTAAGTGTTTTGCGCGGACGGAAGCAAGATGGAAAAACAAAATATCCGGATCAGGCTGAAAGCCTTCGATCACCGCGCGCTCGACATGTCGGCAAAGGAGATCGTGAATACGGCGAAGCGCACCGGCGCTGAAGTCCGCGGACCGGTCCCGCTGCCGACACGCATTGAGCGCTTCACGGTCATCCGGTCGCCGCATATCGACAAAGCTTCGCGCGAGCAGTTCGAAATCCGCACCCACACCCGTATTCTCGACATCGTCGACCCGACCCCGCAGACCGTGGACGCGCTGATGAAGCTCGACCTGTCGTCCGGTGTCGGCATCGAGATCAAGCTCGAGGGAGGCCGCTAATGACTTTGCCTGCTCCCCGTACCGGCGTTCTCGCCCGCAAGGTCGGCATGACCCGCGTGTTCGATGCGGACGGCCGCCATATTCCGGTGACGGTCCTGTCGCTCGAAGGCTGCCAGGTCGTCGGCGTGCGCACTGAAGAAGAGCGCACCGTGAAAACCAAGAAGGGCGGCGAAGTCGTCCGCACCGACGGCTACAAGGCAGTCATTCTTGGCGCCGGTGACAAGAAAGCCAAGCGTACCGTGAAAGCGCTGCGCGGCCAGTTCGCGAAAGCGGGCGTTGCCCCGAAAGCGAAACTGAAAGAATTCCGCGTCAGCGGCGACCTTCCTGAAGTCGGCTCGACGGTGCTCGCCGACCACTTCGTCGAAGGCCAGAAAGTTGACGTCAGCGCCCAGAGCATCGGCAAGGGTTTTGCCGGCGCGATGAAGCGCTGGAACTTCGGCGGCCTGCGCGCCACCCACGGCGTGTCGCTGTCGCACCGTTCGCACGGTTCGACAGGCATGCGCCAGGATCCGGGCCGCGTGTTCAAGAACAAGAAAATGGCCGGTCATCTTGGCGATGAGCGCATCACCACGCAGAACCTGACGGTTGTGCGCACGGACGTTGAGCGCGGTCTCATCCTGGTCAAGGGCGCTGTGCCCGGCCATGAGGGCACCTTCGTCGAAATCCGGGATGCCGTGAAAAAGGCTCTGCCCGAGAACGCACCGAAATCCGGCTCGTTCAAGGCGCCAGAGAAGCTGACTGCCGGGGGTGAAGGCTAATGGAACTTGTCGTTAAAACCCTCGCCGGCAAGGCCGCCGGCAATATCGAGCTGGACGACGCGATTTTCGGCATTGAAGAGATCCGCGGCGACATCCTGCAGCGTACCGTGCGCTGGCAGCTGGCCCGCCGTCAGGCTGGTACGCACAAGGCCAAGTCGCGCTCGGAAGTGAACCGCACGACGAAAAAGTCGATCAAGCAGAAAGGTTCGGGCGGCGCCCGACACGGCTCGCGCAACGCCCCGATCTTTGTCGGCGGTGGTGCAGCCCACGGCCCGCGCGTCCGCAGCCATGCGCACGACCTGCCAAAGAAGATCCGCAAGATGGCGCTCGCCCATGCGCTGTCGTCCAAGTTCAAGGACAGCGCGATCATGGTGATCGACAAGGCTGAAATGGATGCCGGCAAGACCCGGGACCTGGTCGCCGCCTTCAAAGGCCTCGGCATCGAGAATGCCCTGATCATTTCGGGTGCCAGCGTGAACGAGAACTTCGCTCGCGCCGCCCGCAACATCCCGAACATCGACGTGCTCCCCGTCGCCGGCCTGAATGTCTATGACATCCTGCGCCGCCGGACGCTCGTCATCACCAAGGAGGCCGCCGAGGGTATCAAAGCCCGCTTCGACGGCGTCCACGAAGTAGCGGAGGCTTGATCATGGCTGATGTGAAGCCCCACCACTATGACGTGATCCGCCGCCCGCTGATCACAGAGAAATCGACCCTCGTCGCCGAGCAGAATAAGATCGTTTTCGAAGTCGCACCGACAGCCGACAAGGCCGCGATCAAGGAAGCCGTCGAGGCGCTGTTCAAGGTGAAGGTCACGAAGGTCAACACCCTGGTCCAGAAGGGCAAGACGAAACGCTTCCGGGGTTTCCTCGGCCGTCGCTCCGACGTGAAAAAAGCCATCGTCACGCTCGCTGAAGGCCAGTCTGTCGACATCTCGACGGGCCTCTAAGGGAGAAGGACGAAGCACATGGCACTGAAGACATTCAATCCGACTTCGCCCGGCCGCCGCCAGCTCGTGCTGGTGGACCGCTCCGCCCTGCACAAGGGCGATCCGGTCAAGTCGCTGACCGAAGGCCTCCACAAGAAAGGCGGCCGCAATAACCAGGGCCGCATCACGGTCCGCCACCAGGGAGGCGGTGCGAAGCGCCTTTACCGCAAGGTCGATTTCAAGCGCAGCCGCTGGGATGTCCCGGCCGTTGTCGAACGCCTTGAGTATGATCCGAACCGCACGGCCTTCATCGCCCTGATCAAGTATCAGGACGGTGAGCTCGCCTACATCATCGCGCCGCAGCGCCTTGAAGTCGGCGACACCGTGATCACCTCGGCCACCGCCGACATCAAGCCTGGCAACACGCTCCCGCTGAAGTCGATCCCTGTCGGCACGATCATCCACAATATCGAGCTGAAGCCCCAGAAGGGCGCGCAGATGGTCCGCTCCGCCGGCACCTACGCACAGCTGGTCGGCCGCGAGTCGGGCTATGCCCAGATCAAGCTTGCCTCGGGCGAGGTTCGCAAGGTTCAGGATACCTGCCTGGCCACGATCGGCGCCGTGTCGAACCCGGACAAGATGAACGAAGTCAGCTCCAAGGCTGGCCGTACCCGCAACCAGGGCGTCCGCCCGACCGTTCGCGGCGTCGTCATGAACCCGGTCGACCACCCGCACGGTGGTGGTGAAGGCAAGTCCTCGGGCGGCCGTCACCCGGTCACCCCGTGGGGCAAGAAAACCCGCGGTCCCAAGACCCGCACCAACAAGGCTACGGATCGTCTGATCATCCGTCGCCGCAACGCAAAACGCTAAGAGGAGCCGCGAGACATGCCCCGTTCTGTCTGGAAAGGCCCGTTCGTCGATGGCTACCTGCTGAAGAAAGCAGAAGACGCCCGCGCGTCCGAGAAACGCGCCGTGATCAAGACCTGGTCGCGCCGCTCGACAATCCTGCCGCAGTTTGTTGGCCTGAACTTCCAGGTCCACAACGGCAACAAGTTCATCCCGGTCACGATCTCGGAAGAGATGGTCGGCCACAAGCTCGGCGAGTTCGCTCCGACCCGTACTTATTACGGCCACGGCGCTGACAAGAAAGCGAAGCGGAAGTAGTCATGGCCAAGTCCAAGAATCCTCCGAAACAGGCCCCGAACGAGTCGCGCGCCGTGCTGCGCATGTACCGTTCCAGCCCGCAGAAGCTGAACCTGCTGGCTCAGCAGATCCGCGGCATGAAGGTCGAGCGCGCGCTCGCCGAACTGCAGTTCTCGCCGAAACGGCCGGCCAAGGACGTTCGCAAACTGCTTCAGAGCGCAATTGCCAACGCCGAGAACAATCACGGCCTCGACATCGACAGCCTGGTCGTCGCCGAAGCGCATGTCGGCAAGAACCTGGTCATGAAGCGCATCCGGGCCCGTGCCCGTGGCCGCGCTGCGCCGATCCAGAAGCCGTTCGCCCAACTTACCATCGTCCTGCGGGACGTCAGCCAGACTGCGGAGGCCGCATAATGGGTCAGAAAGTTAATCCGATCGGCTTTCGCCTGGGCATCAACCGTACGGCTGACAGCCGCTGGTATGCTGACGGGTCCGATTTCGGCCGCCTGCTTCACGAAGACATCGCGATCCGCAAGTCGATCCGCGAGAAGCTGAAGCAAGCTGGCATCTCGAAGATCATCATCGAGCGCCCGCACAAGAAATGCCTGATCACCATTCACACGGCCCGCCCGGGTCTTGTGATCGGCAAGAAGGGCGGCGACATCGAAGTGCTCCGCAAGGAACTCGCCTCGATGACGACCGACGATGTCCGCGTGAACCTCGTTGAAATCCGCAAGCCGGAAGTCGACGCGCACCTGATCGCTGACGACATCGCCCGCCAGCTCGAGCGCCGCGCTTCGTTCCGCCGCGCCATGAAACGTTCGATCCAGTCCGCCATGCGCCTGGGCGCAGAGGGCGTGAAGATCGTCGTCTCCGGCCGTCTCGGCGGTGCAGAGATTGCCCGTACCGAGAAGTACGCCGAAGGTTCGGTCCCACTGCACACGCTGCGCGCCGACATCGACTACGGCACGGCTGAAGCCTCGACCACCTATGGCATCATCGGCGTCAAGGTCTGGGTCTACAAAGGCGAGATCCTCGAGCACGACCCGATGGCCCAGGACAAGCGTCTTGAGACCTCGGGCCAGTCGCGCGCACGCGCCAATGCCAACCAACGCGGCCCGGCTTCGGGCGCGCAAGCCTCCGGAGCGTAACTCCAATGCGTCAACCGAAGCGAACCAAATTCCGCAAGGCCTTCAAGGGCCGCATCAGTGGGCAGGCGAAAGGCGGCACGTCTCTGGCTTTCGGTGAGTTCGGCCTGAAAGCGCTCGAGCCGGAACGCGTCACCGCGCGCCAGATCGAGGCGACACGCCGCGCCATCACCCGCGAGATGAAGCGCCAGGGCAAAGTGTGGATCCGCGTGTTCCCGGACGTTCCGGTAACTGCCAAGCCGATCGAAGTGCGCATGGGTAAGGGCAAGGGCGCCGTCGACCGTTGGGTCGCACGCGTCGCACCGGGCCGTATCCTGTTCGAGATCGACGGTGTTACGGAAGAGACTGCCCGCATGGCGCTTTCGCTCGGGGCTGCCAAGCTTCCGATCAAGACCAAAGTCGTCAAGCGCATTGAGGGGATCTGAGCCATGAAAGCAGCTGACGTGAGAGCGAAAACGGCAGACCAGCTCGGTGACGAGCTCGTGAAGCTGAAAAAAGAACAGTTCAACCTGCGTTTCCAGGCGGCTACCGGCCAGCTGGAAAAAACGGCCCGCGCGACGGAAGTCCGCCGCGACATAGCCCGGATCAAGACGATCCTGCGCGAAAAAGCCCAAGCCGGTAAGGCGTAAGGAGACACCCATGCCAAAACGTACCATGAGAGGCGTCGTTGTTTCCGCCAAGCAGGACAAGACCGCCATTGTCCGCATCGAACGGACCTTCACGCACCCGATGCTCAAGAAGATCGTTCGCCGGTCGAACCGCTACCACGCCCATGACGAAGGCAATATCGCCGTCGAGGGTCAGACCGTCACCATCCGCGAGTGCGCGCCCAAGTCCAAGCTGAAGCGCTGGGAACTCGTCACCGATGAAGGAACCGAAGCATGATCCAGATGCAGACAAACCTGCGCGTCGCCGATAACTCGGGCGCCCGCCGCGTGATGTGCATCAAGGTGCTCGGCGGCGCTGCCCGCCGTTACGCCTCGGTGGGCGATGTGATCGTGGTCTCGATCAAGGAAGCGATCCCCACGGGCCGCGTCAAGAAAGGCGACGTCCGCAAGGCTGTTGTCGTTCGCGTGTCGAAGGACATCAACCGGGCCGATGGCTCGACGATCCGCTTCGACTCGAACGCCGCCGTCCTCATCAACAACAACGGCGAGCCGATCGGCACGCGGGTGTTCGGACCGGTTCCGCGCGAACTTCGCGCCAAGAACCAGGTGAAGATCGCCAACATGGCGCCGGAGGTTCTGTAGTCATGGCCGCGAAGATCAAGAAGGGCGACACTGTCGTCATCATCTCGGGCAAGGACAAGGGCACGCAGGGCGAAGTCCTGAAGGTCCTTCCGGACGAGCACAAGGTTGTTGTTCGCGGCGTCGGCGTCGTGAAGCGCCACCAGAAGCCGAGCCAGATGGACCCCGGCGGCATGAAGTCGTTCGAAGCTGCCATCCACGTCTCGAACGTGGCCCATGTCGACCCGCGCGACGGCAAACCCGTCCGCGTCGGATTCAAGATTGACCAGCATGGCCGCAAGACGCGCTTTGCAAAACGCTCAGGGGAATCGATCGATGTCTGAGGCATATGAACCGCGCCTCAAGCGGAAGTACCGGGAAGAGATCCGGGCGAAACTGCAAGAGCAGTTCAACTATTCGAACCCGATGAAGGTTCCGAAGCTCGACAAGGTCGTGATCAACATGGGCGTGGGTGAGGCCACCTCCGACTCCAAGAAGATCAAGTCCGCCCTCGCCGAGCTCGAGCGCATCGCCGGCCAGAAACCGGTGGCGACCAAGGCCCGCAAGTCGATCGCCGGCTTCAAGCTGCGCGAAGGCATGCTGATCGGCGCAAAGGTCACGCTGCGCCGGGACCGGATGTACGAATTCCTTGACCGGCTGACGATGATCGCGCTTCCGCGCGTGAAGGACTTCCGCGGCCTGAACGGCAAGAGCTTCGATGGCCGTGGCAACTTCGCCATGGGCATGAAGGAACACATCGTGTTCCCGGAGATCAACTACGATGAGGTGGATGAAGTGCGCGGCATGGACATCATCGTTTGCACCACCGCCGAGACGAACGAAGAAGCCAAGGCACTCCTCGCAGAGTGCGGCTTCCCGTTCCGTAATTAGCGCCAGGAGATCTGCTTAGATGGCAAAGAAGAGCGCAATCGAGAAGAACAACAAACGCAAGGCACTGGCCGAGCGTTACGCCGCCAAGCGCGCGCAGCTCAAGGCCGCCGCGATGGACGAGAACCTGTCGCTGGAAGACCGCTTCAAGGCGCGCATCAAGCTCGCCCAGCTGCCGCGCAATTCCGCGTCCAACCGGGTGCGTAACCGCTGCGAAGTCACGGGCCGTCCGCGTGCCTATTATCGTAAACTGAAGATGTCGCGGATTGCGCTGCGTGAGCTTGGCTCGCGCGGTCAGATCCCCGGCCTCGTGAAATCCAGCTGGTAGGAGAGGAGGGAAGACATGAACATTTCTGATCCCCTCGGCGATATGCTGACCCGCATCCGCAACGCTCAGATGCGCGGCATGACGAAAGTTGTGACCCCGGCATCGAAGCTGCGCGTTCGCGTGCTCGATGTGCTCGCCCATGAGGGCTACATCCGCGGATATGCCGAAATCGAGAAGGACGGTCACAAGTCCCTCGAGATCGAACTCAAGTATTATGAAGGCCAGCCGGTCATCTCCGAGATCAAACGGATCTCGAAGCCTGGCCGCCGGGTCTATTCGTCTGTGTCGGACATTCCGCTCGTGCGTAACGGTCTTGGCATCTCGATCCTGTCGACTTCGCAGGGCGTGATGTCGGACAACGCCGCCCGCGCCAAGAATGTCGGCGGCGAAGTTCTCTGCCGCGTATTCTAGGAGGCATGTAAGATGTCCCGTATCGGAAAACTCGCGATCCCTGTTCCTGCCGGCGCCACTGTGTCCGTCAGTGGTCAGACGATCAAGGCAAAAGGCCCGAAGGGTGAGCTTGAGCTCGTTCTCCCGGACGTCATCACGCCTAAGCTCGAGGGCAGCGAACTCTCGGTCATGCCGCGCGCCGACCTTCTGAAGGCTGCGAACGAGGCCATCGAGGCCGCGAAAGCGAAAGGCAGGCGTGCTCCCACGCTTGCCGAATCGCTCGACGCCAATGCCCGCACGCAATGGGGAACGGCCCGCGCCCGCGCAGCCAACCTGGTTGACGGTGTCACCAAAGGCTACTCAAAAACGCTCGAACTCGTCGGCGTGGGTTACCGCGCGCAGATGCAGGGCAAGGACCTGAAACTCGCACTCGGCTATTCGCACGATGTGATCTTCAAGGCGCCGGAAGGCATCACGATCTCTTCGGCCAAGCCGACCGAGATTGTCATCACCGGCGCTGACAAGCAGGCCGTTGGCCAGGCTGCCGCCGTGATCAAGAAGTTCCGTCCGCCAGAGCCCTACAAAGGCAAGGGTATCCGCCTGCAGGGCGAATACGTCCGCCGCAAGGAAGGCAAGAAGAAGTAAGCCATGAAGACGTCACGCGAAAAATTGCAGCGCCGCGCCCAGCGCGTCCGCACCAAGCTCCGCAAAGTCGCCGAAGGCCTTCCGCGCCTCTCGGTCTCGCGCAGCCACAAGAACATCTCGGTGCAGATCATCGACGACGAAAAGGGCATCACGCTCGCCTCGGCCTCGACGCTCGAAACCGAAGTGCTCGCCGGCGCGAAGGCGGGCAGCAACATTCAGGCTGCCGCCCTGGTCGGCAAGGCAATAGCCGAACGCGCCAAAAAGGCCGGTGTTGAAGACGTCGTCTTCGATCGCGGCGGTTACATGTTCCACGGCCGGGTGAAAGCTCTGGCAGACGCCGCCCGTGAGGGCGGCCTCAAATTCTGAAGGAGTTTGGCTGATGGTTGAAGAAAGAGGAGAGAAAAGAGGCCGCCGCCGCGATCGCGAGACCCCGCGCGAACGTGACAATGAGGCCTCTGAACTCGTCGACAAGCTGGTTGGCATCAACCGCGTCGCGAAAACTGTGAAGGGCGGCAAGAACTTCGGTTTTGCAGCTCTCGTGGTGGTCGGTGACCAGAAGGGCCGCGCCGGCTTCGGCAAGGGCAAGGCCCGCGAAGTTCCGGAAGCGATCCGCAAGGCGACCGAAGAAGCAAAGCGCAACCTCGTCCGGGTTCCGCTTCGTGAAGGCCGCACACTGCACCATGACGGCTCCGGCCGTCACGGCGCCGGCAAGGTAGTCCTGCGCGCTGCCCCTCCGGGCACGGGCGTGATCGCCGGTGGTCCGATGCGCGCCGTCATGGAAGTCCTCGGCGTCCAGGACGTTGTCGGCAAGTCGATCGGCTCGTCCAACCCGTATAACATGGTTCGCGCCACGTTTGATGCTCTCAAGGAGCAGGCAAGCCCGCGGACCGTTGCTTCCAAGCGCGGCCTCAAGGTCCAGGATGTCATCGGTCGGCGTACCGACGGTGTGTCCGAAGCCGGCATGGCCGATTCGGCGAACTGAGAAGGCGATTAAACGATGGCTTCCAAAACCCTCACCGTCCGCCAGATCGGCAGCCCGATCGGCCGCAAGCCTGAACAGCGCCAGACGCTGCAGGGCCTTGGCCTGAACAAGCTTGGCCGCAGCAAGGAACTTGTCGACACGCCTGAAGTGCGCGGCATGATCCGCAAGGTCTCCCATCTCGTGGAAGTCGTCGGCGAATAAGGCGCACCCGCGCCTGGCCGAGCTTCCAGCATTCGAAAGTCCAGTGTCATGAAACTCAACGATCTCTCCCCCGCTGAAGGCTCCACCAAGAAGCGTATGCGCGTTGGCCGCGGCGTTGGCTCGGGCAAGGGCAAGACGGCTGGCCGCGGCGTGAAAGGCCAGAACGCACGTTCGGGCGTCGCTGTGAACGGCTTCGAAGGCGGCCAGATGCCGATCTACATGCGCCTTCCGAAGCGTGGTTTCACTGCGCCGAGCTCGAAGACCCATGCGTGGGTCAACCTCGGCCGGATCGCAAAAGCCGTCGAAGCGGGCAACCTTGATGCCTCGAACGTGACAGAAGAATCCCTTGTGGCCGCGGGTCTCGTACGCAATGTTCGTGATGGCGTCCGTCTCCTGGCAAAGGGCGATGCCCCTAAAAAGCTGAAGATCTCCGTCACCGGCGCTTCGAAAGCGGCCGTCGAAGCGGTCGAAAAGGCCGGCGGATCGGTCACGATCACGGGCAAAGTCAAAGACGCCGCTGCAGAATAATCCGGGGGTTTTGCTAAACACCCCTTCACAAATCATACCTCGCCGCCGATCTCTGGCGGCGAACGTCTTTCAGGGAGGCTCGTGTAGCCGATGGCGAATGCTGCGGAACAAATGGCCCGCAATCTCAACTTTGGGACGTTTGCGAAAGCTAAGGACCTCCAGGCGCGGATCCTTTTCACGCTCGGCATTCTCGTCCTCTACCGGCTAGGGACGTATATCCCGCTGCCCGGCCTCGATCCGTCGCAATATGCGGCCGTGTTCGAGAGCCAGGCCGGCGGGATTCTCGGCTCGATGAACCTGTTTGCCGGCGGCGCCGTCGAGCGGATGGGCATCTTCGCCCTCAACGTCATGCCCTACATCACCGCGTCGATCATCGTGCAGATGATGACGACGGCCTCTCCCACCCTTGAGAAGCTCAAGAAGGAAGGCGAAGCGGGCCGCAAGCAGCTCAACCAGTATACCCGCTACCTGACCCTCGTGTTCGCGCTGGTGCAGTCCTTCGCCATTGCCGGCGGTCTCGCCGCCGTGCGCCTCGAAGGCATTTCGTCCTGGTTCTTCATTCTCACCGGTGTGGTCACGCTGACCGGCGGTACGATGATGCTGATGTGGATGGGTGAGCAGATCACCGCCCGCGGTATCGGCAATGGCATCTCGCTGATCATCTTCGCCGGTATTGTCGCCGAACTGCCCCGCGCCATCTACAACCTTGTGGCACAGGCGCGCACCACGTCGGTGGATATCGGCTTCGTGCTGGCGATCGCCTTCATGGTCATCGCGCTGATCGTGTTCATCGTGTTTATCGAGCGCTCGCAGCGGCGCCTGATCATTCATTATCCGAAGCGCCAGCAGAGCCAGGGCTTTGCTCAGGGCCAGCGCAGCTTCCTGCCGCTGAAGATCAACACGGCCGGCGTGATCCCGCCGATCTTCGCTTCGGCCCTGCTGATGCTGCCGCTGACCGCTGTGGGATTCCTCGGCGCCGGCGCAGCAGCCGATCCGAACGCGGCGTCCGGCATTCTGGGCTGGCTGGCGGCGAACTTCTCGCCGGGCTCCTGGACCTATATCATCACCTATGCGCTGCTGGTTGTGTTCTTCGCGTTCTTCTACACGTCGATCATGTTCAATCCGACCGAAACGGCCGACAACCTGCGCAAATACGGCGGCTTCATTCCGGGCATCCGTCCGGGCTCCAACACCGCCGCGTATATCGACTATGTCCTGACCCGCCTCACCACCATCGGCACCGCCTACCTCGTCTTCATTTGTATCCTGCCCGAACTCCTGCGCCGTTACTTTCCGCAGATCCCGTTCTATATCGGGGGAACGTCGCTGCTTATTGTCGTTTCTGTGACAATGGATACAGTGACGCAGATACAGTCGCACCTGATCGCCCACCAGTATGAGGGGATGATCAAGAAGTCGAAGCTCGGGGGCAAGCGTAAGTGAATTTGATCCTGTTTGGGCCGCCTGCGGCCGGTAAGGGCACTCAGGCCAAGCGGCTGGTCGAACAGCGCGGTTTCATTCAGCTTTCCACCGGCGACATGCTGCGTGCGGCCCGTGCGTCCGGTTCGGACCTCGGCAGGCGTGTGGCACAGATCATGGACGAGGGCGGCCTCGTGTCCGACCAGATCGTGATAGACCTGATCGATGAACAATTGACAGCCCGCGCCGGTGCGCCGGGCTTCATTTTTGACGGCTTCCCGAGAACCATGGGACAGGCCGAAGCCCTGGACAGCCTGCTGCAATCGCGGGGCGAACAGGTCAATCTGGTGATCCGGATGCGAGTGGACGATGAACGCCTGCTCGCCCGCGTCACCAAGCGTTTCGAGGAACAGGGAAGGGCGGATGACAATCCGGCCACTTTCTCCCGCCGTCTCGAGCGTTATTACGAAGATACTGCCCCGCTGGTGCCGCTGTATGCGGAACGCGGCGTTCTCGTTGAAGTCGACGGGATGGGCTCAATCGAAGCTGTGGCCGCATCGATTGATGCGGCCCTGAAACAATCGGCCTGAACCGCACAGTTCTTCTGTTGACGGGCGAAAAAGCGTGGCTATAAGCCTCGTTTCTTAGCTTCAGGCTTAACCGCCGGTGCGCGCGACGGGTCCTTTGCCCGGCTGGCGCGCATTTCATGTTTGAACAACCCGCTTGAGGAGAAACGGCTTTGGCCCGTATTGCAGGCGTCAACATCCCGACGAATAAGCGCGTCATCATCGCGCTGCGTTACATCCATGGCATCGGCCCGTCCTTTGCGAAGGAAATCTGCGAGAAGGTCGGCGTCGAGGAATCGCGCCGGGTGAACCAGCTGACCGACGCCGAAGTCATCAGGATCCGTGAAACGATTGATGCCGGCTACATGGTCGAGGGCGACCTTCGCCGCGACACGTCGATGAACATCAAGCGCCTGATGGACCTCGGTTGCTACCGTGGCCTGCGTCACCGCAAGAAGCTCCCGGTCCGCGGTCAGCGTACCCACACCAACGCCCGCACCCGCAAGGGCCCGGCGAAGCCGATCGCCGGCAAGAAGAAATAGGACTGAGATTCCATGGCCCGCGAAGCTAACCGTATCCGCCGCCGCGAACGCAAGAACATCACCTCGGGTGTCGTTCATGTGAACTCGAGCTTCAACAACACGATGGTCACCATCACCGATGCCCAGGGCAACACGATCTCCTGGTCGTCCTCGGGTGTGATGGACTTCAAAGGCTCACGCAAATCGACGCCCTATGCCGCCCAGATGGCTGCCGAGGACGCTGCGAAAAAAGCCAAGGAGCATGGCCTCCAGACGGTTGAAGTGCGCGTGCGCGGTCCCGGTTCGGGCCGTGAGAGCGCGCTGCGCGCCCTGCAGGCTGCCGGCCTGACGGTCACCGCGATCAACGACACAACGCCGATCCCGCACAATGGTTGCCGCCCGCCGAAGCGCCGCCGCGTCTAGTCCACGAATACCCCCGGGCTGCGCCTTGCATGGCGCGGCCATTCCTTTTCTGAGGAAACCAGATGACCAACGTGAATGACCGTAACTGGAAAGTGCTTATCCGTCCGAACCGCCCTGTCGTCCAGGCCGGCTACGACTCCAAGCGCAAGGCCAAGCTCGTCGTCGAGCCGCTCGAGCGCGGCTATGGCACGACGCTCGGCAACGCGCTTCGCCGCGTGCTGCTCTCCTCGCTGCAGGGCGCTGCCATCATCGGCGTCCAGATCGACGGCGTCGTGCACGAGTTCTCCGCCATCCCGGGCGTGCGCGAAGACGTCACCACGATCGTGCTGAACCTCAAGCAGGTCGCCATCTTCATGGAATCGGAAACGCCGAAGCGCATGGTGCTTCGTGCGAAAGGTCCGGGCGAAGTCAAAGCCGGCCAGATCGAGACCTCGGGCGACGTGAAAATCCTGAACCCCGACCATGTGATCTGCACGCTCGACGGCAACTCGGAAGTGCGCATGGAATTCACGATTGCGACCGGCAAGGGCTATGTCGCCGCCGATTCGCACCGTCCGGAAGATGCCCCGATCGGGTATATCCCCATTGATGCGATCTACTCGCCGGTCCGCCGCGTTGGCTACCAGGTCGAAGACACGCGCGAAGGCACGGTTCTCGACTATGACAAGCTGACCCTTGACGTTGAAACTGATGGTTCGGTCTCGCCGGAAGACGCCGTGGCGTATGCCGCGCGCATCCTGCAGGACCAGCTCCAGCTGTTCATCAATTTCGAAGAGCCGACGCTGGAAGCTGGCGGTTCGGCCGACGAAACCGATCTTGGTTTCAACCCGGTCCTTCTCAAGAAGGTCGACGAGCTCGAGCTGTCCGTGCGTTCAGCAAACTGCCTGAAGAACGATAACATCGTTTACATCGGCGACCTGATCCAGAAGTCGGAAGCGGAAATGCTCCGTACCCCGAACTTCGGCCGCAAGTCACTGAACGAGATCAAGGAAGTTCTCGCCGGCATGGGGCTGCATCTCGGCATGGAAGTACCGGACTGGCCGCCCGAGGACATCGAAGGCCTCGCCAAGAAATACGACGATCACATCTAGCCCAGGATAAATGACCGGGGGCTGACCACCTCGGAAGGAACAACGCCATGCGCCACCAGATTGCACACCGCAAGCTCAACAAGACCTCCTCGCACCGCAAGGCGATGTTCGCCAACATGGCCGCGAGCCTGATCGAGCACGAGCAGATCGTCACCACCTTGCCGAAAGCCAAGGAAATGGCGCCGATCATGGACAAGCTCGTCACCCTTGCGAAGAAGGGCGACCTGGCTGCACGCCGTTCGGCCCTCTCGACCGTCCGCAACGAAGATGCTGTGCGCAAGCTGTTCGCCGTCATGGGCGAGCGCTACAAGGACCGCAACGGCGGCTACACACGCGTGCTGAAAGCCGGCTTCCGCCAGGGCGACAATGCCCCGATCGCCGTGCTCGAACTCGTTGACCGCGACCCGGAAGCCCGCGGCGCCGCCGACAAGGCCCGCCATGCGGCCGAACTCGAAGCCGCTGACGAATAGTCTCTCCGGCAACGGAGCAAAAAGCCCGGACCTCGCGGTCCGGGCTTTTTGTTTTCGGGGACGCGCTTGACAGAATGTAGCGGGCCGGATTATACGCCCGCCTCCGAACCGGAATCCGTCCGTATCCGGATCACCTGAAGAGCCGCACATGAAGCAGTCACATCGAGAACCTGGCTGCTCCCTGCCATTGCGGGGAGCGTGTCAAGCGTCCCCGGGCTTTTGCCGGTAAGCGCCTGACCTCGCACTGAAACAGTTCAACGCCGCATTCGCGCGCACCCCGTGCGTGCGTCTGCGGTTTGAAAGGAGGAGGATCATGGGCACGCCCATGACCCAGCTGCTGGCTGTGGACATTCGTTCGGCATCGGCGTCTACGCCCCTGCTGGCTTTCCTTGCGGGAGACCATGCGGCGGCGATTGCCCGCATCTGGCCGGCGCCGCACCAGGACTTCCTCGCGCTGCCGGCGGCGCGGCGGCATGCGGCGGCCATTCTCGCAGGCTGCAGTGCGCACCCAGGGGCGCACATCGCGTGGATGGTGGAGCGCGCCCGTGACGCGGATCTTGCCGCTGAACTCTTCGGCCGCGATCCGCCGGGCGGGCTGATGAAAGCGTTCGGCCGCCTGGGCGAAGTGCTGTGGCGGGGTGAGGATTATGTCCGGCTTCTCGACCTGTTCGGTGAGCCGGCGGCCCGTATCCTGATCCGCCATATGAAAGCGCTGCGTCCGGAAACACTCGGCATCATTGCGGCGCTGCCGCCGCCGCTGCGTCAGGCCCCGATCGTCACCCTTCTGGGTACGGACGATCTGGCTGTTGCCGATCTTGCTGCGGCATTTGCCGTCGCGCTCCGTATCCGCGGGGCGGTCGCCGGGCCCGGCATCGCCCAGCGTCTGGGCCGTGCGGCGTCGCCGGGCGCGCTCTTCGGGATGGCGCGGGACGTGATCCAGCCGCCGGATTTCGGTCCGGGCGGCGCGGCGCCGGCGCTTCCGGCTCCGTTCCAGCCGGTGCAGCAGATGGAGGCGCTCAGCAAGACGGCGCTGGAGTTCCGCAACTGCTTGCGGGACTTCGTTGCCGACCTCGCGGCCGGCCGCATGGCGGTCTATGTCTGGCGCGGTGAGGGCGGACCTGCGGCCGTTGCGCTGCGGCTCGATCCCGCCGGCTGGCGCCTCGCCGAGGCGCGCGGCCGGGATAACGTGGACCTGCCGGACGAGGCCCTCATGACCATCGTCTCGGCAGTCCAGGTCGCGGGTGTGCGCACCGGCGAATCCTGGGGCTGGCTGAACCGCCGGCTTGAGGGTCGCGCCTTTGACGCGCCCGCCGCGCCAGGGCCCGTTCCGGCCGCCGACTGGCGCGCCCGGCTGGGTCTCGGAAACATCTGGGACTGAGCGGTGACAGGGCAGGCAGCCCCGGGCGGAAATGTCCGGGGCTCTTTGCTTTGCAGGGCCGGAAATCCGGGTTATTCTCCCCGCAAACGGGAGGAGACCACATGGCAGACGGCCACAAGATCGAAGAGCAGGCCAGGTTCCGCGAAATGCTGGAAGGCTCGAAGGAAGACTGGGACATCATTGCCGAGCACTCCAGGCACTTCAACAAAGGCCTCGCCAGGCGCGTCCTTGACCATCTGAAGCTGCTGGACGGCGATTATGGCGGCTTCCCGGTCGACCGGCTGACGCACTCGCTGCAGACGGCCACACGCGCGCACCGCGACGGGCGTGACGAGGAATACGTTGTCTGCGCGCTGCTGCACGATATCGGCGACACGCTTGGCAGCTTCAACCATCCGGACGTCGCCGCTGCGATCCTGAAACCCTTCGTGTCGGAAGCAAACCACTGGATGGTCGCCAACCACGGCATGTTCCAGGGTTATTATTTCTTTCACCATCTCGGCCTTGACCGGAACATGCGTGACCAGTTCCGCGACAATCCGCACTTCGAATACTGCGCGCAGTTCTGCCATCTCTACGACCAGTCGGCTTTCGATCCGGAGTACCAGAGCGAGCCGCTCGAATTCTTCGCGCCGATGGTCGAGCGCCTGTTCGCAATGCCGAAGAACTCCATGTACCTCCGGAAAACCGAAGCCTGACCTGAAAGCCTGGTGGAGACCGGATGCTGAAATTTCTCGTCTTCGTCCTGCTTGTCATCGCCGTCATCGCGTTTTTCGCCATGCGGCAGACGCCCAAACGCCCGCCGCGTGACTGGCGCCATGGCGGAGATGACGGCGGCCCTGTGCCGCCGTTGATTCACATCGGATCCGACGCCAGCCGCAAACCCGCACACGATACCGGGTCAGGCGATGACGGAAAGCCGGTCAAGGCGGAAGCGGGCGCGCCGGACGGCAACGGCGGCGGCGGAGATGGCGGAGGCGGCGACTAGCGCGCCATCCCTGTTACCTCCGCCTTTTGAAGTTCCCGAGCCGAAGCCCGGAATTCAAACAGGACTTCAGCTTCCGCTCGCCGGGCACTCGCCCACGTAAGCCACGCTGGCACCGGCCGCGAGGGCTTCGCATTTGTTGCCGTAAGTCTCACCGTCACAGCCGCATACGGGCTGGTACTCACGCGTGCAGATGGCCGGCGTCTTGACGCAGGTGCCGGACGCGTCGGCGATGTTGCTGCAGACCCCCGCATCGAAAATGCAGGCGAGGCCTTCCGCGCACTGGAGGCCTGCGATGCCGCTGCACATTTCGCCAGCGGCGGCGACCGGGCGGCTGACTTCAGCCGCAGGTGGCTCATCTGCAGCCGTCTCTTTCCTGAAATGGCCGCAACTGGCCAGGAGGGTCAGGGCAAGGGCAAGAAGAGCGGGTCGCATGAGTTGTCTCCTGATTTCAGGAGAGCCTGCGACCTGCGCCGTTTCTTGGCAACCCCCGCCGCTTACTTCGCGCCGGCCGCGACCGAGGCGAAGATGTTCTGGCCATGCTCGCCGCCGGATTTGAAGGCCGGGCGGGTGGTGCCGACGTCGGTGATCTGGTCCCACTTGGCGGCGACGGCTTCGGCGGTCAGCGCCTCGCCTGCGCCGACGAACACGCCGGCGGTTTCAACGATCCGCGCCATCGAGAAGGCGCCGGCGCCGGCTGACAGGATCATGCCGGTCGGGGCGTCTTCCTTGACGAGGTTGATGACACCGGGGGTCACGTATTCCGGCTTCAGCGCGGTCAGCATCTGCTCCGACATGATGTCTTCGGTCATGCGGGTTGCAGCAATCGGGCAGACAGCGTTGATCTTGATGTCGTTTTTTGCGCCTTCGATCTTCAGCGTGTTCATGATGCCGATCACGCCCAGCTTGGCCGCGCCATAGTTGGCCTGGCCGAAGTTGCCGTAGAGACCCGTCGACGAGGTGGTGACGACAATCCGGCCATAGTTCTGGGCCTTCATGACATCCCAGGCGGCATGGATCGGCAGGAAGCTGCCGCGCAGGTGGACGGCGAGGACGAGGTCGATATCGTCGACCGACATCTTGGAGAACGACCGGTCGCGCAGGATGCCGGCATTGGCGATGATGATGTCGATGCGGCCCCATTTGGCCATCGTGTCGTCGATCATCTTCTTGACGCCGTCGACATCCGACACCGATGAGCCGTTGGCGATCGCTTCGCCGCCGAAGGCTTCGATTTCCTGCACCACGGCCTTGGCCGCATCCGAACCGCCGCCTGAGCCATCACGCGAGCCGCCCAGGTCGTTGACGACCACTTTGGCGCCGCGGCGCGCGAGTTCGAGCGCGTGGCAACGGCCAAGGCCGCCACCAGCACCGGTGACGATGGCGACGCGGCCGTCAAAACGGATCTCGGACATGGGGGTCTCCTGAAACGGTTGTATTGTTTGGGCGGTGTCACACCAGACGTTCACGTCAACGTCAAGCACGTCCGCTGCGTCACCTCGCCCGCCGGGCGACCAGACGGGCGTGAGATACCCCACGGTCAATCTTGCCACGGTTAATCCGGCGTGATTTTCTCAGTTCTGAAACAGCACTCGGGAGGAAACCATGCTGGCCTACGTGACTCTGGGAACCAACAACAAGGAAAAGGCGCTCGCTTTCTATGACGCCGTGCTCGGCGAAATGGGCGCGAAGCGCTTTTTCGCGAACGAACGGCTGCAGTTTTACGGCGTCGGCCCCGGCCAGCCGATGCTCGGTATCGGCGACACTTATGATCAGAAATCCGCAACGGCTGGCAACGGCGTGATGCCGGCGCTGGCCTGCGCCAGCAAGGAGGTCGTGGACAAGGTCTATGCCAGGGCGATCACGATGGGCGCCACTGATGAAGGCGCACCCGGCAACCGGATGCCGACCTTCTATGGCGCTTACTTCCGTGATCCGGATGGCAACAAGATCTGCGTCTGCAAGCTCGGCTAGGGCAGGCGGCCGCATTTTTTTGCAAAACCCTCCGGCGTTGGCCGGAGGGTTTTTTCTTGGCGGATCACTCCGGCCGGGCGTCTTCCAGCTTTCCCGCATAGAAGGTGCGCAGGTCGGCCGCGAGCGCGTCCAGTGCGGGCTCATGGAGGTACATCATGTGGCCGGCCTGATAATAGGTCATCGCCACCCGTTCCTGCGGAATGCCGTAGCGGGCAAACGTGATCTCGGCGTCGAAGAAGGGCGTGATCATGTCGAAATAGCCGTTGGCGACCCAGACTTTCATTGCCGTGTTCTGGCGCATCGCCGTGGTCAACTGGGCCGAGACGTTCAGGTAATGCGGCTCCCAGTACTCGCCCTCCGGCACATCGCGGTAGTTCCAGTTCGTCGACGCCGCTTCGCTCGACACCATGTAGGGGCGGTCCATCTTCACGCCGAGATCCGCAGAGAGATACTGGTTCATCAGGGCCGAATAGGCCGAACCGATGGCGTAGCCTGAAACGTCCGCCTCCGGGGTTTCCGCCACATCGTCCGCCTCGTCGCCGAGATAGCGCCCGTCGAGGCGCCCGAGTGCAACGCCCTTGTCGCGCAGCAACTCCTTCTGGAAGCGCGGCATCAGGATCTTGAGATCGGAGGAGTCGATATACGCCGGTGAAAGCCCGGTGAAGTAGGCAAGGCGCTCGCGGATCCGGGCGCGCTCGTCCGGTGCAAGCGTTGCGCCTTTCCAGAGCGCCGGCCCATATTCGTCGCGGGCGAAGGCGCGCGCTTCGGCAAGGAACTGGTCCTGCGGCACGCCGGCCCCGGCGCGGCCATGATACTGCGCCGCCGCCGCCATGCTCGGCAGGTAGGTGACGTAGGAATAGATGTTGTCGTGGACGGACGTGGAGCCTTCATAGTCCAGCGCCTGCGAGATCAGTACGAGCCCGTTCAGCGCAATATCGACATCGCCGGTCAGCATCCGGTTGGCGAGATAGGCCGCTCGCGTCGTGCCGAAGCTTTCGCCGATCAGGTATTTTGGCGCGTTCCAGCGCTTGTGGTCGGTGATCCAGACACGGATGAATTCCGCGATGGAGCTGCCGTCGCCCTCCTCGCTCCAGTAATCCTTGTCCTCGCCCTTGCCGACGGCGCGGCTATAGCCGGTGGCGACCGGGTCGATGAACACGAGGTCGGTCACGTCGAGGATCGACAGCGGATTGTCGAGCAGCGTGTATGGGGCGGCACCGTCATCGGCGTCCGCGTCGCTCGCCACCTTCACGCGCTTCGGGCCGAGCAGGCCCATGTGCAGCCAGACCGAAGCCGACCCTGGCCCGCCGTTGAAGACGAACGAGACCGGGCGTGGCCCGCTGACGTTTTCGCGGATGTAGGAGATGGTGAACAGGCTCGCGCCGGGCTCGCCTTCGGCGTTGCGGATATGGGTCTCACCCGCTTCGATGCGGTAGGTGATCTTCTGTCCGCCGAAGGTGCCGGTATGGGTGGACTTGAACATTACCGGTTCCGGAACGGGCTTTGCGTGTTTCTCTGCTTCGGCCTTTTCGTCAGCGTTCTTGCCGGAGGCTGGTTCGGCGAAGGCCGGGCCGGACGAACCGACCAACAGCGCAAAGATCAGGGCGTGGAGTTTCATGTTGGCGTTCAGCCCTTAAGTTTTGGTCGCGCGGGCCTCTCAACATGGCTCGCCAGACGTCTGAATTTAAAGGCAAAACTTAAGCCCACTTCCAGCGCGCGTCAAACGCCTGCCTTTGCTCAGCTGACACTGACCGCCACGAGTGCGTTGACGCGGTCGACCGGTTGCCTTTGCCTTCTTTCCAACCGGCAAGGTGGCAGCTAAGCCTGCTCCCAGGTGCTAGTCTGAAGGGAGGCGCGTTTGACAATGCCAGCAGGTTACGAGTGGGGTTGGGACAATGGCCGCGCACTGATCGGGATCCTCGTGATCTACGCCCTGTGTTGGACGCTGTCGTCCAATCGCAAGGCGCTGCCTTGGAGGATCATCCTCGGCGCGACGGTCCTCCAGTTCAGCTTTGCGCTTCTGTTCTTCGGCGTTCCGCAACTGTTGGGCATGGGCAACGCCGGCGTGGCAGGCGGCGACAATCCGGTCATCAAGGCACTGGTTGATGCAACCCGCTATGGCACGAACTTCGTGTTCGGATATGTCGGTGACAACACGCTCGTAGCGCAGCCCTTCACGCCTTTCACCACGGCCGAAGGTCTCGTGCCACCTTCCTTTTTCTTCCAGATACTGCCGCTGATCATCGTCGTCGCGGCGCTCTCCGCTATGCTCTGGCATTGGGGCATCCTGAAATGGATCACGACTGCTTTCGCGGCGATCTTTCGCCGGACGATGGGCATCAGCGGGCCGACATCGCTCGCCGTCTCGGCCAACGTGTTCATGGGTATGACTGAAGCGCCGCTGCTCGTGCGCCCGTATCTCAAGACGATGACGCGAACAGAATTGCTGACCATGATGACGGCAGGCTTCGCGACGATTGCCGGTTCGGTGATGGTCGTCTACGCCACCATGCTCGACGGCAAGCTCGCCAATCCGATCACGCAGCTTTTCGTGGCCTCGATGATGGCCGCGCCGGCGGCCGTGGCAGTGGCGATGACGCTGATTCCGGAATCCGAAGTGACCAGCGACAATAATCAGCAGCCGGACTTCAAGTACGCCTCGACGATGGATGCATTCTCCACCGGCGCCACCGACGGCCTGAAGATCGTCTTCAACATTGCAACTATGCTGATTGCGGCGCTTGCACTGCTTTATCTCGTCAATGAAGGCTTCAAGGCCCTGCCGGACGTCGCCGGTTCAGCCCTGTCGATCGAACGGATCCTCGGCTGGATATTCGCCCCGCTGATGTACATGGTCGGCGTGCCGCTGGAAGAAGCTTCGAAGTCCGGCGGCCTGATGGGTGTCAAGACGGTGCTTACGGAGTTCGTCGCTTTCATCCAGCTCGCGAACGTGCCCGTAGAAGACATGGACCCCCGCACGCGCATGATCACCGCGCACGCCGTCTGCGGCTTCGCGAACTTCGGCTCGATCGGAATCCTGATCGGCGGCCTCTCGATCATGGAGCCCGATCGGCGCGACGATTTCCTGAAGCTCGCCTGGCACACCCTGCTGGCCGGGACGCTCGCGACCTGCCTCTCGGCGGCCGTGGTCGGCGCCTTGCCATACCAGCTGTTTTCCGGAGTTTAATCACGACCTGTCAGATAGTCTTATCACTCGCCTGCGGAGAACAGCATAGCGGGGCGTCGATTTGTTGGCGACAGGCGGCGCTTTAGTTTCGTGGCGGAAAACCGGTTGTGCCTTTCGTCATCGATGAATTCTTTTTCTGGCTGATCCTCGTCGGCTTCCTCGCCCGGATGGTTGATGGCGCCCTCGGCATGGCCTACGGCTTCATCTCGACCACGGCGATTTTGCTGATGGGCATTCCGCCGGCGCTGGCGAGCGCCAATGTGCATGCGGCGGAAGTGTTCACCACGGCAGCCTCCGGCACCTCCCATGCCATAGCCCGCAAAGTCGACTGGAACGTGTTCCGGCGCCTCGCGCTCTTCGGCTCCGCCGGGCCGTGATCGGCGCCTTCCTGTTCAGTCCCGCCGACACCAGCTTCATCCGCCCCTTTATTGCAGCCTGCCTTCTGCTGATGGCGGTCATCGTCATCTGGAAGGGTCTGCGTCCAGCCGGCAGCGCCCCGAAGAGCGGCCGGGTGCGTATCCTCGGTTTCGCGGGCGGGATGGCTGACGCCATCGGCGGCGGCGGTTGGGGGCCGGTCGTCACGTCAAACCTGATCGCCCGCGGCGGTAAACCCGGTCGGATGGTCGGCACGGTCAACCTGGCGGAGTTCATGGTGACCGTCTCGGCCAGCCTCGCCTTCCTGATCGCACCCGGGCCGACTTTCGGCAAGGCGGCGCCAATTGCCGCATGGGCTGCCCGCCGTGGGCCGCGACACCTCCTTACTGTGATCGTCGGGGTCGCCATCTGCCTTGTCAACGCCTACAACCTGTGGCGGGCGCTCGTCTGATCTGCGCCTCTTCGAGGGAGTGCGCGCGTGTCGTTTCGTAACGGATTGATTGGGGTTGCAGCTGCGGTATTTGCCCCGGCGGGCCTGGCACAGACTGACCCGGTTGACACGGCTCAACTCGCCGACATGCGTCTCATGCCCATCGAAGTCTGGGGCGACCGAAAGGACCGGGACCCCGGCGCGCAGTCGGTCATTGAAGCGGAGCTGATCGCGGATACCGCAGCCGACCGCCCGGCCGAGATCCTCAACCAGGCCCCCGGCGTCAATATCCAGATGAACTCCGGGCAGGAGCATCTGATCGCTATTCGGTCGCCGGTGCTGACTGGCGGGGCCGGGCAGGGAAGTTTTCTCATTCTCGAGAACGGCGTACCTACCCGTTCGCCCGCCTTCGGCAACGTCAACAGCCTGATCGAGCCGCACCTCGAGATCGCCGATGCTATCGAAATCATCCGCGGGCCGGGCAGTGCGAAGTATGGCTCGAACGCCGTGCACGGACTGATCAACGTCATCCTGCCGGATCCGGAATCCGGCCGGTCGCTGCGCACCAGCTATGGCACGCTCGGCCGCTGGCGCGGCGATGCCTCCATCAATCTCGGCGCCGATACACGCTTCAACCTGTCCCTCATGGACGACAAGGGCTGGCGCGACGAGACGGGCGGCGAGCAGCAGAAAATGTCGCTGCTCACCCGGCAATCCTTCGGCGCATGGGACGCCAGCGCCTGGCTCTCCGCCTCCAGCCTCAACCAGGAGACTGCGAGTTTCATTCAGGGCCCCCGCGCCTATGAGGACCGTGATCTCGCCGAAACAAACCCGAAACCCGAAGCCTTCCGCGATGCCTGGTCAGCCCGCGCCGGTCTGCGGCTGGAACGCGGGCTCGGCCCCGGCAAGCTGATCCTGACGCCCAACCTGCACAGCCAGGGCATGGTCTTCTCGCAGCACTTCCTGCCCTATGGCGGCGTCGAGAAGAACGCGCATACCGGCGGCGGCCTGATGGCGCGCTATGATCTGCAGCCCGTCGGCCGCGTCAGCTGGCGCGTCGGCGCCGACACCGATTTTGCATCCGGCTATCTCAAGGAAATCCAGCCGCAGCCAAACGCCAACCCGGCTTTTCCTCGAGGTATTCACTACGACTATCTGGTCGAGACACAGGTCTTTGCCCTGTGGGCCGAAACGGATATGCAGCTCACGGATAATCTGCGCCTCCTCGCCGGCCTGCGCGGCGAGACGCACGATTACAGCTACGACACCCGCGCGCGCGCCGGCATCAACGGCCGTTTCAATGTACCGGCGGACCGCTCAGACGATTTCAGCTTTATCACACCAAAAATCGGCCTCGTCTGGGACCGCGACTGGTATAGTCTCTATGCCAACTATGCCCGCGGCGCCCGGGCGCCGCAGGTCTCCGACCTCTACCGGTTGCAGATCCGCCAGGTCGCCGGTGAAGTTGAAGCGGAAACGCTGGACAGCCTCGAAGCCGGTGTGCGCGCAGATGCCCTGTTCGGGCATCTGGATTTCGACATTGCAGCTTACTGGATGGAGAAGGAAAATTTCTTCTTCCGCGATTCCGATGGCTTGAATGTCGTCGACGGCTCCACCCGCCATATCGGCATCGAGGCCGCCGCCACGCTTCGTATCGATGACCGTCTGAGCCTCGGCGGCAACCTCGCCTGGAGTGACCAGACCTATACCTTCGACCGCCCGGTCGTCGCGGCGCTGGAGCGCATCACCTCCGGCAACACCATCGACACGGCGCCCGAATGGCTCGGCGATGCGCGGATAGATTGGCAGGCCACGGACACGCTTGCGCTGTCGCTCACGCTCGAACATGTAGGCGAGTACTTCACCGACCCCGCCAACACGGTCACCTATCCCGGCCATACCGTTTTCGGCGCCCGCGCCGGCTGGAACATTACCGACATGCTGGAAGCCTCGCTGATCCTCCGTAATTTGACGGATGAAGCCTACGCCGACCGCGCCGACGTCGCTTTCGGCAATGAGCGCTACTTTCCCGGAGAGCCGCTGAACGCGACCTTCGGCCTGACACAAAAATTCTGAGGAGGAAACATATGAAGCTCTATCATAGCCCGACCGCGCCGAACCCTGACCGCGTGATCTATTTCCTGCGCGCCAAGGGCAAGCTGGACGCCGTCGAACTCGAGGAAATCTCGATCATGAAGCAGGAGCACAAGCAGCCGGGCTACCGCGAAGTCTCGCCCTATGCGCAGTTGCCCGCACTGATCCTTGACGATGGCACGAACATCACCGAGAGCCGCGCCATCTGCACCTATTTCGAAGGCATCTTCCCGGAGCAGAACCTGATGGGCACGGACCCGAAGGAAAAAGCCCTGATCGAGATGTGGGACCGGCGCGTCGAGATGATGTTCTTCATCCAGTTCGCCGGCTGGTTCCGCAACGCGCATCCCGCCATGGCGCCGCTCGAAGTGCCGCAAAGCGCCGAAGCCGCCGCCAAGAGCGAAAAGGCCGCGCGCAAGATGGCGGAGCGTTTCAACGAACATCTCGCCAGTGCTGCGTTCGTCGCGGCCGACCGGTTCACGATCGCCGACATCACCCTCTACATCACCTGCGGTTTCTGCCGCGTGATGAAGTGGGCGCCGCATAAGGAGCTGCCGAACCTCGGCCGCTGGCACGCGGAGATGACCGCGCAGGGCTTTGCGGGCTAGGCGTTCTTGATGTTCATCCCGCCATCCACCGGAATGTGGGCGCCGTTGAGAAAGCTCGCCGCCGGCAACACCAGCGACAGCGTCATGTTGGCGACTTCTTCCGGAATCCCGTACCGGCGCAGCGGCACGCGGCGCTTGGCATAGATTTCCTTGTGCTCGTCCGGAATGCCCGCGGTGATGCCGGTGGTGATCGGGCCAGGGCAGATACAGTTCACTGTGATGCCCTCGCGGCCAAGGTCTACCGCCAGCCCGCGCGTCAGGCCGATCACGCCATGCTTGGCCGCCACATAGGGCGAGTTGCCCGGCGTCGCGCCGAGACCTTCCGTGGATGCAATATTGACGATCCGCCCCCAGCCATTCCTGCGCATATAGGGCAAAGCCGCGCGGATCGCCCGCTGGTGCGAGGTCAGCATCACGTTGATGCTCGGGCCCCAGCTGTCCTCATAGCTCTCTTCGCCCACCTGCGCCGGAATCGCAAAGCCCGCATTGTTCACAAGAATGTCCAGCCCGCCGAAATGCGCCGCTGCCTCATCCACCACGCGCTTGATCGCCGCGCCGTCGCCGACATCCAGCGCCCAGCCCTTCACGTGCTGGATGCCTGCCGCCCTGATCTCCTCGACGACGATATCGACGTTCGCCTGCTTGAGGTCGGTGACGGCGACATTCGCGCCTTCGCGGGCGAACAGGTGCGCGGTCGCGCGCCCCATGCCGCTGGCGGCGCCGGTGATCAGCGCGGTCTTGCCTTTGATGGAGCGGGAAAGTTCCTGATAGGGGGGGTGGCTCATGGCTGTTTCCTCAGTTTCTTGATGGTGCCGGAAAAATTGAGACAGGGCCGGCCATCGGATGTCACGATGCCGCGCACGAAGACCAGCGACCCGCCGGCGCGCAGGGTCTCGCCGCGCGCTTTAACCAGTTCGCCTTCCTTCGCCCCGTCGAGAAATTCCGACGTGAAGGCGACCGTCAGGCCATAGCTTCCAGCCATCGCTTCATGCGCAATGGCGAACAGGGCGAAATCGGCAAAAGTCATCAGGCAGCCGCCATGGATCACCCCGGCGCCGTTCATGTGCTTGCGCGCGGCCCGGAAGGCTGAAACGCCTTTTCCGTCCTCGACCCTGTAATAGAACGGCCCCGCCGTCTCGTGCTCGAAAGGCTCGTCTTTCCAGGTCGTCCAACCCGCGAATTCGCCCGTCGTCTCGATTGTGGCCGGCATGGCGTCCCCTCTGTTTCCTGGCTGCGGCAACCATACCCTTACGGCCCCCTTCGACAAGCGTGCCGTTGCGGCATAAAGTGAGCCCGAAAAACAAGTCCGGGAGACGAAACGCATGGCCTTTGACGCCGAAACCCGCGCCGCGCTGATTGAACAGGTGCGCCGCTTCGTGACCGAGACCTGCGTGCCCGTCGAGGCCCAGGTCGGCGAGGAAGACGCCGTGCCTCAGCATGTGATCGACGAGATGAAGGCCCTCGGCCTGTTCGGCATTGCCGTACCGGAAGAGTATGGCGGCCTCGACCTAGACATGGAAACCGAATGCCTCGTCGCCTTCGAACTCGGCAAGACGTCCCCGGCCTTCCGCTCGGTCGCCGGGACCAATATCGGCATCGGCAGCCAGGCGCTCATCCTGTTCGGCACGCAGGCCCAGAAATCGAAATGGCTGCCCGGCATCGCCTCCGGCGACCTGATTGCCAGCTTTGCGCTTACCGAGCCCGAAGCCGGCTCCGACGCAGCGGGCCTCAAAACCAAAGCCACCCTCGACGGCGACCACTACATTCTCAACGGCACCAAGCGCTACATCACCAATGCCAACAAGGCCGACCTCTTCACCGTCATGGCACGGACGAATCCGAACGAGCCCGGCGCCAAGGGCGTCTCGGCCTTCATCGTCGAGCGCGGCACGCCGGGCGTCTCGGTTGGCACGCCCGAGAAGAAGATGGGCCAGCAGGGCGCGCATATCTGCGACGTGATCTTCGAGAACGCCCGCGTGCCGGCAGAGAACCTGATCGCCAAAGAAGGCGAAGGCTTCAAGGTCGCGATGAGCGTGCTGGACAAGGGCAGGCTGCATATCTCCGCTGTCGCCACCGGCGTCTCCAAACGCCTGATCCGCGAGATGGTGAATTATGCGCTGGAGCGCAAACAGTTCGGCAAGCCGATCTTCGAACACCAGATGATCCAGTCGATGATCGCCGACAGCCAGGCCGAAACCTACGCCGCCGAATGCATGATCCTCGACGCCGCCCGTCGCCGCGACGCCGGCGAAGATGTCACGATGCTGGCCTCTTCCGCCAAGCTCTTCGCGACCGAAGCCTGCGGCCGCGTCGCCGACCGCGCGGTGCAGGTCTTCGGCGGTGCCGGCTACGTCACGGATTACGGCATCGAACGCTTCTACCGCGATGTCCGCATTTTCCGCCTCTACGAAGGCACCAGCCAAATCCAGCAGATCATCATCGCCCGCGAACTTGCCCGGGCCGCCAAAGCAGGAAACCTCTGATGTTCGACCACGACCCCACAGACCCGCACGAAGTCGGCCTCAACGCAGACCGCCTCGCGGTGATGCCCGCCTACTTCAAGACCAACTATATCGACACCGGCAAGGTGCCGTGCATGGGACTGCTCGTCTCGCGCGGCGGCGAGATCGCTCATGAAAGCTATACCGGCGCCACCGAGATGGGCGGCAAGGAGCCGATCAGTGCCGAGACGATCTTCCGCATCTATTCGATGACGAAGCCGATCACGACGCTCGCGATCATGATGCTGCTCGAGGAGTGCAAGATCCGGCTCGACCATCCGGTCAGCCGCTACATCCCGGAATACAGGAACGCGATGGTATGGGACGGCGGCACAGCGGCCGCGCCGAAGCTACGCAAGCCCGACCGCGAGATGACCGTGCTCGATCTCGTCACCCACACGTCCGGCCTCACCTACGGCTTCCTGTTCCAGGACGAAACCGACGAGATCTACCGCATCAGTAAGGTTGGCCATCCGAAAGACACGCTGCAGGACATGGCCCGCCAGATCGGCCAGCTGCCGCTTGCATTCTCTCCGGGTACGGAATGGCGCTATAGCCACTCCATCGACGTGCTTGGCGCCCTCGTGGAAATCATCTCCGGCCAGCCGCTGGACGAATTCTTCCGCGAACGTATTTTCGGCCCCCTCGGCATGGTCGATACTGACTTCTGGGTCCCGCCCGAGAAGATCCACCGTCTGATGGCCTGCTACCAGAAAGATGCCAAGACTGGCGAGACCACGCTTGCCGATCCTGCCGGCGCCGCTTCGAAGCTCTATGCGAAGCGCCCAAACCTTCTGAACGCCGGCGGCGGCCTCGCCTCTACGATGCGCGACTATCACCGCTTCGCCCTGATGCTGATGCGCGGCGGCACGCTCGACGGCGCGCGCATCATCAGCCCCAAGACCTGGGAGTTCATGCGCCAGAACCACCTGCCGGAAAACCAGACGATGCGCGGCATGGGCCGCTCGGCCTTCACCGAAGTGATGGCGGACGGCGTGGGCTTCGGCCTTGGCGGCTCGGTCGTCACCGATATCGTGCAGACCCGTCAGCCCGGCAGTGACGGCACCTTCAGCTGGGGCGGCCTCGCCTCCACCTTCTTCTGGATCGACCCGGAAGAAGAACTGATCGCCATCCAGGCCACGCAACTCATGCCATCCTCGACCTATCCGATGCGCATGCATTTCCAGCAACTTGTCTATTCGGCCATCGACTGGTGAGTGACGCGCCGAAGAACCCGGTCCGCGACGCCATCCTTGCGCTCACCGCCGCCAGAGGCGCTGGCAAGACGATTGCGCCGGAAGACGCCGCCAGGGCCGTCAGCCCGGA
>ERZ888423.846-NODE-846-length-29929-cov-12.792863_pt1 | contig 29929 bp, 27 predicted proteins | sample MGYA00520523_ERZ888423 | MGnify/ENA primary metagenome ERZ888423 (study PRJEB32303, sample SAMEA104408611) | aquatic metagenome | biome: Brackish water; feature: Pelagic; material: water | place: Baltic Sea | collected 2014-06-08T10:24:00 | depth 30,27 m ...
CACGTTCATATTTCAAAGACTGCGCATACCGCCAGATTTATGTGCACGACAGATCAAGAACAGAATCAAATTGCATCTTTTTATCCTGGCGCAATGAGTGAATCTATTGAACTGAACTTGACTGAAATTTCCAAGAAAGTTGGCGGCCTTGGATTGGTCTTGATTGGAGCGGATGATCCAATTGCCATGCGAAACCACACCCTAAAGTGCAAAGAGCTCGGGGTGCCGTTTGTGGCAGATCCTTCGCAGCAGTTACCTCGCTTGGATGGCCCGCAGACTGTTGATATTGTCGATGGCGCAAAATATTTGTTCAATAACGAATATGAATCAACGTTGATTGAACAACGAACTGGCTGGAGCGCAGCGCAAGTTCTGGATCATGTTGGCGTGCGAATTACAACTCTAGGTAAGAATGGCGTTCACATAACTTCGCGAGATGGGCTGGATCTCAAAGTTCCAGTAGCCCAAGAAAAGTCAATCAAAGATCCAACCGGTGTTGGCGATGCATTTCGAGCCGGATTCTTAACTGGCCTTGGTTGGGGACTTGATTTAGAAGTTTGCGCGCAAGTAGGGTCATTGCTTGCAACATATGTAATTGAGACCATTGGCACCCAAGAATTCCAACTTGATCGAAGCGAATTTGTGCTCCGATTAGGACAGGCTTACGGTGCTAAGAGTGCAGAAGAAGTTGCAGTTCACCTAGGCGTATAACTAGTTATGCCTAACATTGGAGCAATTGATTTCCCCAATCCCACATTTGCCCCGGACGAAACAGATTTGATTGCAATCAGCGCGATCGATCGCGCAGGAAATTCTCTCGAGATTAATCCAGAAATTGAATGGCCGAAGTTAACAGCCTTTGGCTCAACTTGGGACAGTGAAGTTTTGCTTGCTGCCTACCGGCTCGGAATGTTTCCAATGCCTTATGAAATAGCTGGTCAAGATTGCGCAATTGGTTGGTGGTCCCCAGCTGAGCGGGCAATCTTCAGGCCAAGTGCGATTGTGGTTTCAACTTCACTTCGCCGATCATTCAAACAATTTAGAGTCACTATGGACCAAGATTTCGCTGCCGTAGTGCGAGCGTGCGGCGATCCGTCCCGCCCAAGTGGCTGGATCAACCAAGATGTAATCGATGCTTACTGCGACCTCCATCGACAAGGCATAGCCCATTGCGTTGAAGTCTGGAATCATGACGGCAAATTGGTCGGTGGACTTTATGGCCTTGATCTGGGGGGCGTTTTCGCAGCGGAATCAATGTTCCACACCCAATCGAATGCCTCAAAAGTAGCACTAGCGTTTCTAGGTCAGCGGCTATCCGATGACTCTGGCCGCATCATCGACACCCAATGGCTAACCAGCCACTTGGCTTCTATGGGCGCAACAACCATGTCTCGCTCGCAATATTGCGACCAACTACCAGAGCTCCTAATGCTGCCACCGGCGTTCGCCTAGGACAATGTGACTTTGGTCCCTACTGCGGTCCCAAGCCCACACGTTGGTGCGCCTTGAGGTATTGTTTAAAGCAATAAAGCCTTGTATTGGCTCAGGTTTTCTGGTTCCCAAGCCAGGTGCCAATGCAGAGCTAAATGACTTAAAGATTAAGGATTGCGCACCAGTGAAAAACCCAGTTAGCGGCAAGCGAATCCGTACGATCATCGTGGTTTTACCTGCAATGTTGCTGCTCTCAGGCTGCTCCCTTGACAGTGAGTACGGACGTTTGGGAATGCCGGCCCCAGCAACAGAAGAAGGCAATCGAATTTTGTCACTTTGGCAAGGTTCTTGGCTCGCTGCACTAATCGTTGGAGTTTTTGTTTGGGGGCTGTTGCTTTGGGCGATAGTTGCCTACCGCCGCAAAGAAGGCGATGGACTACCTAAGCAAGTTCGTTACAACGTCCCATTAGAAATTCTTTACACAGTCGCGCCGCTCCTGATGGTTTTGGCCTTGTTTTATTTCACTCAACGTGACCAAACAATTCTTACCAAACTCGATGACACTCAAACTCACAGTGTGAACGTTGTTGGGTGGCGCTGGTCTTGGGCATTTAATTATGAAGAAGAAGGCGTCTATGACCTTGGAACTCCAAGTGATCCTCCGGTTTTGTGGTTACCAGTTGATGAAAAAGTTAAATTCGAATTAACCTCACCTGACGTAATTCACTCTTTTTGGATCCCAGCGTTTTTGATGAAGATGGACGTAGTACCTGGGCGTAATAATCAATTCGCAGTTACTCCAAATACAGAAGGCGTCTTCAAGGGTAAGTGCGCCGAGCTCTGTGGCGTTGACCACTCAAGGATGCTCTTTGATGTAAAAGTAGTTTCGCGAGCGGAGTATGACGCGCACATTGCAGGCTTAAAGGAACGTGGACAAATTGGCAGGATTGATTCAGGTCGATCCGAAGTGGCAGGAGTTTCCTAATGACAATTTTGGATAAGCCAGCGCAGTACGAACGCTCAAATGAAGGCGAACAGGCACCACTGCGGGCGCCAGTGAAAAAAGGTAGCAAAGTAGTCAAATACCTGTCATCCACTGACCACAAGGTCATTGGAAATCTTTACATGATTACTTCATTTGCATTCTTTGTGATTGCTGGAGCCATGGCCCTTGTGATGCGAGCTGAATTAGCGCGGCCAGGTTTGCAGTTCGTCAGCAATGAGCAATACAACCAGCTTTTCACCATGCACGGCACACTTATGCTTTTCTTGTTTGCCACTGCGCTATTTGCTGGCTTTGCTAACGCGATCATGCCACTACAAATTGGGTCGCCGGATGTTTCTTTTCCTCGACTAAACATGATCAGTTACTGGTTGTATTTATTTGGTGGGCTCACCGTGATGTTAGGTTTCTTAACTCCGGGTGGCGCTGCTGGATTTGGTTGGTTTGCTTACGCACCGTTATCCAACGTAATTAACTCACCAAACGTTGGCTCAGATCTTTGGATTATGGGTCTGGCAATGTCCGGTCTTGCGAGTATTTTGGGAGCCGTTAACTTCATTACGACGATTTTGACCATGCGTGCCCCTGGTATGACCATGTTTAGAATGCCGATTTTTACTTGGAATATTTTGCTTACAAGCGTTTTGGTACTCATGGCATTCCCAGTTCTGGCAGCGGCTCTATTGATGCTCGAATCAGATCGAAAGTTTGGAACACAGGTATTCGACGCGGCTAATGGTGGAGCGATACTTTGGCAGCATTTATTTTGGTTCTTCGGACATCCCGAGGTTTACATCTTGGCACTGCCATTCTTTGGAATTGCCACCGAGATCCTGCCAGTATTTAGCCGCAAGCCAATTTTTGGTTACAAAGGTTTAGTGTTTGCCACCATCTCAATTGCTGGTCTTTCGGTAGCGGTTTGGGCGCACCACATGTACGTCACAGGGGCAGTCAATTTGCCGTTCTTTGCGGCGATGACGATGCTCATTGCCGTACCAACTGGAGTGAAATTCTTTAACTGGATTGGCACCATGTGGGGTGGTTCCCTGAGTTTTGAAACTCCAATGCTCTGGACAATCGGCTTCCTGACCACATTCTTATTCGGTGGACTTACCGGCATTATTTTGGCTGCGCCACCACTTGATTTTCACGTGAGTGATTCCTACTTTGTGGTTGCTCATTTCCATTACGTGGTATTTGGAACCGTGGTGTTTGCAATGTTCGCTGGTTTCTATTTCTGGTGGCCAAAATTCACCGGCAAGATGCTAGACGAGCGACTTGGAAAATTGCACTTCTGGCTAGTTTTCTTTGGCTTCCACATCACTTTCCTAGTGCAGCACTGGCTGGGAGTTGAGGGTATGCCAAGACGCTACGCCGACTATTTGGCCAGCGATGGCTTCACGACGCTCAACATGGTCTCAACTGTTGGATCCTTAGTATTAGGCGCTTCTACATTCATATTCTTTTGGAACATGTACAAGACCCAGAAGTTTGCACCAATGGTAAATTGTGACGATCCGTGGGGTTGGGGAGCCTCATTAGAGTGGGCCACTTCGTGCCCACCACCACGGCATAACTTTGTGGAAATTCCGCGAATTCGAAGCGAACGTCCGGCTTTTGATTTGCACCACCCAGAAGTAGCTGCAATGGAGCAAGCTGATCGAGATAAAGCTTTCGAAATCGCAGCAAATGGCTCCCAGAAAAAGGCTAATTAACTATGAATGTTGGTGGCAAGCTCTTTGCTTTAGGTACTTTAACTTTTTTCTTACTGGGCCTAATTTACTGGTTCATGAGCGGTGATGTAATTGGCACAACGCTACTTGCGCTCACGGGCGGGCTAGCGTTTTTGATTGCATTTTATGTGCTGTTTACTGATAAGCGTCTAGGAACAATGCCCGAGGACATTGAGAGTGCCTTGATTTCTGACATTGATCCAGACTACGGTTTCTTTTCCCCGTACTCTTGGTGGCCATTCGTCATTGGCGCCGCAGTATTCGTATTTGTACTTGGATTTGTGTTTGCGACCTGGATGATGGTTCTAGGAGTATTTGTGATCCTAATGTCAGTAAATGGATTAATCTTCGAGTACTACCGTGGCGAATTTGCAAAGTAAGTAAGTAAAAAGCACTTTAGTGACCTCACCGCGACTTAAGGTAGCCTGCACCCTGGGAAATATCGCCGGGTGGCTATCCCGTGGACTAAATCGTGGCCGCGGCGAAACCCTTACTGGTCGAGTGATTTTAGCAATCTGTCCAAATGCAATTCACGATCTTGCACAAAACCGCGACGTAGTTTTAATCTCTGGAACAAATGGTAAGACAACTTCCACTTCGAATTTGGTCGCGATCCTTTCGCATTTTGCAGGAGAAGGCGTAACTACGAGTAGCTCAGGTGCCAACATGCCGGCGGGGATAGCTGCAGCATTAGCGCAGAAGCCCAGGCATCGCCTCGCAGTGATCGAATGCGACGAAATGTATTTGCCAGAAATGTATCGCAAGGTTTCACCAAGAGTAATAGTTTTGCTCAATTTGTCGCGCGACCAACTTCATCGAACAGGTGAGGTGCGAAAAGTTGCTCAGTCGTGGCACGATACTTTTACCAAGGCGGACGTAACGCTAGTAGTTGATCGGGACGATCCATTCTTGGAGTACGCAGTAGCACAAGCCGGACACGTTATTCGGATATCATTTGGTGGGCGTCGTCATCCAGACGCAGCAACTTGTCCAAAGTGCTCGCAAATTTTGAATTGGACCACTGGTAACTATTCCTGTAATTGTGGCTTGGGTTCAAAGTTGCCTGATGTTCGTGCGGGAAAGAATTTGCGCGGACCACAGCGAAATACGGTGCTAATTACAGAAGCCGCGCGATTAATGGGTGCAGAAATTTTGGCTGCTGATGCCCAAGCACTACTTGATAATTCACCAGATCGCGTGAGTCAATTCGATATCAATGGAAGAATGGTCAGCGCACATTTAGCCAAGAATCCAGAAAGTTGGCGTGAGGCATTAGCGCAACTAAATTCTCCGCAGGTGATCCTTGCTGTTAATGCCCGGGGTATTGATGGCAAAGATACTTCCTGGCTTTGGGATATTGATTTTGCAATGCTGCAAGGCAGGCGAGTTGTTTGTACCGGCGAACGCCGCCTCGATGTGGCTTACCGCATTCAAGTGCAAGGCATTGACGTAACGATCGCAAGAGATATTGCTGTGGCAGTTTCAAAGTTTCCAACTGGCATCATTCAAGTGATTGCTAGTTACACAGCCTTCCAGGACTTGGCAGTTCGAGAACTTGGAATCACAAGAGTTCAGGGTGAGCTTAAATGACGTTAACCATAGTTCGGCTCTATCACGATTTACTGGGTACATACGGTGATCAAGGAAATGCTGAGATCTTGCAGTATCGCGCAATCGCGCGAGGAATCGAAGTTGAGCTAATTGAAGTTAACCCCGGAGATTCAACACCTAGAAGTGCCGACATTTACTTACTTGGTGGCGGGGAAGACGGACCCCAGCTGGCTGCATTAGAGATGCTTAGAAATGATGGCGGGCTTAACTTTGCAGCGGCTGGTGGCGCGGTAGTTTTCGCAGTGTGTGCTGGATTTCAAATCATTGGGGAATCGCTGCCGGCCGCCAATGATGAACAAGTTAGTGGGCTTGGTCTCGTTGATGCCCACACGGTTTACCCTATAGCCCCACGAAGTGTCGGCGAGGTGCAAATTGCTCCAGCGCGAGGTGAGCTTCCCATTCTGACAGGATTTGAAAATCACCAAGGCTTCACTCAGTTAGGTCCAGAAATGCCTGCACTAGGCAGAGTTTTAAGTGGTGTCGGAAATGGCTATGACCAGGCAGAAGGTGTGTGGCATGGAAATGTCATTGGAACATATATGCATGGTCCAGCTTTAGCTCGTAACCCTGAACTGGCGGATGCGGTTTTGCAATGTGCGATTGGACCAATGGCGCGCTTTGATGATGAACTAGCGATTTTGTTGGCGCAAGAGCGAAGGCAGGCACTTAAGCGAAAGTGAAAAACCCACCCCCGTTGTTCTGGGAGTGGGTTTTTCTCGGGGCCACGTTAGTGGCTTGCAATTTCCTTGATGTGGGATTGCGCTGCGTGCAATTCATGTTCTGCGTGGTTCGCTGCTTCTTGCATCTCCTGCGCTGTGGGAGTAGGAATTACGTCTGAGTAATACCAACGGGACAGCTTGGCTCGCAACATTGACTTTGCGGCCTTAGGGTTGCGAACTCCGTTTGCATCAACTGCCGCCGGCAATGCCATTGGTGTTACGTCTGCTTTTCCGAGGATCATAGCCTTTTCTGCATCGCCAATTGGTTCGTGGATCTCCAAGAACTCACCACTTGGCAAGCGAAGGACTCTGCCAGTCTCGTATCCATGTAGCAACTTATCGTTGTCTCGGCGCTGAAGTCCCAGACAAATACGTTTTGTAATTACAAAGGCGATAGGTGGCAACGCAAAGAGCAAGAATCGGAAAGTCCAAGTCATTGCATTTATGGAAAGATTAAAAGCAGCAGCAATAACGTCATTTCCACCAGCTAATTGCAGGATCATGTAGAACGTAAGCGCCATCACCCCTAAGCCAGTTCGTGTTGGTGCGTTACGTGGCCTGTCAAGTAAATGATGTTCGCGCTTGTCGCCAGTTGCCCAAGCTTCGATCCATGGGTACAAACCAAGTGCAGTGAACATAATGCCTGGTACAACGAGTGCAGGCACAATGATGTTCCAGCTAATTGTGTATCCCAACAAACTCGTTTCCAAGTTTGGCATTAAGCGAACTGCGCCATCTAAGAAGCCGATGTACCAGTCAGGTTGGGATCCTGCCGTTACTTGCGATGGCGTGTAAGGTCCGTAGAGCCAGATTGGGTTAATGGTTACGAATGCTGCGATCAGTACGGTTATTCCGAATACCACGAAGAAAAAGCCACCGGCTTTAGCCATGTAAATTGGAAATAAGCGGAAGCCCACTACGTTGCTTTCGGTGCGCCCTGGTCCAGGGAACTGGGTGTGCTTTTGGTAGAAAACCATAATCAAATGAACTGTTATTAACCCAAGTAACAGGCCAGGGATCAGCAGGATATGGATGGAATACAAGCGACCCATGATGTCGGTTCCTGGGAACTCACCACCAAATAAGAACATTGCAACGTAAGTTCCAACCAGCGGAATGGCTTGAATAATGCCTTGCGCAATGCGCAGTCCAGTTCCAGAAAGCAAGTCATCAGGTAGTGAGTAGCCCGAGAAACCTTCAAGCAAAGCAAGTACCAGAAGGAAAGTTCCAATTACCCAGTTGATTTCACGTGGTTTGCGGAAAGCGCCAGTGAAAAATACTCGAAGTAAGTGCACTGAGACGGCTGCCACAAAAAATAGCGCTGCCCAGTGATGGATTTGACGAAGCAAAAGACCACCGCGAACGTCAAAAGAAATGGCCAAAGTGGAAGAGAATGCCTCAGACATTTTGACGCCCTTGAGTGGCACATAGGACCCGTTGTAAACGACCTCAGTCATCGATGGGTTGTACCAAAGCGTTAAGTAAGTGCCAGAAAGTAGCAAAATAATGAAGCTATAAAGCGCAATCTCACCGAGCATAAATGACCAGTGGTCAGGGAAGACCTTGTCCAGAAGGCGCTTAGTAAAACTTGCGGATGCTAAGCGATCGTCAATGTAGTACGCAACAGTTCCGCCTTTTCCTTGCGCTGTTGCGTGCTCTGGCGTCGTTATTGATTCTTGCGTTGTACTCATCCGCGCTCCCAGAAACTTGGCCCTACAGGTTGATCAAATCCGCTTTGAGCAATGAGGTAACCTTCGCTGTCCACTGTGATCGCAAGTTGTGGCATGCGACGAGCAGATGGTCCGAAAACCACATTACCCGAGTCTGATAAGTCAAATGTAGACTGGTGACAAGGACACAGCAAGTGGTGAGTGCGCTGCTGATATAAAGATGTTGGGCAACCTAGATGGGTGCAAATCTTTGAGAAGGCCAAAATTCCCTGGTAATCCCAAGCTTCACCTTGTTGCGAGATTATCTCGGCTGGATCCATACGAATAACGATGATAGATGCTTTTCCGCGTTGGTTTAAGGTTCCTTCTTCATGTTCGATTTCCAGCAAGTTTTCTGGCACGGCATTTATGAGTCCGCCCAAGGGAACATCAGATGCCTTAATTTTTCTATAAGTGGCATCTGTAACTAAGTGGATACCTTTATCCCAAATAGTTTCCCGCAACCGAGTTCCAGGAAGTGGACCCAGGTCTCGAAGTAACACGATCAACGGCACTGGAAAAAGGGCTAAGGCGCCAAGGAGTGAACGACGGATTATTTTGCGATCCCCAAATCCGGATTCCGCTTTACCGCGCGCAAAACTTGCAGCAACTGCCTGGCGTTCCTCGTCGCGGGAAGTTAGTGAATGACGTTCTTGGATTACTTCGACATCTGGCATTAATTTCTTTGCCCAATGAATGGCGCCGATACCAATGAGTAAAATCGCCATCCCAAAAGCAAACCCGGTTGCTAAGTGGTTGGCATTAACGGTTCCAATAACTGGAACTGTGATGATCGTGGTATTCGGAATTGCCACGAAAGCGACAATAAATAAAATGATCATTAACGAGGAAGTTGTAAACATGGCCGCGACTTGGCGCTCAGCTCGGCGAGCTGCCTTGGGATCTATGTCTGCTTTACGCGGGACGTGCGCTTCCATTGGGAAAACCGTGATCCCGCTAACCAAATCTTTTCCATCTTTGGCGCCATACGGATCACCAGTTGGATGCTCTAATTCATTCATTATTTTGACTTAGCTCCGATCCATACTGCAGCCACTATTAGCACGCCAAGTCCAGCAATAAAAAGAAATAGTCCTTCAGTTACTGGCCCAAGGCGGCCAAGTGTTGCGCCGCCAGGGCTGACGTTCTTTTGCAACTCTTCCACGTAAGCAATGATGTCTTTCTTGTCTTGCTCAGTAAGTGTTTGATCACTAAATAGCGGCATAGATTGTGGACCAGAGACCATGGCTTCGTAAAGGTACTTTGCATTTGAATCCATCAGATTAGGAGCTATTCGCCCTTGTGACAGCGCTCCGCCTGTGCCTGCAGCGCCGTGACATTGCGCGCAGTTAGTTCTAAATAATTCGCCGCCAAGTGCTAGTTCCGCATCAGAGGTATCAAGCATTTCCTGGGTTGGAATTGCCGGCCCAACACCTAATGTGGCAATAAAAGCAGCTAGCGCTGCAGTTTCTTCTTCGTTATAAGAAGGCATACTTGGCATGGCCTGTACGCCTGGTGCGGCAAGCGGCATGCGACCAGTACCAACTTGGAAATCTACGGCAGCAGCTCCAACCCCAATTAGTGATGGACCATCTGATCCACCCTGAGCCGCAAGTCCGTGACACGAAGAGCAACCTTCTAGGAATAGTTGCTTACCCTGTTCTACTTGAGTCTGCGATTGCACTGTGGCCTTTGGAGCCGTTTGGTTAGAAACGGCTGCATAAGCTACGCCAGTAGTGCCCAATGCAACAGCAAGTACTGCGAAAAGTGCTGCTGGGTGCCTTTTGTTAAGTGCCACTTTCTATTTCCTAACTTAGTTAAAACAATCTTGAATCTTTAGAGCTATTGGATCAAATAAATCGTTGCAAACAGCGCAATCCAAACTACGTCCACAAAGTGCCAGTAGTAGGAAACCACGATTGCGGTTGTAGCTTGCTGGTGCGAGTAATGCTTAGTTGCATAAGATCGCCCAAGCACAAAGAGAAAGGCAATTAGGCCGCCAGTTACATGTAATCCATGGAAACCCGTTGTCAGGTAAAAAGCGGAGCCATATGCAGATGATGAAAGTGTTAGCCCTTCGAGCACTAGGGCTGAGTATTCATAAACTTGGCCTCCTACGAAGTAGAAGCCCATTAAGAATGTGATGACAAACCACTTACGTAAACCTTTTACATCGCCACGTTCTGCTGCAAAAACTCCAAGCTGACAAGTAACCGACGAGAGCACTAAGACCGTGGTGTTAATAGCCGAAAACGGAATGTTTAGGAGCTCTACTTCTTCTAGCCAAAGATCTGGATTAACCGAGCGTAAAGTGAAATACATTGCAAACAGGCCAGCAAAGAACATCAACTCGCTCGCTAGCCAAACAATTGTGCCAATTGACACCATATTTGGTCGCTCGGCAGCGGTGGGGATTCGGATCGCGGAAGAGGTACTCACAAAGTTAGTTTAACCAAGACTTTGGTGAAAATCCCTACCGGATGCCAGTTTTGAAGGGATGTGACCAATTCCATTTCGTAGCCTCGAATTACCACCAAGTGGGTTTGGTCGGATACTCTTTTGGAATGTCTGAGGTTATGCAAAACCTGAAGGTCCTGATTTACAGTGACGACTCTGCTGTTCGGTCCAGTGTAAAAATTGCTTTGGGGGTGCGACCCTCATTGGAATTTGGAAAATTAGAAATTCTAGAGTGTGCCACTCAACCTGCTGTGCTAGCAAATGTTGATCCTGGAACATTTGACCTCTTGATTCTTGACGGCGAAGCTACGCCATCTGGTGGCATGGGACTTTGCCGACAACTTAAAGACGAAATTTACAATTGCCCCCCGGTTTTAGTGCTTGTCGGGCGAGCTGATGATCGCTGGTTAGCTACTTGGTCTAGGGCTGATGCCGTAGTTGCTCATCCAATTGATCCCCGAGCGCTCGTTAACGCAGCTTTACCGCTTCTTAAATCTCGAAATTCAGTAACTAAGTAAACATTGAGATTGCAGTAGTAGAAACTGATGAGCACATTTTCTTGGAAAGAGATTCTTAGAGCGTTAGTAGCTGGCGAGGATCTTACTTTTGATCAGGCCTACTGGGCTATGAACGAAATGATGTCTGGAGCTGCCACTGATGCACAAATAGCGGGACTTGCAGTCGGGCTGCGAATCAAAGGTGAGAGTGCTACCGAGGTAAGTGGCATGGTCAAAGCAATGCTTGCTAATGCAATTGCAGTTAACTTAGATCGAATAGCGGTGGACGTAGTTGGCACAGGTGGCGATGGTGCGCATACGGTAAATATTTCCACAATGGCTGCGATCACGGTTGCCGGAGCTGGAATTCCTGTTTTAAAGCACGGTAACCGAGCCATCTCCTCCCAAGCTGGAACTGCAGATGTGCTTGAGGCCTTGGGTGTGGCAATAAATATGCCTACTTCACTTCTTTCCTCTTGTGTGGCAGATGCAGGTATTGCGTTTTGTTTCGCGCCAGCACATCACCCTGCAATGAAATATGCAGGAGCAGTTCGAAAAGAACTCGGGATTCCGACAGTTTTTAATGTGCTTGGACCACTTTCAAATCCAGGTCAGCCTGAAGCTTCGCTACTTGGCTGCGCAGATCTTCGGTTAGCCCCAGTGTTGGCCCAAGTGCAGTTAGAACGTGGCTTCAGATCTATCGTGGTGCGCAGCTTTGACGGACTCGATGAATTTTCAACATCGGCACCAACGCAAGTTTGGGATGTTACATCTGGAGTTCTGCGGGAAGAATTTATATCACCGGAATCCCTTGGGTTGGAGCCAGCCACAGTTGAGGAACTTCGCGGTGGGGATGCAAAATTTAATGCGCAAGTTGTACTAAATGTCTTAAGTGGTCGAAATCATGGAAACTATCGCGCGATTCGAGATGTGGTAGCACTTAACGCAGCAGCAACAATGGTGGCGTATGACGCGGCTAAAGGTGAGCACAGATTTGGACATGTAACTAATTCACTGGTTTCTCGAATTGAGCAAGCGCTACCAACTGCTTATGGATCGATAGATTCTGGCGCCGCCAGTACCCAACTTGAAGTCTGGGCTTCAGTAAGTCAACGATTTGCGTTAAACGGTCAGTAGTTCTTGAGCCTTAACCGGCGCTGTTATTGGATGCTGCCAAGTATGTCCTGCAGATATTTCGACTAAGCGCGTTTTTCCATCACCAAGCCATTTGAGTAGTAATTCTGTTTCAGAAACAAGTGTTGGTAATTGAACATCACTTGCAATCGTTGATTTAAGTTGGCTTACGTAGGTTTTTGGATCCTGACTGGGTGGGGCCTGGATCGCGCCTGCTAGCCGGCCATAAGTTATTGCGTGAATATCCCAGCCACCGATTTCGTTAAGTTGAGCCGCAAGCAAAAACGGAATCGAACATAAGGAACGCAATTTTGACGAGCTATGAACGCCGCCAGCAAGGGCGTGCATGCGATCTCTATTGAGCGCGGCTTCTTCGAATTTTTCAAGTTCAACGTATTTCTGGATGCTTCCCATAAATTTAGTAGTTACCTGAGAGGAATCACCAGCAAGGATCTTTTTTGAGGTGGTGACGATTTCCTCGTAATGAGAAATTTCTATTTCAGGTATGCACGGCGCGATACAACGATCCATTTCAAAAAGTGCACAGGGAGTCATCACTGACTTGCTGGTAATTTTATCTTTGCATTGGCGCAGCTTTGTTGTTTCGTGTAGCGCATCTATAGCCAATTGCGCCCATGACTGATTTGCAAACGGTCCGATAAATGTTCTATCGAAAGTTGGCAGAGTTGCTTGACGAATTAGTGAGGCACGCGGAAACTTTTCTTCAGTAAGGGTTAGCCAAATAGTCTTTTCCGGATTTCTAGAGCGAGCGTTGTAGCTCGGTCGTAATTCGTTTATGATTCGCAATTCTCGGATAGTTGCCTCTAGGCGTGTTTCACAAACGTACCCTTGAACACGTTGCGCAAGTTCAACCATTGAAGTCATGCGCGGCCTTGATTCAGCTGCCGTAAAATATGACATAACCCGCTTGCGAATATTTTTTGAAGTCCCAACATAAAGTGGCCGATCGGCGCCATCATAAAAGATGTATACGCCAGGGGATTCTGGTAATTCCGTTGCTAAGTGACGTTTGCGTCTGCGACGTTCAGTTGCAGGCCCATTGAAGTTTTGTAGACCCGTTAAGTCGTGTACGCCAAGATTTCCAACGCGTTCAATCAGACCGTGAAGTACCGAGACGGTAGCACGTGCATCATCAAGTGCGCGGTGAGTGGGACTAACGGGAGCACTAAAAAAACGCGCTAAGGTTGCAAGTTTTCTATCTTTGACTTCATCTTTGCGAAGTATTTTCCGCGCCAAGATTACGGTGTCAACAACTCTGGGGGCCGGCCAATGGATTTCAAATTTTTCGCAAGCAGACTTCAAGAACCCAACATCAAAGGGGGCATTATGCGCTACTAGGACAGGAGGATCCTGTGTATCAAATCCGGCAAATGCCAAAAATTCGATGACTGCGCTAGCCACATTTGGCGCATTTGCTACGTGGTGATTTGTGATGCCAGTAAGTACGGATATGAACGCTGGGATTGGTACGCCAGGGTGGCAAAAAGTTCGGAATTCACCGAGTACTTCGCCGCCACGGACCTTAACTGCTCCAATTTCGGTAATGCCCGCCTCACTTGGCTTTCCACCTGCGGTTTCTAGGTCAACTATGACAAATGTGGTGTGGGCGAGTTGCTGGCCAATGTCGGAAATGGTGAGCGCGGTGTGTCCCAGAAATTCACTCATATGGGGACTTTACTGGTTGACACCGACAACTTCTCGGCGACTTTTGATCGCAGCCGCACTACAGAGTAGGAAAAGTGTCGGAGGTCGGCTCTAGCGTTTTGATTAGTGCCAGAGATTGGCTTAATTGCTAGAAGGAGACCCAAATGTTAATTGACTGTGCAAGTTGTGTAATGCGAGACATTGCCTGCTCGGACTGTGTTGTCACAGCGCTACTCGGACCTATGCCAGCATCGTTAAATGACCACAAGGACGTATTGGAGGTTATGGCTGGTGCAGGCTTGATTGCACCACTTAGGTTAATTCGAAGCGAAATTACCGATGACTGCAACTCAGCTGTTGTCGAAAAAAGGATTGCGTATTAAGCCAATTGGATAAAGGTGGCGGTGGTTGCGGACTAAGGCAATATGTATCCATGAGTAACACCCTGGTCATCACCAATGACTTCCCACCGCGTCCGGGTGGAATTCAAACTTTCTGCTATGAATTAGTACGCCGATTTGAGCCTGCACATGTGAGCGTATTAACTTCTAATTGGGATGGTGCGGTTGAATTTGACGCCGCTCAAAAATTTATGACCGTACGTGCAAAAACAAAAACCTTGTTGCCCGATAAACGCACGTTAGCAATGGCTCGGGAAATCATTGTTGCTAATAATGTCACTCGAGTTGTATTTGGAGCTGCGGCGCCGCTTGGCTTATTGGCTTCATCACTTCGCAAACTTGGAGTGACAAATATTGTTGGCATGACTCAAGGGCATGAAGCTGGCTGGGCTATGACACCGGGCATGAAACAAGCGCTTCGTAAAATTGGAAATGATGTTGACTACTTAACTTACTTGACTGAATACACCCACAAAAAAATATCTCGTGCGTTAAGTCCGCATTCCATCCAAGCGATGCGACAAGTTGTACCGGGTGTAAATTCTGCGGAATTTACGCCAACTAATTCCATTGCCGGACTTGGGCTACGTTCCAAAATTGGCTGGGCGAACCGTCCAGTCATAGTTTGTGTTTCGCGATTAATGACTCGAAAAGGACAAGACAAACTCATTCAAGCACTTCCAAGCGTGCATAAATCGGTGCCATTTGCTTCATTAATCATTGTGGGTGATGGACCATATCGAAAGCACTTAGAAAAAATCACTGATGATTTGGGGCTTCGAGACAACGTGCATTTCACTGGGAAAGTCGACCAAGATCAATTAGCTAACTGGTACGCAGCTGGCGACGTTTTTGCAATGCCGTGCCGCACTCGAGTAGGTGGGTGGGATGTTGAAGGTCTTGGAATCGTATTTTTAGAAGCCTCTGCCACTGGTTTGCCGGTAGTAGTTGGCGACTCTGGAGGAGCTGTGGACGCAGTACTCGATGGCGAAACTGGATTTTTAGTAAATGGAAATAACGTCAGCGAAATCAGTGATCGCTTAAGTCAGCTACTTTCGGATCAAGACCTTGCTCGTCGCATGGGCGCTGCAGGTCGAAATTGGGTTATGCGGGAATGGACTTGGGAGCACAGTTTCAAGCGCCTGGATTCGTTGCTTTCGGGCGTTGACGTAGATCAGTAAGTAGGGAACCCTGCTCTAGTTGTTGCGCAGCATAACTCACGTTTCGCCAGACTAATACTGTGGCCCAAATCAAGGTGACAATTCGAATCGTTTGGGCAGTTACTGCAACCACACTGCCCTGTTGAAAAATTACATACCAACCTGGGTAAAGAATTTGTCCAAGCAAACCACTTATTGAAATAAGGAGGAAGATTAGCCGAAAATTTTGCTGTGGCGCAAAGGCGCACACTGCGAGTACGCCAAATACCCAAATCAGGAACTGCGGCGAGAGAACCCGACTTGAAACTATTGCAAAAAGTAATGCAAGCAGTGCGATGTCGGCTGGTTGAACACTGTTAAGTCTGCCAAAAATTCGCCAGAAACAGAGCCTGCCAAGGAGCGCAATTCCGATGAGGGTGACAAGAAGAGAAACTAATTTTGTGCCTGGCGCAATAACTTCAATTGTTCCAAATTGAAATGCTGACGCCACACTTGCTGGTCCAGCGTTCCAGAGTTGATAAGGCAGCGCACCAACTGATTCAATCTGCAGCCCGCGAGACCTTTGCTCCCCGAGAAAAGAGAAACTCTCTTCCCACCAGATGCTGAGCAAGAGGCACCCCGTTCCAAAAGTTACTGCAAACCAAACTAAAACTCTTGTTAACATTTTTTTGGGCGTGGCAAGTAGTAACAAAATTGGCCAGACTTTTAGTAAAGCCCCAATCGCAAGTGCACTGCCAAATTTTTTAGGTGAGGAAACGTAAAGCAAAGCAAACACTGCGGCTAAAGTTGGGAACACATCAAATCTACCCAACAAAATCGGACCAATTACCAAGGCAGTCGCTAGCCAAGTAATTGCGGGCAGGTTATTTGAAAGTTTGCGGCCACGAACCAGCAGAAGCAACATGATTGCCAGATCCGCTACCAGAGCTAAAAATACAAAACCAACGGTGCCAGGAGCAATTAAATACCCAGCCAAGAAAACTACTGCGGCAAGAGGCGGGTATTGCCACATCGGATCGTTAATTGGAAAGAAACCGTTAGCGATATTGCCAGCCCACCAGTCATATAGGCGAACGTCACTGAATAAATACTCAGACCCTGGATAGGGTATGAGACTAAATCCTGACAGTAAAACCAAGAGTCTGGTTGCAAACCATCCAATTAATAGCGGAACCGTGCGCATCAAGAGATTAAGTGAAGCTTGTAATGCAACAAATGTGATTCTCAGTTGTAGAGCGCATCAATATCTTTAGCAAAATCTTGCACGATCAAATGGCGACGGATACTCATTTTTGGAGTCAAATAACCGTTGTCAATCGTTAAGTCTTCTAACAAAATTGAAAACTTTTTGATTGCTTCAGAGTTTGACACTGCTTCATTGGCAGAGTTCACTGCTTTTTGAACTAATGCGCGCAGGTTTGGATCTAATACCAAATCGGCCATCGGAGACTGGTCAATGTTATTAGCTGACAGAATCTGGGGAAGCGCATCTTGATCAAGTGTGATTAGCGCAGCTATATAAGGCTTGTTGTCACCTACGACAACACATTGGCTAATAATGGGATTGGCTCGTAGGCGATCCTCAAGTACCGCGGGCGCTACATTCTTGCCACCGGCTGTCACAATGATTTCTTTCTTGCGACCAGTGATTCGCAAGAAGCCATCACCATCTATCTCACCTATGTCACCGCTACGAAACCAACCATCGCTGGTCATTGCTTCAGCTGTGGCAGCATCGTTATTCCAATATCCAGCAAATATGTGTGGACCTTTGAGTAGTACTTCACCATCTGACTCGATACGAACACCAGTGCCTGGGAGCGGTCTTCCAACAGAGCCAATCTTCAGGGAACTTGGCAAATTCAAAGTGCTTCCTGCGGTACTTTCGGTTAGGCCATAACCCTCAAGAATGATTAGACCTAAGCCACGGTAGAAGTGTCCTAGACGAGAGCCAAGTGCAGCGCCACCTGATATTGCATGAGTAACCCGGCCACCCATGGCGTGACGAAGTTTGGAGTAAACCAACTTGTCAAACAAGCCATGCTGGAGAGCTAGACCCTTGGACATGTGTCCATGATCTAATGCTTCGCTGTAAGCAATTGCAACCTTGGCTGCTCGATCAAATATCTTGCCCTTAACTGGACTTGCGCCATGTGCCTTTGCGGCAGAACCGTTAAATACTTTTTCGAAGACTCTTGGAACCGCTAACAAAAAAGTCGGCTGAAAAGAACTCAAGTCCTTGAGTAGTGCTGTGGGATTTGGACAATGTCCGATCGTAACTTCACCACGTAACATCGCAACTTGAATTAATCTTCCAAACACGTGCGCCAGCGGAAGGAAAATTAACGTAGATGCATCTGGTATTTCGAAAACTTCAGGTATTCCTTTAACCAAAGTATCAACTTCGGCCATCATGTTTCCATGCGTAATAATGCAACCTTTTGGTTGCCCAGTTGTACCCGATGTATAAATTAAAGTCGCAGGATCATTAGGTTTCGCCGAAGTTCGTCGTGATGCCAATTCATCATCAGAAATGTTAGCGCCTTTACTGGAAAGTTCAGCTAAAACATTGTCACCAAAAATGTAGGAGCGAGTCATGTGCGGAACTTTTGCTGCAATTGGAGTGAAGGCATGGGTAGTTCGTTGCGCCTCGAAGAAAGTCGCTACGACATTAGCGTCTGAGATGATCCACTCAACTTGTTCAGGCGAGGAAGTTTCGTAAATCGGAACTGTGATGCATCCGGCATACCAGATTGCATAGTCAGCAACTGTCCACTCGTAGCACGTGCGCGAAAGAATGGCCACTCGCTCACCAGGTTTCAGGCCTTCCGCAATTAAACCTTTGGCGACACTGCAAACTTGGGACCGGAACTGCGCGGCAGTGACCGTGGACCACTTGTCGTTTGTTTGGATCGACAGGGATGGAAAATTAGGATTTCGTTTGACCAATTCCTCAATGTGATCTGTCACGTTGCCGCTGACAATAGGTGGAATGTTTGCTGGTACAGATAACTCGCGCATTTTGGCACCTTTCAAAAAAAGCCTTACGAGAGGGTAACCCAGTATTTCCAAGATCGCACCGAAAACCGCAATATAGGTCCAAAATTTGAGCCAGTTATTGCTGTAACTCATTTGGTTGGCTACCGTTAGTGCTGTGTCTGACCGCGATAATTTCTACAAGTTCCTGAAGAAGGTGGCAATTGGCCCTGCCATTGAAGTGGCGTTTCACCCGTGGGTCGAAGGCTTAGAGAATATCCCTGAAAGCGGACCCGCAATTTTAGCTAGTAACCACTTATCTTTTTCGGACTCGATATTTCTGCCAGTTGCCGTTCCAAGAAAAATCACATTTATGGCAAAAAGTGAGTATTTCGAAGGTACTGGTATCAGAGGTAAAGTCACGGCGGCTTTTGTTCGGGGAGCAGGTCAAGTTCCAGTTGATCGAACTGGTGGCAACGCCAGCATGGCGGCAATCACAACAGGTGTGCGACTTCTTAAGGAAGGGCACATGCTAGGAATCTACCCAGAAGGAACCCGATCCTCAGATGGTCGGCTGTATCGAGGTAAAACTGGAGTCGCCCGAATTGCACTGGAATCACGAGTGCCTGTTATTCCAGTAGCGATGATCAATACCGAAATGGTGCAACCCATAGGTCGCTCGCGACCAAATTTTGGGGTTGAAGTCGGAATCCGAATTGGCGCACCGTTAGATTTTTCACGTTACTACGGAATGGAAGATGATCGATTTGTATTACGCTCCTTAACGGATGAAATTATGTATCGAATCATGGACCTGTCAGGTCAAGAGTATGTCGATAAATATGCATCAAGGTCGAAGAGCCCTAACACGTAATTAGTTAATGTGTTTTGGCTGGCTTGCCCTTTGGCTGGCCAATTTGTGAAAGTAACTGCTCGAACCATATTTGCTCGGTATCAAATGGTTTACCACCCGCCACACGTTGGAATTCACAGACGCGAATAAGGCCACCCTGATCGTCATCCGGTCCAACTAGTCCGCTGATACCAGCAAGGGCCGCTTGCACTGCAACAACTGCGCAATCCTGAATCAATTTTCGGTCAGCAGCATTTGCTGGAGCTGAGCGAGCAAAGTAGCCACTCTTTTGAACTAATACTTTTTCAGCTTTGATCATGGGCGCAAACTGATTTGCAAACCATTCACCTGGATTAATTTTATCAATTTTAACGTGACCAAATGGATCAAGTGGAATAGCTTCTCCACTGCTCCGCATTTTTTCCACAATAGAATCGACGCCAGCACCTTCAGATAAAAAGATATTCACATTTCCAACTTGATCCATCACATTACTCAATCGGCTGGCTTCATCAGCAATGTCAATTTCAAGTTCAGGCACGAATACTGCGTGAATGTCCCGATGATTTCGCGTCAGTCCGAATTCTGGCAGCCAGGTAATTTCATCAAGCATCGAGCGATATGAAAGCGCTGTCGCAGCCGTTAGCCAGCCACTGTTTCGCCCCATAACTTCATGCACTATCAACATACGGGTGTTTGATGTGTGCTCCGAAACAATGTTGCTGAAGTGACGCGCTCCCTCATCAGCTGCGGTCCACGCGCCAAGTGATTGCGCAATTGGATAAATATCGTTGTCAATTGTTTTTGGCAATCCAACCACTGCTAAGTGGTAGTTGTTTTGTTCCAAGAAGTTTGCAAGATCAGCGGCTGCGGTATTAGTGTCATCGCCACCAATTGTGTGCAAAACATCTACGCCATCGGCAATTAGTTGTGCGGCTGCAACCTGTCGGGGATCAGAGCCAGGCGGTACTAGCCCACGCGCAACACAATCATCAACATTGGTAAGTTTCACCCGAGAATTTCCTATGGGACTGCCACCAAAATTGTGAAGTAAATCTGCTTTAGCCCTAATCTGCGGGGTTATTGAAACTGTGTCACCTAATAAAAGCCCTTGGTAACCGTTGCGGTAGGCAATTAACTCAACTTCTGGAGCAATTTGCGAGTATTGGCTAATCAAGGCTCCAACTGCGGATGAAAGACAAGGCGCCAATCCTCCAGCAGTCAGCAGCGCTACTTTTTTGATTGCCATGTTGCTAATTCTAGTCGGCTACTTCAAGTGAACTAAAAATTGCGATTTAGGAAACCGCGTGAATCGCTACTATTCTGTTCGTTGTGACGAAAATTTCTTGGCCAGATTTGCCGGCAGCGCAACAGCCAGCCTGGCCCGATGCAGGCGAACTCAAACGTGCCCAAGAAATATTGGCAACGTTACCTCCGTTAGTTTTTGCGGGTGAGTGTGACGAGCTAAAAACTCGACTTGGCGCAGCCAGCCTTGGTAAGGCCTTCGTTCTCATGGGTGGAGATTGTGCGGAAACATTTGTCGCCAACACCGCTGACTCAATCCGCGCTCGACTTAAGACTGTTCTTCAGATGGCGATTGTATTAACTTACGGAGCTTCTACACCAGTAGTTAAAATTGGAAGAATTGCGGGTCAATACGGCAAGCCAAGAAGTTCCGCAGATGAAACTATTGACGGCGTAAGTTTGCCCTCGTATCGCGGCGACGCGGTAAACGGAATTGATTTCACTATGGAGTCTCGCACTCCAAATCCAATGCGATTAGTTGATACCTACCATGCCAGCGCGGCAACCTTAAATCTTGTTCGCGCATTTACTCAAGGTGGCTACGCCGACCTGCGACAAGTCCATTCTTGGAATCAAGACTTCGTTAGTGAATCAGCACCTGGTATTCGATACGAGCAAATGGCTGCAGAAATTGATCGCGCACTTTCGTTTATGACCGCATGCGGCGCTGATCCCGAGGAATTTAAGCGCGCAGATTTTTACGCAAGTCATGAGGCGTTATTGCTTGATTATGAAAAACCGTTGACTCGAGTAGATTCTCGCACCGGCAATCTTTATGACGTCTCTGGACATTTTGTTTGGGTAGGTGAACGCACCAGAGATATTTCGGGTGCTCACATTGATTTTGTCTCAAAGATTTCAAACCCAATCGGCGTAAAAATTGGGCCAAAGACTTCACCTGTTGACATCCGCGACTTACTGAACAAGCTAGATCCAAATAAAGTTCCTGGACGCTTAATGTTTATCACTCGAATGGGTGCTAAAAACATCAGAGATGTTTTGCCAAACTTGATAGCTGCGGTACAAGAAACAGATCACCCGGTGCTATGGGTCTGTGATCCGATGCACGGGAATACGTTAGAAGCTGCATCAGGGCACAAAACTAGATTGCTAGATGACGTGATCGATGAAGTTCGAGGATTTTTTGAAGTGCATAAGTCACTAGGCACTCATCCAGGGGGAATTCATATCGAACTTACAGGTGATGATGTGACCGAGTGCCTTGGTGGCATCGGGGGAGTAAGTGAATCAGATTTACCTTTCAGGTACGAAACAGCCTGTGACCCACGCCTAAATCGCGTGCAGAGTTTAGACCTAGCTTTTCAAGTCGCGGACATGTTGGGGCAACGAAGTTAAAGATTAGCGCAGCGTAGTTAGACAATTTCAAGAACGATTATCGATCCTTTTGGTGCTTGACTTCCACCAGCAGGATTTTGTGAGTAGACCTTATTCAGGATCGCAACCGGTAACTTATTCACTGCGCTCACCTGAAACCCAGCAGTTTGTAAAGTTGTTGTGGCAACAGCTACGTCCATTCCAACTACATTTGGAACCACTACTAAGACGGGACCTTTACTAACCGTCACTTTAATGACGGAAGCCTTAGGAACAACATTTCCTGGTAGTGGGTCACTCGTAAGGATTGTTCCCGCAACACTGTCAGCAAAGCTTTCGAGGGTAATCTCCAGAGTTAATCCAAGGTTAGCCAACGCAGCTGTGGCATCAGTCACTAAAGTTCCTAGGATTGGGGGCACTTCAACTGGCGCTGGACCTTTTGAAACTAAAACCGTGATCGGGGTCGCCCGTTTTACTGATTCACCAGCAACCGGATTGGTACTGACGACTTTTCCAATAGGAATTAGATCATCGAAGACTTCATTTGTACTAGCAATACTTAAAGTTAAGTCTTCCAAAATCGTTGTTACTTCAGCGGGTTCGCGTCCGGCTAAATCAGCAGGAATTAAATACCGCTCCTGACCTTTTGAAACTCGAAGCACTATCGCATTACCCTGCCTGGCGTCCTCACCTGCAATCGGAGAGGTGGCAATGACTAAGCCAGCCGGAATGTCTTCAGAAAATTCCTCGACAACATCACCAGAGAGCTCTAAGGGAGCCAAAATAACATTTGCTTCATCAACACTTAGCCCAGCTAGCGGTGGGACAACTGCGTAGCTGCCACTAAATTGATACCAACCGGCGCCGCCTAGAACTAAGAAAAACATGATTAGCAATGGCGCAAGTAGTCGATTGCGTGTTTTGGACGCAGGAACTGGATGAATTCCATTTTGCCCAGTTCTGGGATTTGGTATTGCAGGTGCAGTAAAACCATTAGCACGATTGACACTATCGACCGCAGGTTTTAGAACTGCCGTGTTATGAAGTGGAATAGCAGTTGTTAGGGCCTCAGCTTTGGGAACTGCAGAAATCGCTCGAATAACTCCATCACGAAATTCGCGTGCGCTTTGGATTCGGTCATCTGGCAATTTGCGAGTGGCAGCCAAAACTAAATGATCGATGGCAGGTGGCACATCTGGTTGAATCGCACTTGGAGCTGACACTGAACTGTTGACGTGTTGGTAGGCAACATCAAGTGGCGAGACGCCAGTAAACGGCACGACTCCAGTAACCATTTCATAAAGCAAAATTCCACAGGAATAAACATCAGATCGTTGGTCTACGGCAAATTGCTGAACCTGCTCGGGTGAGAGGTAAGCCATTGTGCCAAGTAAAACGGCGCCAGTTGAATCACTAACTGGAATGTCATTTATTACTCGAGCCAGCCCAAAATCTGTAACTTTGATGTGCCCGTCTTGCGTTATCAAGACATTTTCTGGCTTTATGTCGCGATGTACAAACCCAGCATTGTGTGCGGCGCTTAATCCGGCAAGGACTGAGCTGAGTATTTCTAAAGCATGCGCACTGGTGAATGCCCCAGATTGCGCCATGACTTGTCGGATGGTTCGCCCTTGAACATATTCCATTACTAGGTATGGAAATCCAGCATTAATTCCCTGATCATGAACAGCGACAACATTTGGATGCGCCAAGGCAGCAGCAGCGCGCGCCTCTTGGGTGAATCGCTCAACAAAGTTTGGATCAATTGCCATTGCGCCACCAAGAACTTTGAGCGCGACGGTTCGCCCTAGCCTAAGGTCAGTGCCAAGGTAGACCGTAGCCATCCCACCTTGGGCGATTAGTTCGTTAATTTGGTAGCGATCATCTAATACTTTTCCAATTAATGGATCAGATATTGGTGGCTGGGTCACTAATTCATTGTAGGTGAAGGTGGTAAATATCACTTTGGTCGCCACGGCAAGGTATATTTTTAACAGAATCGAAAGTGAGTCAATGTCCCAATTTGCATATTTAAGCGTGCTTGCTGGTTGCCTTGTAGGGACCTCATGGTTGGAGTTCTTTCTGCGAACCAGGGTGTATCAGCGAACTATTCGCCTTGTGCTAACAATAATTCCAGTGCTGATTGTTTTTTCAATTTGGGATGCTTATGCCATCGCACAGGGACACTGGAATTTCGATAGTCGATATGTTACTGGCGTGATCGTTTTCGCAGACATTCCACTTGATGAAATATTATTTTTTATTGTGATCCCAATTTGTGCGATTTTGTCTTTTGAGGCAGTGCGTAGTGCGCGCAACTGGGATGCTGGAGATGAGGGCAACCAATGACTTACACCCAAATTGCTTTGCTGGCAGCTCTAATAATGATTGCTGCAGATATATATGTTTTCAAAACAAAACTATTGTTCAGGCGTGTTTTTTGGATTTCATATTCAATAGTTGTTTTCTTTCAACTGGTTACAAATGGAATACTTACGGGATTTGGAATTGTTAAATACGATGGCGCGGCAATAATTGGATCTACTTCGCCGCAGGAAGGTTCGCCACCAATGCTGGGGGACGGGCGAATTATGTTTGCGCCAGTTGAAGACTTATTTTTTGGTTTCAGTTTGGTTTTACTAACCCTTGTGCTTTGGGTTTGGTTAGGACGCACAGGTATTCAACGAAACCCTCGATCTGGACCACCCCGAAAGAGTGTGCATAAAATCCTACGTGTTAAATAGCGGTTCAGACTTACCAGAGTTTGCGAGCTTGCAAATAAGCCGGAATGGCAACCTGCAATCTCCGTCTTAAGGAAACACTTGCTCGACATTCAAAGACTTCGTAATCGATGTCTTCAACGGCTTCGACAATTCCGCAGTACAAAATTCGGGCCGTTTCAATGCAGGGTTGTGACTTGGCTCCAAGCATCGAGATTCCAATACGAGATGACTGCTCAAGTTGACGAACTCGTTGGATTTGAAATTTCAACGCTTCCTTAATCTGCGGCGTTGCAATGCGCTTCTCTAAGTCAGCGCGCGTGACACCAAATTGCGCAAGCTCATCAAGTGGCAGATAAATTCGACCACGATCCAAATCTTCGCCAACATCCCTAATGAAATTTGCTAGTTGAAAGGCAACGCCGAGTTCGGTGGCGCGAGCGTAAGCCAATTGATCTGTTGGCTCAAGAATGGGAACCATTTGTAGCCCTATTACTGCAGCGGAACCGTACACGTATTCATAAAGATCTTCATAAGTCTGGTATTGCGTAATAGTTAAGTCCATTGTCATCGAATGCAAGAATGCTTCAAAATGTTCACGTGGAATTTCCCAACGTCGTACTGTGTCTAAAACAGCAATGCATATGGGATCAGTAGTTTCACCTGTTTCAAAAATATCCAAAAAGTTCTTACCCCAAGTGTTTAACTGCTCCGCCTTTTCTTCGTCTGACAAAGTTGACGCCAAATCATCAACAATCTCATCTGCATATCTCGCAAAGCCATACAACGCGTGTACATATGGCCGCTTTTCTGGAGGCAGTAGCAAGGTCGCTAAATAGTAAGTTTTTCCATGCTTGGCATTTAGTTGCCGGCATAATTCATAGGACTCCCGGAGCGCAGGATCATAAATTTGAGCAGCATCGAGATCTCGGTTAGACACATTGGCAACTTTAATCAATGTTGCTGGGTTCGGGTTACAGCAACCCGCATTTTTTAAGATTTCAGGATCTTCTCAATTAACGCGTATGGTTACATTTGCACGCTGTGCGCACTTCTATGGATCGGATTCGTGTGGTTGCTCCAAGCCCAGGTTTACTTGCTGCAATGCTAAAAGCGCAGCGCCTGTCTGGTGTTTTGCGCTGGAAAGTAAATTTCACCGAAGCAGTTATTGCAACCGAGGCTGGTCTGGCAGGCTGGGATTTCATTTGGATAGATTCAAGTGGCGCAGTGTCCGAGCGAGACTTCATTGACCTTGTTGCGCAGCAATTATTGCGCCCAGATTTAGTCGGGTGTGGCATTTCGGAAATTGCGTTTGAGTTAGTTGGGCGCAATGGGACGGCAGCGAATGTCTGTATTGCCTGGACTGGTTGGCAAGAACTAGTTAAATCAGATTTAAGTGCTGCCCAGCGAATTGCTGATCAATTAGATGAGGCAGGTAGCGAACCAGCCAATGTTGTTTTGGTGTGTGATTCCAGTGGAAACTTCCCAGGACTTTCCGAACTAACACAAGGTTAAGTTAGCTCCATTGATTTTGCTACGGCTATCGCATGGGCATTGTTTGGCAGCAAATCCTTCTCCGCGCTATCACCCAGTATTAATGAGCGTTCAGTTTTAGAGGCAAGTATGGCGAGGCCAATAGTTAGGCCAGCGAGTACCATCGCTATGCCATCGCTTAAGTCCAGAAACGTATCTGCTGTCGCGCTTGAATTAGCAATGCCATGAATAGTAAATGCTGCAATAAGTAGCACCATGATGCGTACTTGCTTGTGGGTTAATCCAGTCGCTGCTAGCAGTGGGATTGACCATAGCAAGTACCAAGGCTGCACAACTGGACCAAGTACGACTAGTGCTACCAGCGATAGCGCAATCGCACGGGTACCACTGCGCCCATCTGGGCGTAATACCAACAAAACTAATACACCGGCTAGAAGTACGGATCCAATGAGTCGCGAAATTTGAACGCAAGTGTCGACGAAATTTCCAAAACCAAATAATTTAATTGCTTCACCCACCAACATCCCAATTGCAGTTGTTGGAGAAAGCCAACTTTTAACCGCGCCTGGAGTAGACAAAGAATTCACCCAACCAAACGGGCCAGTTCCTGCCAGCGCCGAAATTGCGAACAAAACCACAAGCGAGACAATTCCAGTTATTAATGCGTACCTAGCCCTGCGAATCGAGTTTGAATTAGCGCCCGCAGCCATGAGTGCCAAGAACGGGAGCAACACGATAGCAACTGGTTTGATGGCAAGAGCTATCGTTGCCAGCACAACAGCAATTATGAAGTGCTTACTTAGAGCGAAACGAAGTGCTAGAAAAATGATCCCGACCATAAGGGCATCGTTGTGGGCGCCAGCAACAAAATGCATCACCACAAGTGGATTCATGACACCAAGCCAAACTGCAGTAATTGGATTTATTCCATGTGCACGAGCTAATCCAGGCAGACCAAAGCAAATGAAGAGAACTCCCACTAAGGCCAATGCTCGAAATATGTAAGCAGCTACGAAAGCAGAATCGCCACTTATAGCTGCAATCAACTTTTCAAGTAACAAAAAAACTGGACCGTACGGAGTTGGCGCATCACCCCAGAGTGGATCTACGCCACTTTGAAACCAGCCGGGTACTACGGAAACACCAGACTCATATGGGTTGTTCCCAGTTAGTTGCAGTTGCCCCTGCATGTAATAGGAATAAACATCTCGACTAAAAAGTGGTGGTGCGAACAACAGTGGCAAGCACCAGGCTAGAAAGGAAAAATAGATCGTTTCTAGTCGAGAAATCTTGTCGTGCAATGCATCAATTCCAACGACTAACCAAGCCTGGAGCAAAAGCGCGGCGCCAACAACAACAAAGGAACGAGTCAACGCTAAACCGAGAGTTTGAGTTTGCACGAAGTCAATTAATTGCCACTGCAGAATGTCTGCAGATAGTGGAAACCAACCAACGCCAAGGGCCCCAACGCTCATAAAAAGAGAGCCAAGTAAACCTGGTAGCGCATACTGCCCAAACCAACCTGGGTCAGCCCGCAACTTTCTTTCCCGGAAATTGGTTTCTAGCACCGCTTCAGAATACGGCCAATGCTTGAATTCACTAACTTGCGCAGAGCTAGAAGTTACCGTCGAGCCCTGGATGCATATGTCTTATCTAGACCAGTGATTCGCTCGGCAGCTAATCTGCCTGAAACCAAAACCATTGGCACGCCAACCCCTGGCTGGGTACCAGAGCCTGTGAAAACTACGTTTTCACCAAACATATTGCCAGGGCGAAATGGGCCAGTCTGTAGGAAGGAATGTGCCGCAGCAAATGGCGCGCCACGTTCCATGCCACGATCTGACCAATCTTGAGGCGTAGTTAGATGCTCTAATTCAATGCCAGCACCAAAGCCGGTGTAGCCGCGAGCTTCTAGGGTCTCCACAACGTGATCTCGATACGCTGGTCCAATTTTCTTCCAGTCGATGTCTGCGTCCAAATTCGGAGTGGGGAATAAGACGTAGTAAATCTCTTTACCGGCAGGGGCCAAACTTGGATCACTTCGTGTCGGGTTCGTTACCAAAACACTTGGATCAGTCATCAAAACCTTCTGATCAATTAGTTCATCGAATACTCCAGCCCAACTGTGCCCAAAATGAATGTTGTGATGGGCGACATGGTCATACTTGGCAGTTGAGCCAGCAAGCATTAAGTAGCACGAAGGTGAGTAATTGAGACGCTTAATGCTCCAAGGTTCTTTACCTAAAAGGTCCCGATAAGCAACTGGCAGGTCAGGGTTTAGTACGACGACATCAGCGGGTATAAACTCGCCCGTACTTGTTTCCACGCCAGTAGCACGGTTTCCAACCATTTTCACTTTTGTAACTTCGGTGTTGTATTGAAATTTCACACCGTGTTTTACTGCCGCACTCGCCATTGCAACTGGAAGTGCATGCATGCCACCCTTTGGCGCAAAAACACCAGCGACCGAATCCATGTATGCAATTACGGCATAAATTGCAAGCGCGTCATAAGGAGAAAGTCCGGCGTACATTGACTGAAACGAAAATACTCTCTGGGTTCGATCATCTTTTAAGTACTGGCTAACTTTAGGAGCAAGTTTGCGGAAGCCACCAAGCTTGATCAAGCGAACTAAGTCCATGGAAAGCAAATCAAGAGGTGAATCAATATTGCGATCAATAAAATTTTTCATCTCGTACTTGTAAAGATCTGTTACAAAATCAACATATTTTAAATAACCAGCAGCTTCTGATGCGCCAATAACTCGCTCGATCTCAGTTGCCATTGCTGCCGGATTTGAGTGAACATCTAAAACGCTGCCGTCTTGATAAAACGCCCGATACAACGGAGCAACTGGTTCCAAGGTCAACCAGTCGCTCATGTTTTCACCTAAGCAATCAAAAGCATCAGCAATTAAATCAGGCATCGTTAAGACGGTTGGTCCAGTATCGAATTCAAAGCCCCGATCACTAATTCGTCCTGCCCGGCCACCAGGAATTGCTTCACGCTCTAGCACTGTCACATTGCGTCCCGCACCAGCAAGGCGCATCGCAGCAGAGAGACCAGCAAGGCCAGCGCCAACTATAACGACATTGTCAGTTTTACCGCTTACAGTTCTTGGGGCACCCGGAAGCCATCTCGTTAAATTACTCATGTGTTATGCCGATCTCTTAGTTGCCAAAATAGCAAGTGCGGTTAATGCAGTTTTTGATTCTGTGTCGAATGCAGGATTTTCTAATGACTTAAGGGCCGTATCAAGATAGCTGGAAATTCTTTGTTCAATAAAATCTTGGGCGCCACAGGATATCAAGATTTCCTGAAGTTGTTCAATCTCATTTGGGCTGATGCTGTTTGAGCCTAAATGTTTTGTAAGCAACGAACATTGCGCAGCAGTTGCATTGGAATATGCAAATGCGATGAGCATAGTTTGCTTTCCTTCGCGCAAGTCATCGCCCGCAGGCTTCCCAGTAACACTTGGCTCACCAAATACCCCAAGTAAGTCATCACGCAATTGGAAGGCTTCACCAAGGGACAAGCCATAACCACTAAGCGAAGTCATTAATTCAAGGCTGGCATCAGCAATGGCTGCGCCCATGTGTAACGGCCGTTCGATTGTGTACTTCGCGCTCTTGTAACGAATCACGGTCTCAGCACGTTCTTGGGTGATCTGTCCTCGCACTTGTTCCAAGAGATCCAGATACTGTCCACTCATTAACTCAGTTCGCA
>ERZ888423.847-NODE-847-length-29913-cov-6.763380_pt1 | contig 29913 bp, 27 predicted proteins | sample MGYA00520523_ERZ888423 | MGnify/ENA primary metagenome ERZ888423 (study PRJEB32303, sample SAMEA104408611) | aquatic metagenome | biome: Brackish water; feature: Pelagic; material: water | place: Baltic Sea | collected 2014-06-08T10:24:00 | depth 30,27 m ...
GGATCGGTTGTTTTGGCTAGCAAGAAAAGAAAACGTGTTGTTAAAGCAAAAGATTTCTTTTTGGGAGCACTGCAAACTGATCGTCAGCCAAATGAGTTGATTACCGCTGTGCAATTTCCAATTGCTATTAAAAAAATGGGATATGGTTTTAAAGAATATGGTTATCGGCATGGTGATTTTGCAGTCGTTGCTGTAGCGATCACTAAGTCTGGAAGTGATTGGACGATTGGGTTTGGTGGTGTTAACGATACTGTCCAGATATTCAAACTCCAAAACCAATCATTAGAGGAAGCCATTCAATCCCTCAATCAACTGGCATCTGAAATCGAGGTTCAAGAAGATCCGACAACCAGTTCAGGTTTGCGTCGTCACCTGATGCGCACCCTTGGAAAAAAAGCCTGTATACAAGCAAGCGAATTTGAAAGAGGTCATGGGTCATGAAGGACCACTCTGTGAAAGTCAAACTAAACGGAGTAGAGCGAGAAGCGCGTTGTGAAGCACGCACCACTCTCATCGACTTTATACGGCATGACCTCGGAGCCACTGGAACTCATTCTGGCTGTGAGCATGGCGTTTGTGGGGCCTGCACAATCAAGGTTGATGGCAATGTTGTTCGATCTTGCCTTATGTTTGCATATCAGGCCAATGGGACTGAAATTGAGACAGTAGAGGGCATTGCAACAGCGGGCCAACTGTCAGATCTGCAGTTGGCATTTAAGAAACATCATGCTCTGCAGTGTGGGTTTTGTACCCCAGGATTTTTAATGGCTGCTAATGAATTATTGCAAAATAATCCCTCCCCGAGTGAGCTTGAGGTGCGAGAAGGATTGTCTGGAAATTTATGTCGTTGCACTGGTTATGTCGGCATAGTCGAGGCAGTTCTAGAAGTTGCGCAACTCAGAGTGATGGCTAAGGGTGCGAATCATGCTTGATTTGGGCCGAACATTTTTGCAGGCAGTTGAGCGTGAGCCAGGTCGTTTGGCGATCGTAGATGTCGGCCGTCGCTATTCCTACCAAGAGTGGGCTGGTCATATTGGTGCAATACAGCAGTTTTTTTATGCACGTGGGCTTGTTCGTGGAGATCGCATACTGACAATTTTGCAAAATCGTTATGAAGCAGCAACTATTCACTGGGCTTGTCAAATGGCGGGTATCGCAATTGTGCCTTTGAATTGGCGGTCTAAGTCAGAAGAGATTGATTACTGTGCCCAAAATGCCGATGTGAAATTAGCCTTCGTCGAAGAAATATCGTTGAAAAATTTTCAAGATTCAGAGACAAGTCAAACCATTCCCTTGGTATTGTGTGCACAAGTCAATTCTTTTGAAGACCAGATTTGTTTCGAAGATCTTCTGCAGCACAGGGCAGACCCAACGCCAAATGGACAAGTAGAAGATATCTCAGTGATGTTGTTCACCTCAGGAACGACGGGTAAACCCAAAGGTGTTCCCAGAAAGCAACGCGCAGAACGGGCAGCGGGTATAGCCCATGTAGCCCAAAACCAATATGCAATGGGTGAAGTGACACTTGGTGTTATGCCGCTCTATCACACCATGGGCGTACGAACTTTATTGTCTTTATGCATTGTGAATGGCACTTATGTGGCCTTACCGCGTTGGGATGCGGAAATAGCGCTTGATTCAATTGAGTCAGAAGGGGTGACTCATTTATATTTAGTGCCAACGCTTTACCACGATATGTTGCAAGCTAAACATTTTAACTCTAAACGCGTCAAATCAATCACCAAGCTAGGATTTGCAGGAGCTCCTATGCATAACGCGCTCTTGCTCAAATTGGACCAAGCCTTTAACCCAGATTTATTTGTTAATCATTATGGCTCTAGTGAAATTTACACGTACACCATTAACCAAAATGCAGTTTCTAAACCAGGCTCTGCTGGTCGAGCCGGGCTTAATGCGCGTATTCGGGTTGTTAAATTAGATCAAGGATCTAAGCCCACTCAGGCCTCACAGCTCGTCGATTTTAATGTGGAAGGTCAAATTATCTGTGATCTATCTGGTGATGAGGCATTCGAGGGCTATTGGAAACGCCCCGATGCCGATCAAAAATCGATTCGAGGTGGTTGGTATTTCACTGGCGACACGGGATATTTCGATCAATACGGAGATTTATTTGTTACTGGCCGAGTAGATGACATGATTATTTCTGGGGGTGAGAACATTTCTCCCGTTGAAATTGAATCCGTTCTGTCATTACACCCATCTGTAGGGGAGGTGGCTGTTGCCGGTTTAAAGGATGAACGTCTTGGCCAAAAGGTTGTTGCTTTTATTAAGGCCTCTTCCTCGGTAGAACCCAGTGCTTTAGATGAGCATTGTCGAGGTTCTGATCTGGTTAACTTCAAACGCCCCCGCGAGTACATTTTTGTGAAAGAAATTCCCAAATCTCCAGTGGGAAAGGTATTGCGACGCCTGTTAATTGCTGGTGAATATGAAAGAGCTTAATTATTCCGAGAAAACGTGATGACTATGAACTTGACACACCCATTTAAAAATATTCTCGATGACTTAGACGGTTTTTATGTCGAGGTTGATGAGGCCCACCAAAGGGGAGATATTATCCTTAAACGACCTCCCTTTAATGTTATTCAGATGCCCCAACGAGATCAGTTAAGAGCCGCTTTTGAGGCGCTTGATGCTGATAGTCGAGTACGCATTATTGTTTTGCGTGCTGAAGGCGAGCATTTTTCTAGCGGTGGTGACATTAAAGGGTTTTTAGAAGCCAGCCCCGAGCATGTTTCTAAATTGGCTTGGAATATAGCTGCCCCAGCGCGTTGTGCAAAGCCAGTGATAGCGGTTAATCATGGTTATTGTTTTGGTGTTGGTTTTGAGATTTCCTTGGCGTGCGATTTTCGTATCGCAGCAGAATCTACTTTGTATGCCTTGCCTGAGCAAAAATTGGGGCAAATTCCAGGGTCTGGTGGTTCAGCCCGCTTGCAAAAAATGATTGGAATTACTAGAACAAAAGATATTGTGATGCGCTCTAGAAGAATTAGAGGCAAGCAAGCCTATGAGTGGGGTGTGGCAACAGAATGTGTTCAAGATGCTGAGCTTGCAGATACTGTCTCAAGATTAGTCGATGAGTTGTGCGCTTTCTCGCCTTTAGCACAAAGAACCGCAAAGAAGATGTTAAACGAGACTGAGGATTGTTTATTGACAACTGCCATTGAAGTTGAGGGTCATTGCTATAGCCGTTTACGTAATTCTGAAGATTTTAAAGAAGGGGTTGAAGCTTTTCATGGAAAGCGTAAACCTAATTTTGTTGGTCGTTAATCATTACAGGAGACATAAAAAATGAAAAAGTATTTTAAAAAAAAGCAAATTACACAAATCATAATGTTAGCTGCCTTAAGTCTTGGGGCAACCTTAGCAATAGCCCAAACAGGACCCATTAAAATTGGTGTCGTGACCCCTTTATCGGGCACTTACACTCCAATAGGCGAGCAAGTCAAAATGGGTTTAGATTTGGCCGCAAAAGAAATAAATGCAAAGGGTGGTATCAACGGACGCAAAATTGATTTGATTTATGAGGACGAAGAAGCAAACCCGGCAGTGGCAACTCAAAAGGCTGAGAAGCTTTTTCAAGTTGAAAAAGTAGATTTTTTAACGGGTACAGTAAATTCAGGATCTACTTTAGCGGTTGGTCAGGTGGCTGAGCGGAATAAGAAGCTGATTGCGACAACCGTGTCATTTGCAGATTCGATTACTGGGGACAAATGCTCCCCGAACGTATTTCGAGTGAATGCACGCGCAGGCATGCAATCTGCTGCATTGGCTGCATGGGTAGATAAAGAAATCCCAAAAGCCAATATCTTTTTTATCGGTCCAGATTATTTAATGGGTCGCAGCACTGTGTCAGCGTTCAAAAAAGCATCGACTGAAAAAGGAGCGAAGGATGTTGGAGAGGTGTTCGCACCTTTAGGCAATAAAGACTATTCACCATACTTTGGGCAAGTACGCTCTGCCAAACCAAATGTGATCTATACCTCGGTTGCGGGTAATGACACGGTTCGTTTATTTACCCAAATGGATGATTACGGTATTAACAAAGGTGTAACCATTGTTGGCGCCTCCGGAACAGTCACCTCTCAGAATTTGGGTGCCATTGGTAAGTCTGCCAATGGTTTTGTAACGGGTGTTGGCTATTCACCAAAATTGGATAATCCGGCCAACAAGCAGTTTGTTGCTGACTTCCAGAAGGCTTATAGCAAACTGCCAGATCTTTATGGCGCAGATTCATATGGACTCTTGTATTTTTATAAAGCAGCCGTAGAAAAGGCGAAGTCTACCGACACCGATAAGGTTCGTGCTGCCATGAATGATCTCAGTTGGCAGACTCCACAGGGCATTAAAAAGATGCGTGCCGGTGACCACCAAGCCATGCAGGATATGTTTGCGGTTCGTATAGAAAATGGTGAGTTCAATATCGTTGGCATGGTTGCTGCTGATCAAGCGATCGGTCCAGATGTCTGTGATCGTTTTTAATTAGGCTTATATGTGCTCTGTGGCCCTATATTTTAGGGCGCAGAGCTTTTTAAGAGTTGATGATTTGCTAATTAGGAATTAGTTTCCCATGTTAGAAAGCTTGCAATACATCTATGCACCACAGATGCTTAATGGCCTGTCAATCGGGGTAGCTGTCATTCTGATGGCCTTGGGACTGACAATTATTTTTGGTCTCCTTGATGTGATTAATATGTCGCACGGTGAGTTTTATGCTGCTGGTGCTTTCTTTAGTGTCAGTTTGATGGCTATGGGCGTCTCCTTCTGGCTTTGTTTGGTATTAGTACCCTTATTGCTCTTACCGATTGGCTTTGCAATGGAACGACTGTTAATTCAAAAAGTATTTCATTACAAAGATCGCCATATTCTGACCTTATTGCTGACATTCGGTGTGGCCATGGTTTTAGAAGACAGCTACAAGATCATTTGGGGCTCAAATCCGATCAAGCCTCCCGCACCCATTTCAGGCGCCAGTGAATTACTGGGAGTCATGTTCCCCAATTACCGCCTCTTTGTGATGGCATTTGGAGCCTTATTGATTTTTGCTGTTTGGTTGCTGATTTATAAGACGCAAATTGGGGCCATTGTTAGGGCTGCGGCATTTGATAAGGAGATGAGTTCTTCCCTAGGCATTCCGGTGATGCTAGTTTATGCACTCACTTTTGCCCTCGGTGTCGCCTTGGCTGGTTTGGCTGGTGTATTACTTGCACCTATTTACTCAGTTTTTCCTACCATGGGCCATGACTTTATTTTGTTGGCATTTAGCGTCGTTATCGTAGGTGGGCTAGGTAGTATTAAGGGGGCAGTTGTTGCTGGCATTCTATTGACGCAACTTCAGTCAATCTCTTCTTTGTACATTTCGCCAGTCTGGTCTGATCCTTTAGTGTTTACGGTGATGGTATTAGTCTTGATGTTCAAACCAACGGGCTTGTATGGAGGCATGAAAAATGGTTAATCCTCAAGCCAAAGCTATTCGATTAATCGAGTATTTTTTATTTGGCTCTGCAGTCATCTTATTTTTAACGGGTACCTTACTGGGTGACACCTTCTACTTAAGACTGGGAACGGAGGCATTGATTTTTGGTGGCCTGGCCATGTCTGTTGATCTATTGTTGGGAATTGTTGGTCTTCTATCGTTAGGTCAAGCGCTATATTTTGGATTTGGAGCATATTTATCTGCATTGATTCTGAAAGAGATTTCCCCCTCATTTGCTCTGACAATAGTGCTTGTAACGCTGGCTTCTGCTTTGTTGGGTTGGGTCGTGAGTTTTATTGCGCTTAGATCAAAAGGTGTTTATTTTGCTTTGATCACCTTTGGTTTGGCACAAGTAGTGGCTAAGGTTGTTTACAACACGTCAAGTCTGGGTGCTTCTGATGGCATGATGGGCGTGCCCATTCTGAAAATTTGGACACCACTGGGCTCAATCGATGCAGATCACCCAGGGACATTTTTCATTATTAGTTTATTAACGATTGGAAGTTTGTACGCAGTTCTCAGGTACTTCTTGACGACACCAATGGGATCTTGTTGGCATGCTATTCAATCGAATGAAAACCGCCTTGCGTACATTGGTTTTAAATCTAAAGGTCCAAAACAAGTCGCTTTTGTATTAGCGACGGTAGTGGCCGCAGTTTCGGGAGCGCTTTATCCTATGTTGAGGGGTTTTGTATCTCCTGAGTTGATGTTTTTTAGCGTGTCAGGAACTGCTGTCGTTACGGTTGTTCTAGGTGGAGTTGGAACCCTGATTGGCCCGATTCTTGGTAGCGTTCTGTTGGTTTCATTTAAATCCATTATTGGTACGTGGACGCCACATCATCATATTGTCATAGGATTGATCTTTGTGGTGATTGTGATCTCAGCACCTAAAGGTTTAGCGGGATTGATAGCAAAGCATTATTCCAAGCGACAGTCTCATAGAGGGGATAAGTCATGGGCCTACTTCAGGCCATCAAGTTGTGTAAGCATTTTGGCGGACTCGCAGCTGTTAAAGATGTTAGCTTTGAGATTGAAAACCTCGGAGTCACCTCAATTATTGGGCCAAATGGTGCCGGCAAAAGTACCTTATTTAATTTATTAAGTGCTAGCTTTTTGCCAGATTCGGGTGCTGTTTTGATTGATGGTCAAAATGTTACGCACATGAAATCTGAAGAGCGATTAGTTGCGGGAATGGCACGATCTTTTCAAATAACGAACCTGTTTTTTGATTTAACAGTGATTGATAATTTAAGAATTGCCAGTCAGGCGATAGAACCGCGATCATATCTTTACCTGCCGTTAAACAAGAGTAAGTCAGCCATCCAAAGGGCTGATGAATTACTTCAAGAGTTTGATCTGACTGAATCTCGAGATCAAGTGGCAGGCGCTTTATCTCATGGTCAGCAAAGACGTTTAGAGATGGCTGTCACGTTAGCTACTCGACCAAGACTTCTTTTGTTAGACGAGCCAACCCAAGGTATGTCGCAAGCAGATACTCAAGATACAGCTGACATAATTAAGCGTCTGGGCAAATCAATTACTGTCTTATTAATCGAGCATGATGTTGATCTAGTGATGGATTTATCGAAGACAGTGATTGTTATGTCCCAAGGATATAAGCTGGCCGAAGGTACCCCTGAATCCGTTCGGGCCAACCCGTTGGTGCAGACGGCGTATTTTGGTGAGGAGGTAGCATGATTTTGGAGATGCGTGATGTGCATGTCAATCTAGGTCTATCGCACGTATTACAGGGCGTCAATTTAGAAATTCAGACGGGTGAGACGATTGGTTTATTTGGTAGAAATGGCGTTGGTAAAACCACTATCGTTAAAACCATTGCTGGATGGCATAAACCCTCTCAGGGAGAGATTTTCTTTGAAGGGCAACTCACAAATAACCTTCCCCCCAATGAAATTACAAGACTTGGTCTTGGGTTGGTTCCAGAAGATCGAAGAATATTTCCAGGTTTGAGTGTTGAAGGCAACCTCAAATTAGGCTTAATGCAGGTTGGTCTGGCTGATCGTAAAGCGGCCGAGTCTAACCTGGAAATGGTGTTTAAAAGGTTCCCGCGCTTAGGAGAGAGGCGCACTCAGGGCGGCACGACTCTATCAGGTGGTGAGCAACAAATGCTGGCAATGGGTCGAGTGTTAGTGGGTAATCCGAAGTTGCTGTTAATTGATGAGCCAACCGAAGGTTTGGCCCCAATTGTTGTCGCTGAAATATTCCGCTTGATGGAAGAGTTGAAGGCTAAAGGTATCTCAATACTTCTCATTGAGCAAAATATTCATAAAGCAATTCATTTATGTGACAGGCATTATGCAGTTGAACGAGGAAGAGTCGTGCTTGAGGGCGATTCTAAGAGTATGGAAGATCGTCAAGCATTAATCAAAAGAGTGAGTGTGTAAAACATTACATGAGATGAAGTGTGTATCAGTTGAAGCCAGTTCAAAATTGACCACCTGGGCGCGCAGTTTACGCATGCTGCCAACACATGTTCAGGGAATCGACCGAGTTTTATTGAGGCCGCTCCCCCATGTGATGCATAAAAGTTGTACGATTATTTGGTTAGTCAATCGCGCCTGTCTCGCCCGCTGTTCCATACAGGGGTGTTTGGTGCCGACACGCAGGTAAGTTTGGTTAACGATGGGCCAGTATCCATCTGTTGGTAAGCGGTGGCACCATGCATTGGATTATTGGAGGTAAGGCAAATGGTTCTTTCTAGCCCTGGGGAAATTGTGAAAAAATTCTTTCAATCTTTGCCGTTGCGCCGTGTTGAGCACCCTGGGCCATGTGTCGAACAAGCACTTCATACAGTGCCTTCGCGTTGCATCACGGTGCATGAAAGATTGCAACGTGGCTACACAATCTTGGAAGCTTTTTCAGCGTTGCTAAAAAAATATGATGTCGATGGTGCGGTGGCACGAATGCAAGGCGGCGACCTTTATCCTGCTAGTTATGTCTTGCCTGCATTATCAACTGACCCAAACTACGCGGTCTATTACAGCCAAACCCATAAGGCCCATCGCCCTTTGGCTTTAACCCAGGGGGCTGTCACAATTGGCTTAAGAGATCAACAAACCTGGCTTCATTGCCATGCGCGTTGGACTGATGAGCATGGCATGCTTCAATGTGGTCACTTGCTACCTGAGCAAACCTGTTTGGCTAACGATATCGAGGTTGAATTAACTTTGCTACTAGATGCAACATTTGAAGTCTGTGCTGATGAACACACGCATTTTTCATTGTTCAAGCCTCGTCCAAACTTAAGCGAGAGCCGGAGTTGTGATTCTTTCAATAGCGTGAATGGCTTCTTGGTGCGTATTGGACCAAATGTGGATTTTGGGCAAGCGTTGCTCGAGGCGTGCGATCGACACGAGATTAATGCGGCATTGGTTCAAGGCGGTGTGGGCAGCGTGGTTGGGGCTGTTTTTGACGATGGACGCGTTGTTGAACCGTTTGTGACAGAGCTGATGGTGCGCTCAGGTCATGTAGACTGCCTAAAACGACAAGTAACGCTAGATATTTCTTTAATCGATTACACGGGAGCCGTGACCGAAGGCCGACTAGCCCTGGGTCAAAATCCCATTTTGGTAACTTGTGAGTTGGTGCTGATTCCAGTATGTACCATTTAAGCGCTACTGGCGCGCGGCATAAAAGTTGGCTTTTTAGAGCAAGTTTGCTTGAGGCTGTATTCTTTCAATTGAAAAAACTCTTCTGCGTCTTATCTTTCATAACAAGCAGCACACTTTTTTATTTGTTAGTCCTATAAAATCGTAAGTATTGATCATGCACCAAATAGTCACGTTAGCATGCCATTAGCTAACACTTAGCTTGTTCTTAAATCTTTGTGGTCTGAAAGGTTTAAGATCTATTTCAGGTGAAGTGTTTGTTAAAAGCTGCGCAACTAAACGACCTGTTCGGGCAGAGCTGGCCAGACCAACGTGACCATGGCCAAAAGCATGAATGATAGATTGAGAGCCACTTGAGAACCCAATACACGGAAGACCATCAGGTAAGCTTGGTCTTCGCCCCATCCAGACATTAATATGATCAGTTGAAATATTGTCTGCAAGCCTTGGGTAAAGCGTGGCTAAATGTTGTCGAAGAATTTCTGCACGCTGCCAATTAGGCGAATCATCTAAACCAGCTATCTCTACTTGACCTGCAATTCGAATGCCTAAAGACAATGGCGTAACAATGACCTTTTGGTCCATAAACATCGTAGGATGATTGGGGCCTTGACCTGATGCTTGCACCACGTAGTGATAGCCTCGCTCTGTTGCTAACGGCAAATGGTCACCCGCTTGAAACGCTAATTCTTTTGCACGTGCGCCAGCCGCTATAACGGCCGCATCACATTTGATAACACCTACGCTGGTATTCACTGAAACTAATTTACCGTTTATAAAGTTAAACGAATGAGCGCTCGCACGAGTAAGTGTTGCACCTGCTTGCAGGCTATCTTCTACTAAAGCTTTAACATAATCACTGGGGTTGAGGCAGTAACCTGTGCCATCAACTAAAACACCCCACTCATACATAGCATTTAACTCAGGCTCTAAATCGTGAAGATGTTGTTTATTTAGACACTGCCAAGTGACACCCGCATCACGACGAATTTCCCAACCAAATGAGTCTGCTTCATAATCTGATTGAGTTGGATAAGTATGCAAGACCTCTCGAACGCAGATCAGGTTACCAACCCCGATTTGATTAGCCATTTCCTTATGTAGATTTGGCGCATCACGTAATAGAGCACGCAAAGAGATTGAAGTATTTTTGACTTGTTGGTGTGTCCAAGCTGATGCTAAATAAGCACTGAGCCAAGGAATCGCTTTGGGTAAATGGCGCCAGCGAACAGTTAAAGGGCCTTGCGGATTAAGTAGCCACTTTGGCACCTGCTTCCATACGCCTGGGTATGCGGGTGGCAGAATCGAGTGTGATGATAACCAACCTGCATTACCAAAACTAGCGGCTTGAGCATCCCCAGGTTTGCCAGGCTCTAGCAGCGTTACTTTAAGCCCTGCTCGAAGGCAGTGGTGGGCGACAGACGCCCCTACAACACCAGCGCCAATCACCACAATGTGCTTACTCATGACATGTCAAACTTCAAGGACATAGAATATTTCATCTTTTTATATGGAAATGTCGTGACGGTCACCAGTGCCAAGCGGTTTTTATTAAAATAGTATTTTCGGGTGATAACTAAACCAGCCGTTCCTGCTTTGATTTTTAGAAGTAAAGCTTTATCACCTGAAATGGGGGTAGCAGAAAACTCTTGATGTACCTCAATAATTTTCTGACTATATTTTTTTTCAATCAACATCGATAAAGGCAAGGAAGTTTTGCCAATATCAGATTTAACACTTGAGTAATCAGGGTGCACATATACCTGAGAGTGCGCCACTGCTGAACGCTGTTGAGCCAGAAACTTGATAGCGATAATGTTTAACCAGCTATGTTTAATATCACCATCTAAAAGCTTGTACAAACGCGTACCAACGCGCACTGTTTTGGCGCTTTTTACCAACAGAGTCGCGTTATCAATATAACTAAACAGATCTGAAAGTTTCGAAATCTGTTGGGTGTATTGGGTTGCTGGTTCAGTTGCTTCCACTTTAGTGCCATAGCCGGCACGTCGTGACACAACAGAGGCGTTTGTAAGCAACTTTATAGCTTCTCTTACCGTATGGCGACTGGCATTGTATTGCCCGCATATTTGCAATTCAGTAGGTAACAACGAACCTATTGGGTAGTGCCCCGATCGTATCTCTTTCAACAAATCTTCATAGATTTGCTTGTATCGAGGTGGTTCGTTACGTGCAATCGGTTTAGATAGGGAATTGATATTATTTTCCTTATTAATGAGAGGAATCACCTCGTCATATTAGCTAATTTACAACTTTTCCTGACACTTCTAATGGTTCACCCTAATGACATACCTTGATGTGAAAGCCATATTTGAAAATATCTTGACATTTATAGTGGCAACTGTAAACTAAATGTTCGAACATTATATGTCCGAACATTTAATTAGTGCGCATTGAATCCTCTTTATTGGAGAAATATCATGGGTAAGATAGCTGTAGTAATTTCAACGGCAGCACTTGCTGTCGGGTTTGCATCAACTGCAGTATCTCAAGAAAAATTTGTCGTGGCTGGTTATGGCGGATCTTTTGAGACAGTACTTCGCGCAGATGTTTTTCCTCAATTTGAGAAAAAATATAACGTAAAAATTGATTACGTAGCTGGCAATTCAACTAATACAGTTGCACGCTTGCAAGCTCAAAAAGGTAATCAGGAAATTGATGTCGCTATTGTTGATGATGGGCCAATGTATCGTGCGATAGGCGCTGGGTATTGCGCACCGATTAAAGGGTTGGCAAAAAACGATATTTACAGTAACGCTATTTTTAAAGATGATAAAGCTGTGGGTATTGGGTATGTAGCCACAGGCATCATGTACAACAAGAAATACTTTAGCGATAAAGGTTGGGCTGCGCCAACATCATGGAATGATCTCACTGATCCTAAATTTAAGGGTCTTGTAGTCATACCTCCATTGAACAACACCTATGGTTTACATGCTGTCATCCAGTTCGCACGTGCTGGCGGTGGCGGTGAGAACAATATTGACCCAGGTTTTGTTGCTTTTAAGAATAAAGTTAACCCCAACGTTTTAGTTTATGAGCCCTCACCCGGTAAAATGACTGAATTATTTTCAAGCGGTCAGGCTGTCATTGGGGTTTGGGGCACAGGTCGGGTTAAAACTTTTGCTGATACCGGCTTTCCAGTTGGGTTTGTATATCCTGTAGAAGGTGCTTACGCACTGATGGTGACTGCATGTCCGATCGCTAAAGAGAAGCAATCACCTTTGGCAAGCGAGTTCATTAATTTTATACTTTCACCTGAAATTCAAAGCAAGTTAGGTACTGCTTATGGATACGGCCCTGTCAATAAAAAAGCGACTATTAAAGATGATCTAAATGTACCCATGCCAATTGGTGATCGTGCGGCAAAACTGATTGTTATGGACTGGGACGTTGTCAATGCTCAGCGTGATGAGTGGAATAAGCGCTGGACTCGTGAAATCGAGCGATAAACTGCCCCTTTTTTTTGCTGTGTTGCTGGAGACGTAATGAGTTATCTTGTTTTAGATGGCCTGACTAAACAGTATGGTTCTATCATGGCAGTTGATGACCTCCATCTTGAAATCAAAAAGGGAGAGTTCGTTTCTCTGCTTGGTCCATCAGGTTGTGGAAAGACCACTACTTTGCAGATGATTGCAGGCTTTGTTGACCCTACCAAAGGTTCGATTGTTCTTGATGGGAAAGACTTATTACGTATTCCAGCAAATAAAAGGGGGCTTGGCATTGTTTTTCAAAACTATGCCTTATTTCCCCATATGACTGCAGCTCAAAATGTGGCATTTGGTCTTGAGATGCTTAAGGTGTGTAAGGATGAATTATCGAGTAGGGTTAAAGAGACTCTTTCTCTAGTTGGTCTCTCGCATCTTGCAGATAGGTTCCCTGCACGCATGTCAGGGGGCCAACAACAACGTGTTGCTCTCGCCCGTGCGCTTGCTATACGTCCCAGCATTTTATTGCTTGATGAACCGCTTTCGAATCTTGATGCAAAGCTTCGTGAAGAAATGCAATTAGAGCTTCGATCGATTCAACGATTGGTTGGCACCACAACTATCTTGGTCACGCATGATCAATCAGAAGCTATGGCCCTATCTGATAGGGTAGTCGTTATGAATCAGGGCCGTATTGAACAGATTGCTGAACCTTATATTGCATATGAGAAACCAGAAACAGAGTTTGTAAGTGGGTTTCTTGGAAAAGCTAATTCTTTCATTATGGGTGTGAGAATTGAGGGTGGAAATGTTTTCGGACAAATTGGTGAGAAAAAGTTTCCGTTGCGAGACACTAAGTTATCAGCAGGAAAGGTCATCATACGACCTGAAAAAATTTCTTTTTGCCTTCAAGAGAGTGCCATCTTAAGTGGGAAAATGAAAAGTCGTGTGTTTCAAGGTAATCACTGGCTCTGTCAAGTCGAAACAACGCTTGGAGGGGTGACAGTTATTCAACAAAACGATGGTAAAGAAATTGCGCCAGAGGGTAGTGAAGTCCATTTGAACTGGAAGCCAGAGGATATGCGGTCTTTGAACGCTTAATCTAAGGAAACTCAAATAATGAACACCCCACGCACCCCTTGGTTGTTGAGTAGCCCAGCTCTCATACTTTACTTGGTCTTTATGATTGCTCCGATAGGAAGCATTTTTTTAATTAGTTTTTTTGAGTATAATTTTCAAGGTGGTATGCGTGCAACGTACACTTTCAAAAATTATATTGAAATTCTCACTGATGGCTACTTCTATGAAATATATGCACGTACCTTTGGCGTTGCTTTCCTAGTTACGCTAGCTTGTGTGCTGATTGGTACTGGCGAAGCGTATGTGCTTTCTAGAATGACCAACCCCTGGAAAGGGCTGTTTTTAATGGTTGTACTGGGCCCATTGTTGATCTCTGTTGTCGTTAGAACCCTTGGGTGGGCGCTACTATTTGGCTCAACTGGTTTAATCAGCCAAGGTTTAATGGCAATGGGTTTTACTTCCGCTCCTGTTTCGCTAATGTATACCAACACAGGTGTGATCATTGCTTTGACACATGTGATGGTTCCATTCATGGTTATTGCGGTTTGGGCCGCACTACAAAGAATTAATCCTTCCACTGAAGCGGCTGCTTTATCTTTAGGGGCCTCACAATTTACTGTCATAAGACGCGTCATCGTGCCACAGATAACACCTGGTATTTTGTCAGGCGCAATTATGGTTTTTGCTTTGTCGGCAAGTGCTTTCGCCACGCCATCAATCATTGGTGGAAGGCGTTTAAAGAATGTTCCAAGTGCAGCTTACGATGAGTTTTTAAACACAATGAATTGGCCGCTTGGCGCTGCATTAGCGATGCTTTTGCTGATTGCTATGTTGATTGTTTTGATAGCCGCTAATAAACTAATTGAGCGTCGCTACGGCGCTGTTTTTGATTAAATACTTCAGAGGATCACAGTAATGTATTTAAAGAATGGTCCGATTGGATTGATATTTCACAGCCTATTTATCATTTTCATTTTGGCCCCGATAGTCATGGTATGTGCCGTTGCATTTACTGATCAAGGGTTTATATCTTTACCCACTCAAGGCTTGTCTCTGCGATGGTTTTATGCGATAGCAAATAACCCTCGTTTCATTGATTCTTTCTTTGTCAGTCTGTGGCTTGGTTTGATATCAGCGACGTTGGCAGTGATGTTTTCTGTACCTGCCGCCTTAGCGATTGCTCGCTTTCAATTTAAAGGGAGAGATTCGCTGATGGCGTTTTTAATGTCCCCTTTAATGATTCCTCACGTGGTACTCGGTTTAGCATTTTTGCAGTTTTTTACGACTATCGGCGTGTCAGGTACATTTTTCGGTTTAGTCTCAGCGCATACGGTTATTGTCGTCCCTTTTGCACTCAGGCTAGTGCTTGCATCAGCGACAGGTCTTGACCCAGCCATGGAAAGAGCTGCGCTGTCACTTGGTGCAACACCATGGATCGTTTTTAAACGAATTGTTTTACCACTCATATTGCCTGGCGTCGTGAGTGGATGGGTCATTGCATTTATTAGTAGCTTTGATGAGCTCACTATGTCAATTTTTATTGCCTCGCCTTCTACGACAACGCTTCCAGTTCGTATGTATCTACATATTGAAGAGACGATTGACCCTCTCGTGACGGCTGTTTCAGCAGCTATCATTTATTTGACCTTAATTGCAATTTTCATTTTAGATCGAACAGTTGGACTCGAAAAGTTGTTTGTTGGTAAGGGGCGTGCATGAGTGCGTCGACTAAAGAAAGCATATCTAATCAGAGACACCACAAGGGTGTTTACGATGCCTTAGTGATTGGTGGTGGTTTAGTGGGTTCAGCCATAGCGTTTGGTCTTAGGCAAGAAGTTGATCATGTTGCAGTTCTCGATGAAGGTGACGTTGCATTTCGTGCATCTAGGGGCAATTTTGGACTCGTGTGGGTGCAGAGCAAAGGTATGGGAATGCCTGCCTACGGTCATTGGACTGTCAGTTCTCAGCGCTTATGGTCTGTTTTAGCAGAGAAATTAGAGGCTATTACAGGTTTAGAAGTTGGCCTAGAGCAAAAGGGTGGTTTACATGCCGTGCTCACTGAGCACGAATACGAGAGTCGAGTTCAGTTCATGAATAAACTGATTGAGCAGCCTGGCATGATCCAATATCAGTGGAAAATGTTAGATAGAAAAGAGTTGCTTGATATGGTGCCAGGTATAGGGCCTGAGGTTCTAGGGGCCAGTTGGACTGAGATTGACGGTGTCGCTAACCCATTAAAAATGCTCCGTGCACTACACACTGCATTTGACGTGCAAAGTGTAGATTATCTGCCAGAGCATCCTGTCGCTGATATTCATTTTAAAAATAATATATTTGAAATGGGCACGCCTCACGGCATTGTGCGAGCTAAAAAAATTGTTATAGCTAGTGGTTTGGGAAATCAACTTTTGGGTAACCAGATTGGGCTCTCAATTCCAGTTCGACCTCAGCGCGGACAAATCATCGTACTAGAGCGTACCAAGCGAATGCTTCAGTTGCCCTTTGCGACCTTGCGTCAAATGGACGAGGGCACCTGGCTTATTGGAGACTCCCAAGAAGAGGCCGCCTATGCCGATGACGTAGTTGGGCTGCCTATTTTGGCAACCCTTGCAAATCGTGCAGTTCGAACGATACCAAAGTTGCGTGACGTGAGAGTTGTACGAAGTTGGTCAGCATTGAGAGTGATGTCCAAAGATGGCTTCCCTATCTACGAAGAATCGCCTCAGTTTCCAGGCGCTTTTGTTGCGACATGCCATAGCGGTGTGACATTAGCTGCAGCGCATGCCTTGCGTTTGGCACCAATGGTTGTTGAGGGGAAATTGTCAGAGGAAATGGCCCCGTTTTCTACTAGGAGATTTAATGTTCAAGCGACTACCTGAATCAGAGGCGCAGCTTAATGCTCACCCCGTTGCTTTGAAAGTGAATGGTATGGAAGTTTTTTGTAGAGAGGGTGATTCCGTCGCTGCAGCCTTATTTGCTGCTGGGTTGCTAGATTGCCGTGATACGCCTGTCAAAGGTGTACCAAGAGGGCCTTTTTGCATGATGGGTGTATGTTTTGATTGTTTGGTTGAAATAAACGGTATGCCGAATCAACAAGGTTGTATGGTTTTAGCTAAACCTGGTATGAACATTGAGCGACAGCTTGGCGCACGAGAGGTGCAAACGTGAGTCAAGTATCAAACTGTGAAGTCGCCATCATTGGTGCTGGGCCTGCGGGCATGGCAGCAGCATTGGCGTTAACCGAATATGGCCTTGATGTGGTTGTGTTTGACGAGAACCCAGCTGCTGGCGGTCAGATATATAGGGGAATAACATCCTCACCATTACGTGATCGACCGCAAATTCTGGGTAAAGACTATTGGGCTGGCGAGCCACTCGTCAAAAAATTCCAAGCCTGTGATGCACAAAAAATTCATGAGGCCATCGTTTGGGCTGTCTCGCAACAAACGTCTGATTTTGCACCTTCTCATTTTGAAATAGGTTACTCAGTAAATGCTGAAGCCAGACTGTTGCATGCTCGTCATGTTTTAGTTGCAACGGGCGCTCATGAACGACCCTTTCCTATTCGTGGTTGGACTTTACCTGGCGTTATTACGGGCGGAGCTGCTCAAACATTACTTAAAAGCAATGCGATTGTTCCCTCTGATCGTATTGTTCTTGCAGGTTGTGGACCTCTTTTATATCTTATTGCGTGGCAATATTTGAATTCTGGGGTAAAAATAGACATGCTGCTCGATACAACGCCAAAAGGGCGTGTTTTGAGTTTATGGCCTTACTTGCTTGACTTCGTCCGTTCACCTTACTTCCTTAAGGGGTTGAATCTGGTGCGCGAGGTCAACTCTAAAGTTAACGTTGTCAAGCATGTATCAGAATTAGCCGCGAATGGTGTCGATGCACTAGAAAGCATTACCTTTAAAACCGGTAACCAAGAGAGAACAGTTGAGGCTGATCATTTACTGCTTCATCAGGGTGTCATGCCCAATATCAACTTAGCTCAGGCCTTAGGCATCACACTGAATTGGAATGATGTTATTAAATGTTGGGAACCCGTGGCCGACATTTGGGGCAACACAAATGTTGAACGGGTTCATATAGCAGGTGATGCTGCTGGTATTGCTGGCGCATGGGCTGCGGAATCTCGTGGTCGTCTGGCAGCGACAGATATCGCCTTTCAGCTTGGTAAGCTAACCGAACAGCAAAGAGATACTGTTGCTGTGAAATTACGACATGATTACGTCGCCGTGACACGTGGCCGAGAATTTTTTGACAGATTATTTCAACCGCCTGTTCAGTTTCGACGACCAACCGGTGACACCGTTGTGTGTCGTTGCGAGGAAATCACAGCTTCGCAAGTGAGGGAAACTGTCAAGATCGGTTGTACAGGACCGAATCAGATGAAGTCTTTTTTACGCTGTGGTATGGGACCATGTCAAGGTCGTTTTTGTGCTGTTACGGTCACCGAGCTTATCGCAGATGAACGAAATGTTCCAGAGCAAGATGTTGGGCACTATAGGCTTCGCTTCCCCACTAAGCCTTTAACACTGGGTGAATTAGCCGCATTACCGCAAACAGAAGATTCAATCAAAGCAGTGGTTAGACTCAAGAAGCCAGTGTGACGTTATGAACGGCATAACCCATGCAGACGTGATCATCATAGGGGGTGGCATTCACGGCAGTTCGGCAGCATTGCAACTTGCTAAAGCTGGAAAACGTGTGCTGTTGCTCGAGAAAAACTATGTTGCTCGGCATGCCTCGGGTGTCAATGCGGGTGGTGTTAGAACGCTAACGCGGCATATGGCTGAGGTACCTTTATCATTAGCCTCACAACATATGTGGGCCAATATTCAGGAACATGTTGATGACGATTGTGGGTTTGAGGTCACGGGTCAAATACGGGTTGCAGAAAACGAATCAGATGAAAAAATATTAAGTGATCGTTTTACCATGATGCAGTCAAACGGTTACATACATGAAGAATGGGTTGATGCCGTTGGCGTTCGCGACATGATCCCCTCCATTACACCCAATATATTAGGCGGTCTTATTGCACGCAGTGATGGTGCTGCAGACCCTTACCGTACCACCACCGCTTTTCGTTTAAAAGCGCAACAGTATGGCGCAGATATTCGTGAAGGTGTCACGGTGAAAACAGTTGTCAGGCAAGGTCAAGGGTGGTTGGTTGATACAACAGGGGGTCGGTTTGGTTCAGAGGTTTTAGTGAACTGTGCCGGCGCCTGGGCTGACCAAATATCTGCGCAGTTTGGCGAGATCGTTCCTTTAAAGCCTATTGCACCCATGATGTTGGTCACCTCTCGAATGCCTCATTTCCTCAGTTTAGTTGTTCTCGGTACAGGGCGAGCGCTATCATTTAAGCAACGCACCAACGGTACTGTTTTAATCGGAGGTGGCCGTTTAGCTTGGGTCGATAGAGATCGTGACATCACAGAACTCGATTTTCGTACTTTGGCAGATAGCGCACGTACGGTTTGTGACCTTTTTCCACATATGCGAAACGCAAGCGTCAATCGAGGGTGGGCGGGTATAGAAGCAAGCATGCCTGATGGCATTCCAGTCATTGGCGCTAGCAACACAGAACAAAATTTGTTCCATGCTTTTGGTTTCTCAGCTCACGGCTTTCAACTAGGCCCAATCGTTGGAAAGATTCTTTCTGAATTGATTATTACTGGCTCAACCAATTTGCCTATTGAACCTTTCAATATTTCAAGGTTTGCAGCGTCATCTCAGGCTCCAGCTGGAGCTTACCCATTTGCTACTTAAGGAATTATTTTGAATAATATTATTAGAAAACACTCGAATAAGCGTTTAAGCAGAGTTGTGATTCACGGTGATACGGTTTACATTGCAGGCGTGACTTCAACTGACCCAGGTGACATTACTATTCAAACACAAAACGTTTTGGCAACAATAGATAAATTACTGGCAGATGCTGGCACAAGTAAAGAAAAAATGCTTTCTGTGCAGATTTGGCTAAAAGACATAGAACGTGATTTTGAAGGCATGAATGTTGTTTGGGGGCAATGGGCTCCTATGGATCAGTTACCAACTCGAGCGACTTGTGAGGCAAAGTTAGCCTCAGCTAGCCTATTGGTTGAAATAATCGTCACGGCTGCAAAGTAACAAAAGTTGAATCCTATGATTTATGTTGGAGCCAAGTTGACGACAGCCTTGCTTGATTTTCTTACGCACCACTTTAAGCCCACTGATAACTGGACAGGTTGCCCACTAGAACCAGCATGTCAAGGCGTTGCGGCCGAAAATTTTGAATGAGCTAGACTGCATTTATAAAAAACCATATAAAAAGTTCTTTGCTTTAAAGCATATCCGTATATGACTACAAAAGCTGTTAACTGTTTTTCGTGGGCAAGGTCAAGATTCCTTTTATATTTTGACGATCGCCCAAAGCTAACCCCGAGTCAGTTTTAGGTGATTAAAATAACTAGTATGACCCATGGCGTGGCACAGTTTTTTGGAGACAACATGAAACGAATATCCTTGGTAATCGCATCGACTTTATTAAGTTGCGCTGTTTACGCAGCACCTGTCAAAATCGGTTTTGTCACGACCCTCACGACAAACGGTGCCTTAATCGGTCAAGACATGAAACAAGCCGTTGACCTGGCGATGCAGCATTTGGGGGGTAAGGCGGGTAACACGCCTCTTGAAGTTATTTTTGCTGATGATGCTTTCAGTGCTGAGACAGGAAAAAAAGTGACTGAGCAACTGGTCAAGCAAGACAATGTTGACTTTGTTGCGGGCTACATCTGGTCAAATGTTTTGTTGGCATAGAGCAAAACTGTACTTAATGCTGGTAAGTTCTTAATCATCGCAAACGCTGGGTCAAGTTTGAAAGCGGGTGATTTGTGTAATCCGAATTTCTTCTCTTCAGGCAGTCAAAACGACCAGACGCCGATGGCAATGGGTGAGATTTTGAATCGCAAAGGTGTAAAGTCTTTGTTCATCATGGCGCCCGACTATCCGGGCGGTCAAGATATGGTGGCAGGAGTGCAACGAACTTTCAAGGGTAAGGTGAGTGGTAAAGCACTGACCTCTTGGGGCACTGATGCACAGATGAACTTTTCTGCTGAATTGAATTTAGCTCAGCAAAGTGGCGCAGAGGCTCTCTTTGCGTTTTACCCTGGTGAGGCGGGTGTGCAATTCGCTAAGCAATATCATCAAGCGGGTTTGAGCAAAAAGCTGCCACTTTACTCTGTGTTCACGATAAACGCGCTGTCTTTACCTGTATTTGAGCAAGACAATATTGAAGGCATCATTGGGTCACGCATGACCGGAATATGGGACCCCACTTTAGATAATGAAGCGAACAGGCGCTTTGTGTCTGACTATAAAGAAAAATATGGTCGTTACCCGTCTTATTACGCTGCACAAAGCTACGATGCCATCATGCTGATTGCTTCGGCGGTTAAAGCGACAGGCGGTAACATGGCCGACAAAGACGCGGTTAGAAATGCCCTGGAAGCAGCAAATTATGAGTCAGTTCGTGGTAAGTACACGTATGGGAATAATCACTTTCCCATTCAAAATCTTTACTTGCGAGAAGTGGTGAAGGACGACCAAGGTAAATGGTCAACCAAAGTGGTGGAAACGGTTTACACCAACCATCAAGATTCGTATGCATCCAGTTGTTCGATGAAGAATTGATTTGAAGAGACAGGCAAGTCGGTCACGCACTACAGCTTGTCTGTTCCTAACCCTCAGCGATAATAAGTAAAAAGATGTGATGGCACGACTCATATGGGTCAGTTAATCATTGCCCATTAATCGCTGGCTAAATTATTCCACATATAGCGATAAAGATAACAGAGGGGGAGTGGTTGGCCAACTACTTAAGTGTCATCTTCTTGTCGCAATAAAATCAAAGGTATACAAAACATTACCAATTTAGTCGTTTTGAGTACACTTAAGTGAGAAAGACTGACAAACTACTCAAAGTTTTTTTGCCGACAGACGCTTACTTTAACTATGTTGGAACGGCGTGTTAAGTTGTGTTTTAAGGCTACGACTTTTTGAGACGGGGCGTGAAATAACTTTTTTTTACACTGTTGATTAAATAGGTGTAGCATTGTGAGCATGAGGGTCTTGAGCAGTACCCGGTAAACGCTGCTATTTCCTTTGCATGATTTGCCTTTCGTAACGTGCTTAATTTTTTGTATCTATTTACACAGATGCAAAGGCGCATTCAAATTGTTACAAGCAAACTTTCATTAAATCGTCATTGACAGGCTCCCTACTATTCCTGACATTGAACTGATCAATGCACCAAAACATACAACCTATGTAGCATAGGTTTAAAGAAGGGGGCATCTTGAAACAACACGAAAAAGAGCAACTTTTACAGATCGTTAAGTCTTCCGAAAAAGATATTCAAGCAGATATTTCTATTACCCACGGAAGGCGATCGTTCTTAAGAAATACGGTTGCGATGGCTGGTAGTGCGGGTATGCTTGGTGCAAGTGCACTGGCTAACGCTCAGAGTGATGTATTGCCTATTCCCGAATCTAACAAAACGATGGGCAATCAGTTAAAGTTTGAGTCGTACGGCGTGCCGTCTAAGTATGAGTCTAACGTTAAGCGTCGTAGATCAGATATTTTAGTCAATAAGCAGCAATATTCTGACTGGAGCATGACACCCATACAGTCAACGCCAGGTATTGTGACGCCAAACGGGCTTTTTTATGAGCGGCATCATAACGGCTTTCCTGACATCGACCCTGATCACCATAAGTTAGTGGTGCATGGCATGGTCGCAAAGCCTCTGGTGCTGACAATGAACGATATTGTCAGGTATCCAACCGTGACAAAATTTTATTTCATGGAGTGTTCCGGTAACGGTCTGACAGATTGGCTGACTGCAAAATCTAAAACAGTTCAGCAAACTCACGGTTTACTTTCCTGTGCACAATGGACTGGGGTGCCCGTCTCATGGATTTTAGATGAAGCCGGTATTGATCCGAAGGCAACGTGGTTAATCGCAGAAGGGGCTGATGCTTCTGGGCATTTTCGAAGTATTCCAATAGATAAAATGCTTGATGACGCGCTCTTGGTTTATGCAATGAATGGTGAAATGTTGCGACCTGAAAATGGGTATCCATTGCGCCTCTTGTTGCCTGGTTGGGAAGGGAATGTCAGTATTAAATGGTTAAGAAGAATTAAGGCTGGCACTGAGCCATGGCACGCACGAGGTGAAACGGCTCGATATACCGACCCCATGCCAGGTGGCAAATGGCGAAAGTTTAGTTTTGTCATGGAGGCCAAATCAGTCATCACCAATCCCTCAGGCGGCATGCAAATACAGCCTGGCTTTAATGAAATTCGCGGCTATGCCTGGTCTGGCAATGGAAAAATTAATGCTGTAGATGTATCTGTTGATGGTGGCAAAAATTGGCAAACCGCTGAACTTGAAGAACCTGTCATTGATAAATGTTTAACACGATTTAAATTTAACTGGAAGTGGCAGGGAGGTCCTGCGCAGATTGTAAGCCGATGCGTAGACAGTACCGGCTATGTTCAGCCAACGGTTGCAGATATTCAAAAGGTGCGGGCTATTACTGGATTTGTTCAGCACCATAATGGTCTTTTCCCTTGGAACGTCAGCTCAAACGGAGAGGTGACAAATGGTATCGGTTAAACAAATTGGTTTTGGTTTGGGGCTTTTGTCAACAGCACTTTTTTTAGCCTGTACCGCGTCAGCTGACACCACAAACCCAAAGAATACGTCTGGGGCCGCCTTTGGCAAACCTATTTCAGAGCAGGCTTTAGTGCTGTGGAATATTGATATTCGCACGCAAGATGGGAAAGGACTGCCGCCAGGGTCGGGCAATGCAGTGGTAGGCGAAAAAATATACAACGAAAAGTGTTTGTCATGCCATGGAGCCGACGCGAAAGGTGGTGCAATGTATGGAACGATGGTTGGGGGTATTGGGTCATTTAAAACAAATACTAGAGTTTTAACGCCTGGCAGTATGTACCCCTATGCCCCCATTTTGTTTGATTACGTGCGTCGTGCGATGCCTTTGACTGCACCTCAATCGTTAACGAATGATGAGGTCTATGCGCTTTCAGCATATATTTTAAATTTAAATGGTCTCGTTGATAAAACAGCCGTTATGAACAGTACATCATTAGTTGCGGTTCAGATGCCAAATAAAGATGGTTTTTATGTCGATGATAGGCCTGACACTCAAGCCGTTAGATGTATGACTCATTGTAAGTAGGGCCGCGCACGCCTAAAACCACTACTCACCTACTTCTGCTGCTCGGTTAAGCATACCAGATGACGGAGGTTCGAAAGTGGGGTGGCGTGATTCGCTTCATTTGTGGGTTATCCGGCTAAGCTTACGAATTAACGACTTCGAGTTTTTGACGCTGCGAGTTGAATGTTGTCGGTTGCGTAATGAGCGCTATCGAGGGCACCCTCTAGCCAACCCGGCCAGTAGCTATACCAATCGCCTGCTGGGTATACAACCTGACTCATCGCATCTACCTTTTTTAATTGTTCGAATAGGGCGGGTTGTGTAAACGAGGTATCAGAAGCCCAGGCGCCAGCTTGATATGGCATCTTTCCCCAGGCAATTGAGACGCCATTTTGGGAAAATACTTTTTCTTTAAAGCCGGGGTGCAATTTTTCACCGCCTTTAAGTGAGATGTCGAGTCGCTTTTCACGAGAGTATGTTTGAAACTCATCTGCTCTCTTGTTCATGTTGTAGGTGCCTATCAACACGCCACTTTCCTGATTAAAACCAAAGGATGGGTACCATATCTGAGTAATGATATCTTTGGTATGGCTTATGCCACCGTAAATGCGGTTTTCCTCTTCCCAGAAACGGTATTTGGATTGCCAGGCCACTTTACAAGCATTGGTCATTTTCACACTGGCCATCGTTTGACGAGAGGTGTCGTCCATGAAGTTGCCGCCGATCTGCGCCAATAAGGGCGGTGCAAGTGTAGCAATGACATAGTCTGCTGTTAGGCTTTTGCCGGAGTGGGTCATAACAGAAGCCATGCCATTTTCCACATTGATGGCTTTGACAGGTGTGTTAAGAATGACGAGATCGCGAAGCGCGAGACCATTTGGCAGTTGGGCTCGCTCAAAGCCTTTAACGATCTGATCCATGCCGTTGACTGGTTGTAGCAAAGTTGATTGCCAGAAGTACTCTAAGTTAAGGAAAATCTCTTTTTGCCACAACTTTGACTGCAATATTTCGGGCAGAGAGAGGGTTGGCCAAGGTGTTCCTGGGTGACCCATGTCGCCTGGGTTTATAGCGTAACCTGCTCTAGGGAAGTTACTTGTCATCGATGCACCCTTATAAACCAAACGGGCACTCTCAACGCTTAATTGACCAAATTGATAAAGCATACCTAAAAAGGCATCAACCTCTGAACTGTCTAGCAACTCGTCAAGTTTTCCCTGGTTTTGTACTTTAGCCAGCATCTCAGCAAGGTGTCCACGCAGGTCGTTGGTGAGGCGTCTCACCTGAACGGGGCGACCGTCATTCCACTTGTCGTTTTGCATCAAGTTGGCGCCATCTTGTAAGGTAAAGGGTTGCAGCTCAACCTGTAGTTCTTTGCAGTAGTCAAGAACCCGGGCATGATGTTGCGGAATTCTGCCTGGTCCCATATTGATGTAATTGTTCTTATCGTTAGGCAGCATATTGCCTACCTGTTCAAACTTGACGGTTGTCGGTGAGAGCCAGTCGGTTTCTTGAAAACGGTCGCCGTGGCGAAGAGTTAAACTTCTACCACCCACACGATTAGTCGCTTCAAGAATAGTGACCTTTGCGCCTGCTCGCGATAGCCTCAGGGCAGAACATAAACCAGCCAAACCTGAACCAATCACGACGATATGCTTGCCTGCCATACCAATCGTTGAGAGAGGTTCAGTCTTGCGATCAGTTTGCCTGATATAGTTTGCTGATGCGAATGCGTCAGTTGGCCCGACTAAACCCAAGGCAGCGAGGGTGGCTTGGGCCGCCCCTAAACCGCCAAGAGATGTCATGCCAAAAATCAGTCTTCGGCGGGTTAGTGGAGGTAGTATGGGAAATTTTTTTGAAGTAGCCATTGATATTTGCTATTTATGATGGTTAGATGTAAATGTTTTCTCGAATTTTTTTGTGTATTATTTCATGCCGCAAACTGCAAGTTTGAGCTCTTTATTGATTTGTACTTCCGCAAACACCTTGTTAAGAAAAAAGTATTGTAGTAAGCGTCATTTAAATTGATCCACATTCATATACTTTCTTCTTTATCACTATGAATCGTGCAAAATTTCCTCTTAATAATAAACGGGACTTTGCGTCAGCGACATTTATTGTATGTAGTGTCAAAATATTGTTGTAAAAATTTGAAATTTATTCGGCTGTGAAAGTTTCACCATTTCTTAACTCTTCCTTACGTAAACCAGCAGAACCAAGCAGATTAGCTATGGTGTTGATGCCAGAGTCTGGATGCGTGATGATGATCGCGTGATACTCGGGCTTACCACGGTAAAGAATAGTTGAGACGACTTGTGCGTCGGCGTATTGATTAGCCATCACATAGCCCCATGGTCCCATTAGAGCCATGTCGGTTTCGCGGTCTGGTTGATACAAGGCTACGCCAAACTGTAACGGCTCGGTCTTTGCGTCAGTTTTATTTGCGCTAGCTAGACCCATGACGAGGCTTAGAAACGTTGCCATGGCCGTTTACAGTGACCATGAGCGCAGTGAATGTTTCTTAGAAAAAAATGACATGGTTTTTCCTTTTGAGTGAATGTTTGTCACTTTGTCACCCTAGTACACCAGCGCGTTAGCCAGCTTTCATAGCGTGCTTTGATGTCATGCGACCCACCCTTTAGGCAAGTGTTGTAGATCGTCAGGCTCATCTATGTCATGCACAGCGGGGTAGGTCTGCCAACTAGAACCGAGCGCAGCTAAGCGCCTGCTTGTGGTCTGCATGACCTCTGACGTGCTCCAGGGCATGTCAGTAAATAAGGTTGGGATCATGCGTTTTAAACCAATCAATGCATAACCACCATCGAGCGCAGGAACGAATACGGCGTCATGTTGAGTCAGATCAAGAGCCGCATGGTGTAGTTGGGTTGCTGTGATCGCTGGGGCATCTGTGCCAATCATAACTGCTGCATCGCAATGTTCGAGCACTCGTTCAAAGGCTTGTTGCATGCGTGCACCGAGATCACCATCGCTTTGTAATGTCCAAGCAAAAAATGGTGCCCTAAACTTTAAGGCCGTGCGATGTTGTACAAAGGCCTGATGATTTAAGTCGGGTGTCACACACAGTTCAAGATGCGCAAAATCTTTGGTTTGCAACGCGGTTTCTATGGTGTGGTCTAGTAACCTTTGTGCCAGCTTAGCCGCACCAGCTGCCCCCAAGGCGGGCATCAAGCGCGTTTTTGACAGCCCAGGTGCAGGGGCTTTAGCCAAGATAATGAGTGCCGTTTTCACGAATAATCCTTGGCTAGTTTCTCTGCGCTCTCGCCACGCCAATAGCGCCAACGCAACCACCACATGAGCGTGATGGTTGACCAAACCCCATGTTGTTCCCAGCGTCTTCCTGAAGTGAGCGCAGGGCCTTTCAAGCAAAGGGGGCGGGCGTGCGCTAACAAGCGTTTAGAGAGTTCGATATCTTCCATCAGCGGTTGATCGGCAAAGCCGTTCAGTACCTCGAAAAGCTCGCGTTTGACAAATATCGCTTGGTCACCTGTGGCGATGCCACTGAGTCGTGAACGCCAGTTCATCAGGTGTGCCACGACGGCGAGCATCTTGGCTTGCCCGCTGACGCGCACGTCAAAACGACCCCACGCGGCTTGCTTTTTAAACACGCGCTCAAGTTGCTGAGTCGTCGACTCAGGTAGACGTGTATCAGCGTGCAAAAACAACAAATAGTCTGCCTGAGCCACGGCTGCGCCTGCATTCATCTGGCGTGCCCGGCCCCGTGGCGCCTCGATGACAAGAACAGATGGTAATTGAGCCTGCTTGATGGTGCCATCGTCACTGCCACCATCGACCACAATCACTTCAGCTGGCAATTTGAGTGCTAGCAAAGCGGTAAGCATTTGTTCGATGCCACTTGCTTCGTTCAGTACAGGAATAATGATTGACACTTTCATCGTCATTTAGAACCGGTTTGGCCACGGTTGAAACGATGTAAGCGTTCGAGCCAAGTGAATATTTGTTCGGGTGCGTGGTCGCGTTTCCAATTACCAGCGACGTACTTGTTGGCTTCAGTGACTGTCGGGTAGGTGTGCACCGTACCTAAGATTTTGTTTAAGCCTATGCCCTGGCGCATGGCCAACACGAATTCAGTCAACATATTACCTGCGTGTTCACCCACAATGGTTACACCCAGTATCTTGTCCTTACCAGGTAAAGTGAGGACTTTGACAAAGCCTAAGGTGCTACCATCGGCAATGGCTCTGTCTAGTTCAGCCAGATCAAAGCGGGTCACTTCATAAGCCTGACCGCTAGCCTGAGCTTCAGTTTCTGACAACCCCACGCGCGCCACCTCTGGATCGGTAAAGGTGGTCCATGGAATGACTGAGTAGTCAGCCTTGAAAGTTTTAAACTGGCCAAACAGCGCATTGACTGCGGCAAACCACGCTTGGTGTGCCGCAACGTGGGTCAATTGAAACGGCCCTGCCACATCGCCCACCGCAAAAATATTGGGGTAGTGCGTTTGTAAATAAGCATTGACTTGAATCGTGCGTCGTGGGGTTAAGCCAATACCTAGCTCTTCTAGTCCATAGCCTGTGACACGAGGACTGCGACCAACGGCCACCAGAATCTCGTCAAACAAAATGGCATGCTCTTGGTCACCATGGCGCACGATCAGTTGCTTGCCCGCTTCGGTTACTTCCACTCGCAGCGCTTCATGAGACGTCAGCACCGACACACCATCTGCACCTAAATAATCTTGCACCAATGCGCTGACTTCGGGGTCTTCGCGAGACATGAGGCGAGGCCCCATTTCTACTTGGGTAACCAAACTGCCCAGGCGGGCAAAGCTTTGTGAGAGTTCACAACCAATCGGCCCACCACCGAGTACCACTAGATTTTTGGGCAATGTGGTTAACGCCCAGATCGTGTCACTGGTCAGGCATCTGGCCTCTCTCAGCCCAGGAATAGGCGGCACAAACGGCTCTGCGCCGGTGGCAATCACAATATTTCGAGTGGTCAGTGTCTGTTGAGTACCGTCAGGTTGGGTAATTTGTACGTGCCAAGGTGAGGTCATGACGGCGTGACCTTGTAAAACTTCGACGCCAAGTTTGGTGTAGCGCTCAACCGAGTCGTGTGGCTCGATCTCGGTGATAACATCATGTACTCGCCGCATCACCTGTGCAAAGTCTACTTGGACCGCGGCAGTTTGAATGCCGAACTGTTCAGCCTGTTTAATTTGTTTAGCTAATTTTGCAGAGCGAATCAAAGCTTTGCTTGGCACACAACCGTAATTTAGACAGTCACCGCCCATCTTGTGACCTTCAATGAGCGTGACTTTGGCTTTGACCGCTGCGGCGATATAAGCGGTGACTAGCCCACCGGCACCTGCACCAATGACCACCAAGTTTCGGTCAAATCTTTTGGGTTTCGACCAGCCTGCATAAACTTTGCGTAGTTTGATGCGCTTGACAGCGTACTTGGCGATCAGAGGAAATATGCCTAAGAGCACCAAGCTTGCGAGTAAGCCGGGTGACAAAATATCGCTTACAGCGTTGATTTCTGCCAGCTTGGTGCCTGCCAACACGAACACCGCTGTACCGGGCAGCATGCCGAGTTGGCTGACCAGGTAGAAACGCGCGGCTCTCATGGGTGTGAGCCCCATCAGTAGGTTAACCAGCCAGAAGGGGAACGCTGGCACTAATCTTAGGGTCAACAGGTAGAACATACCTTGTTCTTTAATGCCCTGATTAATAGGTGCCAGTGTTTTAGAAAACCGCGCTTGAACCGTGTCGTGCAAGAGGTAGCGTGCCACCAAAAATGCTAACAGAGCACCTAGGCTTGAAGCGAATGACACCATCAGCAACCCGACCCAAAAGCCAAAGATAAGGCCAGCAGCCAAGGTTAGAATCACCGCGCCAGGTATTGAGGCGGCGGTGGCGAGAACATAGATCACAAAATAAATTATTAAGGTCGAGCTCGGTTGTTCTGTATAAAGGTCGAGCAAGTCGTCTCGGCTGGCTTTAAGGTAGTCGAGTGTCAATAAGTTGTTTAAACCGAAGGCTTGATATGCG
>ERZ888423.849-NODE-849-length-29907-cov-29.756398_pt1 | contig 29907 bp, 27 predicted proteins | sample MGYA00520523_ERZ888423 | MGnify/ENA primary metagenome ERZ888423 (study PRJEB32303, sample SAMEA104408611) | aquatic metagenome | biome: Brackish water; feature: Pelagic; material: water | place: Baltic Sea | collected 2014-06-08T10:24:00 | depth 30,27 m ...
ATCCGGGATAGCTGGCAGTCATGAATTCTCTTCCGGGAGAGAGCGGCATTCGGTAGCCGCCGCCGAAGGCGCAACCGCCCCGGAATCGCTCAGGCAAAAGGGCCGGAAGAGAATCAACACGCTGGAAAGAGGCCTCTGGAGGGCCTCGCCGAAGGAGCAAGCCGGTTACCCACCGGCGGAATCTCTCAGGCGCCAAGGACAGCGGGGGCGACGAACGTGCAGCCTGGCTGCAATCGTCTGCTTATAGGGAGGGCGCCATGGCCGACACGACGACTGAGGCCCTGCGGCGCACCGCGCTTCACCCGCTGCATGTGGAGTATGGCGCGAAACTCGTGCCGTTCGCGGGCTACGAGATGCCCGTGCAGTTTCCGGACGGCGTGAAGGAGGAGCACCTCTGGACGCGGAGCGAGGCCGGGCTGTTCGACGTGAGCCATATGGGGCCATGCTTCCTGACGCTCGCCTCCGGCATGCGGCGCGATGCGGCGGCGCATGAGGAGATTGCGGCGCTGATCGAGACGCTGGTGGCGTCCGACATCCGGGGGCTTAAGCCGGGGCAGGCGCGCCTTACGGTCTTGTTAAACGCCGAGGGCGGGATCCTCGATGACCTGATCATCACCCGTCCGTATGAGGAGGATCGACAGGGCGAGCTTTACATTGTCGTCAATGGCGCGATGAAGGAGCAGGACTGGGGCATCTTCGAAAGCGCGCTGGCGGGCAAGGCCGTGCTGACGCGCGCGGATGATGGCGTGCTGCTGGCCCTGCAGGGGCCAAAGGCGGAGAAGGTGCTGTCGGCCCATTTTCCGCAGTGTGCGGCGCTGAAATTCATGGAATGCCGGCGGCTGGAGCTGAACGGCGAGACGTTTGTGGTGTCGCGCTGCGGATATACCGGCGAGGACGGGTTTGAAGTCTGGGGCCGCGCATCGGAGGGCGCGGAACTTGCCGCGCTGTTGCTGCATGATCCCTGCGTTCGGCCGATCGGTCTTGGCGCACGGGATTCGCTGCGGCTGGAGGCGGGGCTCTGCCTCTATGGGCATGATCTTGCGCCGGACATTTCGCCGGTCGAGGCGGACCTTTCCTGGGTCATCCAGGGGCGCCGCCGCGTGGCGGGCGATTTCCCAGGCGCCGCGCGTATCCTCCGCGAGCTGAAGGACGGCCCCGTCCGCAAGCGCGTCGGCATCCGCCCGCTGGAGCGGGCGCCGGCGCGCGAGGGCACCGAGATTTTCGTGGGCGGCGAGGCGGTGGGCGTGGTGACGTCCGGCGGCTTCGGGCCGAGCATCGACGCGCCCGTGACGATGGGCTATGTGGCCGCCGCCCATGCGGCGCCCGGCACGAAGATTGACCTGATGGTGCGCGGCAAGGCCCGCCCCGCCGAGATCGCCAGCCTGCCTTTCATTCCCGCCCGTTACAAACGTTAGTCCATTCAAGGAGAAACCCTGATGACCACTTACTACACCAAGGACCATGAATGGATCCGCGTTGACGGCGACACCGGCACGGTGGGCATCACGTCTTATGCCGCAGGCCAGCTCGGCGATGTCGTCTATGTGGAACTGCCGGAGACCGGCGCGAAGTTTGCGCGCGGCGATGACTTCGCGGTGGTCGAGAGCGTGAAGGCGGCCTCCGATGTTTACGCGCCGGTGTCGGGTTCCGTGATGGAGGTCAACAGCGCGCTGTCGGACGCTCCGGAGAAGGTCAACGATGCCGCCGAGGGCGATGCGTGGTTCGTGCGTGTGAAGCTGGCGGATGCGGGCGAGCTGTCGGGCCTGATGGATGAAGCGGCCTATGCGGCGTTTTGCGAAGGGCTCTGAGACAAGATGCGTTACCTCCCGCTGACACCTGAAGACCGCGCGAGCATGCTCGCCACGATTGGCGCCAAGTCCGCCGATGATTTCTATGCGGATGTTCCGAAGGCCGCGCGCCTGAATGCCAAGATTGCCGGCCTGCCGGACCATCAGGGCGAGCTCGCCGTGGAGCGGCATATGACTAAGCTGGCGGCGAAAAATCGCTCGGCTTCATCGGGCCCGTTCTTTGTCGGCGCCGGCGCCTACAAGCATCATGTGCCCGCGACGGTCGACATGATCATCCAGCGCTCCGAATTCCTGACGACCTACACGCCCTACCAGCCTGAGATCGCGCAGGGCACGCTTCAGACGCTGTTCGAATTCCAGACGCAGGTGGCCGCGCTCACCGCGATGGATGTCGCCAACGCCTCGATGTATGACGGCTCGACCGCCTGCGCCGAGGCCGCCGTGATGGCGGCGCGCGTGACGAAGCGGAAGAAGGTGATCGTGTCGGGCGGCCTGCATCCGCACTATGCGGCTGCGACGCGGCTGCTGTGTGAGGCGCAGGGGCTGACGGTTGTGCAGCTGCCTGTCGCCATCGACGGCGAGGGCGAGCTGGCAAAATCCGTGGACGGAGAGACCGCCTGCGTGATTGGCCAGAGCCCCAACGTGTTCGGCACGGTAACGGATCTCTCGGGCGTTGCGAAAAGTGCGCATGACAAGGGCGCGCTGCTGGTGTCGGTGTTTACCGAGGCGGTGAGCCTCGGGCTTATCACGCCGCCGGGCGAGATGGGCGCCGATATTGCGGCGGGTGAAGGCCAGTCCATCGGCAACGGGCTGAACTTCGGCGGGCCGTATGTGGGCCTGTTTGCGTGCCAGGAAAAGCTCGTGCGCCAGATGCCGGGGCGCCTGTGCGGCGAGACGGTGGACGCCGATGGCAAGCGCGGATTCGTGCTGACGCTGTCGACGCGCGAGCAGCATATCCGGCGCGACAAGGCGACGTCGAACATCTGCACGAACTCCGGCCTCTGCGCGCTGGCCTTCACGTCGCACATGACGCTGCTGGGCGGCAAAGGCCTGAAGCAACTGGCAGAGCTCAACCATGAGGCGGCATGCGAACTGGCCGATACGCTCGGCGGGCTGAAGGGTGTGGAAGTGCTGACGCCGCGCTTCTTCAACGAGTTCGCGATCCGCACACCGGTCGATGCCGAAGCGGTGCTTGCGATGCTGGACGAAGCGGGCGTCGTTGGCGGTGTGCGGGCCTCGCGCCTTTTCCCCAGGGATCATTTCGGGGATGTCATTCTCGTCGCCGCGACGGAATGTACGACAAACGAAGATATTGCCGCGTACGCGGCTGCACTGAAGGAGATCATCTGATGGGCATGAACACTCAGGGGCGCCCCAGTGTGCCAGGATCTGCCTCCGCCTCCACGTTTGAAACCGTGTCCGGTTCGCGCGGGCTTCTTCAGCATGAGGATCTCCTGTTCGAGATCGGCACGCCCGAGACGACCGGTGTGGATCTGCCATCGCCGAAGGGAGCGAACAACCGTCTCGGGGGTGTGAAGCGCAAGGTCGACACGGGCCTGCCGGGCCTGTCCGAGCCGCAGGCGGTGCGCCATTACATGCGCCTGTCGCAGCGCAACTATGCCATTGATCTCGGCCTGTTCCCGCTGGGCTCATGCACGATGAAGCATAATCCGCGCCTCAACGAGAAGATGGCGCGCCTGCCGGGCTTTGCGGATATCCATCCGCTGCAGCCGCAGGCTACGGTGCAGGGCGCGCTGGAGCTGATCGATGAGGTGGCGACCTGGCTGAAGACGCTGACGGGTATGCCATCGGTTGCGATGAGCCCGAAGGCCGGCGCGCATGGCGAGCTCTGCGGCATGCTGGCGATCCGCCAGGCGCTGATCGCGCGCGGTGAGGGCGAGGCCCGCAAGCGTGTTCTTGTTCCGGAATCCGCCCACGGAACAAATCCGGCCACTGCCGTGCAGTGCGGCTTCATCGTGGATGAGATCAGGGCTGACGCGCGGGGCCGCGTCGACATGGAAGACCTGAAATCCAAGCTGGCCAGTACCGACGATATCGCCGGAATCATGCTGACCAACCCGAACACCTGCGGGCTGTTCGAGACCGACATCAAGAATATCGCCGACCTGATCCACAAGGCGGGCGGCTATTTCTATTGTGACGGCGCCAACTTCAACGCCATTGTCGGCCGGGTGCGCCCGGGCGATCTTGGTGTCGATGCGATGCATATCAACCTGCACAAGACCTTCTCCACGCCGCACGGCGGCGGCGGTCCCGGCTCCGGCCCGACCGTGTTTTCGGAGGCGCTTGCGCCCTACGCGCCAGTGCCTTTCGTGACGAAGGATGAGGACGGCCTCTTCCGCCTCGTCGAGCATGTGGATGGTGACGCCAGCGAAAGCTTCGGCCGCATGGTGGCCTTCCATGGCCAGATGGGCATGTTCGTCCGGGCGCTGACATATATGCTGAGCCACGGCGCGGATGGCCTCAAGCAGGTGGCCGAAGACGCCGTGCTGAACGCAAACTATGTGCAGGCCCGCCTCAGGCATGTGATGACGCCCGCCTTTGACGGCTTCTGCATGCACGAGGCCTTGTTCTCCGATGCTTTCACGGCGGACGGGATCGAGACGATCGACATCGCCAAGGCTCTGATCGATGAGGGCTATCATCCGATGACGATGTATTTCCCGCTTGTCGTGCACGGCGCGATGCTGATCGAGCCGACGGAGACTGAGTCGAAAGCTGAGCTTGACCGCTTCTGCGATGCGCTTGAATCGGTCGCGCGGCGGGCCGCGCAGGGCGACGGGACGCTGAAGGGTGCGCCCTATCTCGCCCCCGCCAGGCGGCTGGACGAGACACGTGCAGCCCGCAAGCCGGTCCTTAAATGGACGCCGCCCGAGCCGGCGCGTGTTGCCGCCGAATAGGCCGGTCAGTTCACCGCCGCCATGTCCTCGCGGCGGTGAAAGATCCGGCGTCTGGCAAGACCGAACCCGCGGGTCAGCGGGCGCTCGACGAGACGATACCCGAGCCAGCCCGCCAGCAGTGTGCCGGCAACCCCGCAGGCGAGGAAGGCCAGGTTGTCCAGAAGGCCCGGGGCGCCCACCCGGAACACGGGAGCAAGGGCGTCGTACTGCCCGGCCCAGCTGAAGGCCATTTTTAATACGCCAAGCACGAACAGGTGCAGGAGGTAAATGGAGTAGGACCAGTCGCCCGTCCGCCCCAGGAAGGCGAAGACCCGGCGCAGGGGCGGGCCGAGGTCATGCATCCGGCGCGGAAAGTTCATCCCGCCAAGCCAGCCCGCCCAAAGCACGCAGGCCATCGCCAGCATCCCGCACGCAGCCGCCACGGTCACGGCCTGTGTTCGTGCTTCGGCCGGACTGCCGGGATTGAGGCCGTAGAGCTGGAAGAGGCTGGCGCACACGATGGCGCCGGCGGCTGCGGGAATGAGCCACACGACCCTGTCCCGCCCTTCCAGCGAGGCCATTCCATAGACAAGCGCAGTGCAGGGCAGGCCGAAAAGAAGTACCCGGCCCCAGAGCAAGGTGTGCTCGTCCGGCGGGCCTTGCAGGCAGAGTGAGCTTGTCAGCCAGAGCGTAGCGACAAGGGTCACGACCCCGCCGCGCCGCCGGATGCCGGAGGTTACCAGCAGCCCGGCCAGGGCGCCAAGAATGAACTCCACCGTCATCGGATGGACCGCAAGCGTGACGAAGCCGGTCGCAACCGGTTTGGCGAGGCCGGCGAACGAGGCCGCCACGACGACCCCGCCCCAGGCCATGAGTGCCCACGGCAGCAAGGCCCTCGGCGCGAGCATCAGGAGCGCAAACACGCAGTAGAAGTAGACTTCATGCACCAGTGTCCAGCCAACCAGGAGCACCGGAAGCTCAGCCTGCGGGATCAGGAGGAATGACTTGGCGAGGTAGTCCGCAGAATTGCGCACCGGTGCCTCGCCGCCCCCTCCGGGGGCAAGCAGGGCCAGGACATTCGTACTCAGCCCGTAGGCCACCATCAGGCCGGCCGCGAGCCACCACAGCGGGTAGACCCTGACGAGCCGGGCAAACAGGAAGTCAGTGCTGGACGATACGGCGGGGCGAGTGTCTTGTGTTACCCAGACCATGATGAAGCCGGAGATCACGAAGAACAGATCCACGCCGGCATACCCGCTGAGGAAAAGTCCGCCGATCAGGGGCGTTTCCTGGAAGCCGTTTTCCGAAATCAGCCTGCCTTCGAAGGTTGCCCCATGGTAGATGACGACCAGCAGGGCGGCGATGCCCCGCAGGGCCTGGATTGACTGGAACTTCATGCCCGGCAATTCCGGTCCCTGCGATAACGCGGCCTCAACTCAGGCTCGTGTAGCAACCGTGCAACGGTCCTGCCAGACTTTCGACACAGGTGACCTTCAGGATGGCGTTCAGGTCCAGAAGTGCCATATCCCGTCCATGAACAGTGAAACCACCCCCGCGCCGCCCCAGGTCACCTATGCGCCGCCTATGACGATCAACGTCCTGCGGCAGGGCGTGAAAGTCGCCGTGCGCCAGATGCTGGCGGTTGCGGGACTTTGCCTGATCGTCCTGTCTCTCCCCATCGGGTTTGCCACGCCTTTCCTGCCGGTCGGCCTGCCGATGGCGGTCATTGGCGCCGTGCTGCTCGGACGCAATGCCGTTTGGGGCCGCCGCTGGATGGAGGGTATGCTGGCGCGCTATCCCCGGATCGAGAAGATGGCGCCCGGCTGGCTGATGGTGCGCGTCTTCGGCCGTGAAAAGCGCGTGTTCACTGATAAAGCCGGTTAACGGGCGGGGCCTTTCGGCAACAATTCTGTGCGCCCTTGCGACCATTGTGCCCGGCGGGTCCGCCGCGTCTTGCCATTCCTGCAAAACACCGTTCACATGGGAGGGCTGAAAAACGATCGGGGCTGTGATGCAATTTGGAAAACTGTGCCGGGTGGCGGCCGCCGCGTTTGCGCTCGCCGCCTGTGAAGCGCCGGGCAGCCGGGACAACGAGGCGGCGGGCAAGTCTCCGATCGCGAACCCCTTTCCATCGACCTACAAACCCTATCCGTCACAGACGCTGCTGATCGCCAATGCGACAGTGCTCGACGGCGCAGGTGCGCGGATCGAGAACGGCGCCGTCCTGATCGAGGGCGGCAGGATCAAGGCGGTCGGCGCGGACCTGACGGCGCCGGACGGCGCGGCCACCCTGGATGCACGCGGCAAATGGGTCACGCCCGGCATCATCGACAATCACAGCCACCTGGGCGCCTATCCGTCGCCGGGCGTGGATTCCCACGGCGATGGCAACGAGATTTCCGGGCCGGTGACAGCGGAAGTCTGGGTCGAACACTCCGTCTGGCCGCAGGATCCGGGCTTCACCCGCGCGCTCGCCGGCGGCATTACCTCGCTGCAAATCCTGCCGGGCAGCGCCAACCTGTTTGGTGGGCGCGGCGTGACGCTCAAGAACGTGCCGGCACGCACGGTACAGGCGATGAAGTTTCCCGGCGCGCCCTACACGCTGAAAATGGCTTGCGGGGAAAACCCCAAGCGGGTCTACGGCTACGGCCGGGGTACAACGCCGGGCGGCGCACCGTATTCGCGGATGGGCAATGTTGCCGGCTACCGCGACGCGTGGATCCAGGCGGCCGACTACAGGAAGCAGATGGACAAGGCGGAGTCCGGCGGAGGCGATCCGCCGAAGCGTGATCTGGAACTCGAAACGCTCGCCGATGTGCTCAGCGGGGATATCCTCGTCCACATGCACTGCTACCGCGCCGACGAGATGGCCCAGATCCTCGATATCTCGAACGAGTTTGGCTACAAGGTCACCGCCTTCCACCACGCAGTCGAAAGCTACAAGATCGCCGACAAGCTCGCCGACTATGGCGTGTGTTCATCGATGTGGGCCGACTGGTGGGGATTCAAGATGGAGGCCTATGACGGCATCCCTGAGAACATTCCCCTCGTCCACAATGCCGGCGCCTGCGCGATCGTGCATTCGGACAGCGATGTCGGCATCCAGCGTCTGAACCAGGAAGCCGCCAAAGCCTGGGCCGACGGTAAGCGGATCGGAATCGACATCCCGATCGAGATCGCCTGGCAATGGCTGTCGCTGAACCCGGCGAAGTCGCTGGGTGTGGACGCGCAGACGGGCAGCCTTGAGCCCGGCAAGATGGCGGATGTCGTGGTCTGGTCCGGCAATCCCTTCAGCAGCTATGCCAAGGCTGAGAAGGTTTATGTGGACGGCGCCCTGATGTTTGACCGTAACGATCCGGCGAACCAGCCGGTGACGGATTTCGAACTTGGCCAGCCCGGCGAAGGAGACCGCAAATGATCCGCCACCTGCTTTTCAGTCTCGCTGCGGTCGCGGCCTCCCCATTTGCTTTCGCGCAACCCGTCGCCGTCTACGGTGAAACCATCTGGACTGGCACCAGTCAGGGGACGATTTCGGACGGCGTGGTGGTTATCGAGAACGGCCGCATCGTTTCGGTCGGGCCGGCGTCGACGCGCGTGCCTGCGGGCGCCACCGAAGTGCGCGCGCAATGGGTGACGCCGGGCCTGATCTCCGCCTTTTCGCGCACCGGGCTGACGGAAGTCAGCGGTGTCGATGACGCCAATGACACGGGCGCCGCAGGCTCTGCCTTTTCGGCTGCGCTCAATGCGGCGGACGGCTTCAATCCCGACGCCACGTCCATTCCCGTTACCCGCCTCGACGGCTTTACCAGGATCGCCGTTGCGCCGCAGGCACAGAGCAAGCTGTTTGGGGGTCAGGGCTTCCTCGCGGACACGAGCGGCCTGACAGGCAGCGTGTTTCGCGAACGGGCCTTTGCCTATGTCGTGCTCGGCGAGAGCGGCGCCCAGCTTGCGGGCGGCTCGCGCCCGGCCGCCTGGGCGGCCCTGCGCGGCGCGTTTGACGATGTGCGCTTCTTCGCGGCGCGTTACATGAGCCACAATGAGGGCAATGTGCTTACGCGGATGGACGCGCTGGCCCTGATGCCGGCGGTCAAGGGCGATCAGCTGATCCTGTTCCAGGCGAGCCGCGCGAGCGACCTGGATGCCATCATGGACTTCAAAGAGCAGAACCCTGCCTTGCGCCTGGCGGTTGTCGGCGCGGATGAAGGCTGGCGCGTCGCACCGCGTCTGGCCGAACTCGAGATCCCGGTCATCGTGGATGCCTTCTCGAACCTGCCTTCGAGTTTCTCGCAGCTGGCCTCGACCAGCGAGAACGCGAAGCGGCTCGCCGAGGCCGGTGTCACGGTGGCGATCGTGAACCTCGACAATGACAGCCATCTTGCCCGGCTTGCGACCCAGATTGCCGGAAATGCCGTGGCCAACGGGATGGACTTTGATGAGGCGATGCGGGCCCTGACGACCGCGCCGGCCGAGATCTTCGGCATGACCGGGCTCGGCGTGCTGGCGCCCGGCGCGCGGGCCGATGTGGTGGGCTGGGACGGCGATCCGCTGGACGTCACCTCGGCGCCATCGGCGGTCTTTATCGACGGGGAGGCCCAGCCGATGGAGTCGCGCCAGACCAACCTGCGCGACCGCTACCGCACGATTGACGAAAGCCAGAAGCCGATGGCGTACAAGCGGTAGGTGAACCAGATTTAATCCTGGAAATGCGCATCAGTCAGGCCCGCCAGCGGACCCTGTTCAACTGCTGTCAATGTTTCGGCGAGCACACTGACTTCTTTGCCGTATAGCCGCCGCAATCAACGGCGAAGTAACTGCGCCAGTCGACATGGGTAGAGTCATGCTGTTTGCGTTTCTGATTTCGCTCGCCGTGGCGACTGGTTCCGGCCCGATGCATGCCGCCCTGGAGGCCACCGAAGCGCCGGATACGTTGCGCGCCGCCTTCACGGTCGAGCTCCTTTCGAACAGCGCCAGCCACACCTACCTGTTTGACCCGCGCCTGCCGCCGGGTGCCCGCTGGGTCGTGCTGGAGCATCGCGGCTATGATCCGGAGCTCGACCAGGTCGCCGCCAGCTGGGCCGCCGAGCCTGCGCCGGACGGGCGCCTGTTTCCGGACGATCTGCGCCAGAGCCTCGGGCCTTCGGTCGATGTGAACTCGGACGGGGATGCCTGGCGCATCAGTTTCCGCCACCAGCCAAATTACAACGACACCGAAGTCGACGTCTGGGCGGCCGAGCGCCTGAAAGCGACGGCCTGGCTCGACCCGGTCGGCGAACGGTTCCAGCGGATCGATTACACCCTGCCGAAGCCGGTGAACGGGCCCTCCGGCGGCAAGCTTACTCGCTATGAGCAGAGCTACCTGCTGAAGACCGAGCCGCGCTGGGGCTTTTCCTATGTCTCCGGCTTCACGATCGATCTGGAGGCCCGCGCCGCCTTCAAACGCATCGAGCGGCGGTTCGAAGCGAAGGTGACGGACGCCTACTTCTTCTTCGCCAGCACGGACGCCGAGGCTGCTTATGACGCCCGGCGGGCCGAAGCGCTACAGATGGCCTCTGGACCCACGTCGCCGGGGCGCTAGGTTCGGACGCATGACGATTCACATGGTCAAGCTCTGCGTCGGCGCAGACGATATCGATGATCTTGCCGACTGGCAGAAGCGCCTCATGAAAAAGCTGCCCAATCCCGTGCACCACACGCGGATGGCGCCCAAACGCGCCGAGGAAATGCTGGACGGAGGCTCGATCTACTGGGTGATCAAACGCGCGGTCCGCGTCCGCCAGCGCATCATCGACATCCGGTCGGTGCCGGACGAGGACGGCAAGACAATGTGCGAGCTGGTGTTCGATCCCGAGCTGGTGCGCACCTATGCCCAGCCGAAACGCCCGTTCCAGGGCTGGCGGTACCTGAAGCCGGGAGAGGCGCCGCGGGACCTGAAGTCCGGCGAGGCGGCGATCGACCTGCCGCCCAGCCTTGACGCCGCCCTCAAGAATGCCGGCGTCTGGTAGCTTCCGGCTTCCCTAACCCGAAGCAGCATTGAAAAACGGCGCAGGGTGGTGGAAACAGGCGGGCTATGATCCGACGCGTTTTCCGAAAGGCCCTGCGCATGCCCCAGTTCGATATGATCCTGCTTACCCAGCGAGAGGCCGAAGGCGCCAACGTGATCGAGCACAAGGCCGGCGCGCCCGTGCATGAAGGCGGCGGCGACGAGACCTACCGGTGCGGTGGCTGCAAGACGAAGCTGCTGGTCAACGTCGCCCACCGCGACGCCCACGGCGTCATCATCAAGTGCGGCAAGTGCGGCAAGATCAATACCGAGCCTCACCACCACCATCACTGAGCGCCTTCCTGGCAGCTGGAATCGACAGCGCCTCAACGGGCCGCTAAGGCGGGCCCATGAGTGAGTTCCTGTCCCAATACGGTGCCCTGATCCTGTCACTGGCAGCAGCCGGCTTGTTCGCAGGTCTGGTGGCCGGCATGTTTGGCATCGGCGGCGGCTCGGTTATCGTGCCCGTGCTCTTTTTCCTACTTGACGGCATGGGCTTTGGGGGCACCGCCATGCACGTGGCCGTCTCGACCTCTCTCGCCACTATCATCCTCACGTCCATCCGGAGCGTCATGGCCCACCAGGGGCATGGCGCTGTGGACTGGTCCGTCATCCTGGGCTGGGCGCCCTGGATCATGCTCGGCGCTGCGTTCGGCATCGGTCTCTCGGGACTGATGTCCAAACAGACGCTGCTCGGGCTGTTTGGATCGCTGCTTGTGCTTCTGTCGTTGCAGCTCATCTTCGGCCGTCCAAGTTGGCGGGTTGCTGAAGAAATGCCCAAGCGCGCAGCGCGCGCAGGCCTCGGCACAGGCGTCGGGGCTTTGTCGGCCCTGATGGGAATTGGCGGCGGCACGTTCGGCGTGAGCCTGATGACGCTCTGCGGCATGCCGATGCACCGCGCGGTCGCTACGGCTGCCGGCTGGGGCGTTGCCATCGGCCTGCCGGGTGCGATCACCGCAATCTTCGTGGGCTGGGGCCGGGAGGGTTTGCCGCCGCTGTCGCTTGGCTTCGTGAACCTGCCGGCCTTCGCGTTGATCTCGGTGTTCACAGTGCTGATGGCACCGGTCGGCGCCGCGCTGGCGCACCGTCTGCCTGCGGACAATCTGCGCAAGCTGTTCGGGCTCCTGCTCGCGCTCATCGCGGTCCGGATGGTCTGGCAAGCGACCGGTCTCTAGATTTTTGACTGGTCGCAAATTCCTGCGCTCAACCGGCGCCCACTTGAGCGGAATTTTCTCGAGCAGTTCAGCCGCGCCAGAAGCGGGGCGTCAGCACCGCGAAGACGACCATGAATTCGAGCCGGCCGAGCAGCATCGTGACGGTGCAGACCCAGGTCGCGAAATCATTCAGGCTGGCATAGTTCGTGGAGGGGCCGACGACCGGGCCGAGGCCCGGGCCGACATTCGAAACACACGCGGCCGCGGCCGAGATCGCCGACATCGTGTCGAGCCCGCTGAAGGAAAGCAGCGCCGCAGACACCATGAAGGTGACGAGATAGAGAAACAGGAACACCATCACCGACTGGAGCGTGTCTTCGTCGACAATCCGCCTGGCATAGCGGATCGGCGCCTTGCGGTGCGGCTGCACCATGCGCTGCGACCAGGCGCGGATCGCCTTGGCGGTGATCTCCAGACGGAACATTTTGATCCCGCCCGCGGCCGAACCGGCGCACCCGCCCAGAAACGTCGCGAACAGGAAGAGCGCAATGACGGGATCGCCCCAGGTGTCATACGGCCTGGTCGCAAAGCCGGTGCCGGTCATCACGGATACAACACTGAAGACCGCGTGCGTTGCCTCTTCCCATCTGTCAGGGAATGTCTCCAGGCCGAGGTGTGTTTCGCGGGAGACGACGATCATCAGTGAAATGATGAAGGCAAGCGCCAGGAACAAGCGCGGCTGCGGATCGCGCAGAAGAGGTCCGGCATTGCCTTTAAGAATCAGGATGGCGAGCAGGCTGAACGGCATCGCGGCAATCGCCATGAAGACGATCGCCACATAGATTGCCGGCGTTCCGTTGAATTGCGCGAACGAGGCGTCATAGGTTGAGAAGCCGCCAGCCGCGAGTGTCGACATCGAATGGTTGATGGCATCGAACCAGCCCATACCCGACATGCCGTAAAGCAGCGCACAGAGCATCGACAGGGCGACATAGGCAAAGCCGATATAGGCCGCGATATCGCTGACCTTCGGCAGGAACTTGCCGGTCCTGTCCGAGCTCTCGAGGTTGAACAGCTGCATGCCGCCGACGCGCAGCTGCGGCAGGATGGCGACCGCGGTGACGATGATACCCACGCCGCCGATCCAGTGCAGGATGGACCGCCAGAGCAGGAGGCCGCGCGGCATGTTCTCGAGCCCGCTGAAAACCGTCGCTCCGGTAGTGGTCATGCCGGAGACGCTTTCAAAGAACGAGTCCGTGACGGAGTATCCCGACACGAGGAATGGCAGCGCACCGACGGCGTTGATTACCACCCAGATGCTGACTGTGAGGAGGAAAGCTTCGCGCTGGCCGATGTTCATGTCGCCGCTGCGCGCCATGACCCAGAAGAGACTGCCGATCACGGTGGAGATTGCCGCCGAAACCGGAAACACATGCCCCATGCCGTGGCCGTCCGCGATGTCGAGCAGCGCACACGGGATCATCGCCGCCGTCACCAGCAGGATCATTATTCCCAGCGCGTAGATGACCGACCGGAGCTGCATGCGCGCGCACCTTAAGCTGCAAACCCTGCAAAGGTGTCAATGCGGCGCCGTCGCAGCCGCCTCCTGCAGGTTGACCCTGCGCAAGCCTCGCGGTTACAGCGGCGCAACCCGTTTCATTTAAACCCCTGTTTTCGAGTGGCGCCGATGTTCGATCACCCCTCTTTCGACGCCCACGAGGGTGTGCATGCTTTCCACGACGCCGCGACAGGCCTGAAAAGTGTGATTGCGGTGCATTCCACGGCGCTCGGCCCCGCCGCCGGCGGCTGCCGCATGTGGAACTATCCGACAGGGGAGGCGATGCTGACCGATGTCCTGCGCCTCTCGCAGGGCATGAGCTACAAGAACGCCATGGCGGGCATTCCGCTGGGCGGCGGCAAGGCCGTGATCTGGGGCGATCCCAAGTCAGGCAAATCCCCGGAGCTTTTCCGCGCCTTCGGCCGCGCCGTGGAAAGCCTGCAGGGCAGGTATTACACCGCCGAAGATGTTGGCGTGGACGTCTCCGACATGGCGACTGTGCGTAAAGAGACGCGCTTTGTGGCGGGTCTCGTTGAAGGCGCGGCGGCGAGTGGCGATCCTTCCCCGGTCACCGCGAAGGGCGTCTATCTCGGGATCCGCGAAGTAGCCAGGCGCCTGTTCGGCACGGATGATCTGAACGGCCGCGCCATTGCCGTGCAGGGCGTCGGTTCGGTCGGCGGCTACACCTGCGAGCACCTCGCGAAGGCGGGCGCCCATCTCGTCATCACAGACATCGACCAGGATGCGCTAGGCACGGTCGCGAAGAAAACCGGTGCAAAGATCGTCTCGCCAAACGATATCTATGACGTGGAGGCGGATATCTTGTCGCCGAACGCGCTCGGCGCGATCATCAATGAGAAAACTCTGGCGCGCCTGAAGGTCAAAGGCGTGGCGGGCGGCGCGAACAACCAGCTGGTCGTGCCGGAAATGGGCGAGTTCCTTCGCCGCAAGGGCATCCTCTATGCTCCGGATTACGTGATCAACGGCGGCGGCATCATCAATGTGGCGGCCGAAATCTCCGGCAGTTATTCGCGCGACTGGGTAGAGGCTAAGCTGTCCCGCCTGATCGTCACGCTGGGCGAGGTGCTGGATGAAGCGCTTGAAACCGGTCAGCCCACGAACTATGTGGCAGGCCGCATTGCCCGGTCGCGCATTGCTTCGGCCCGGAAGACTACGTAGTTTCCACAGGTACGGCCCTGGCCCCTGAATGGTATGGGCCTGTAATCGGCCTTACCTGGGCCGCCAGGAGGTTGCCATGTCGATCGTCGCCGTGCTTCAGGGATCTTCCGGAACCGATGCCCTGACCACCCAGTCCGCCCTGGCCATCGCGCGCCAGCTCAATCTGCCGCTCATCGGCCTGTGCGCGCTGCCGGATCCCCAATCCGCGCTGATGCTGGTCTCGACACCTGAGGCCGCCGGGCTGTCGGCTGCAGCAACCAATAGCCTGATTGACCTGCAGAAGGATATGCTCGCCGCCGCCGAAGCCGCCTTCCGCGGCGCCATGACCCAGGAAGCCCATGGCTTGGAGACGACGTTCATGCATCAAGTGGCCACCGCTGAGGCCGCCGCTGCCAGCGCGGCCACCCTGGCCGAAGCCATCGTTTTCCCGCGCAGCGCGGCCAAGAGCGGCGAGCCACTCTCAGTGGCGTTCGATCATGTGATGATGGAGGCGCGCCTGCCGGTCGTCCTCGCCAGCGAAAAGCCGTTCAGACCGGGACCGGTGATCATCGGATGGGACGGATCGAACGGCGCCTCTCGCGCGGTGCGGTTCCATTCCCCCCTGATTGCCGCGTTCGGCGAAGTCATCATCGCACAGAACCATAAGGACGCGGAACGTGACGGTGCCCGCCCGGACATTGCCCCCGGCTCACTTGCTGACTGGCTAAAGCGCAAGGGCGCCTCGCCCCGTACGGAAAGTCTGGACGGTGAAGTGGCTGGCGCGCTCCTTTCGCTGGCCGAGAGGTCCGGCGCGTCGATGATTGTCGCCGGGGCTTACGGACATTCGCGCCTTGGCGAGCGGTTATTTGGCGGCACCAGCCGCCGCCTCCTCGAGTCGGGCAGCGGATCTGCCTTGGCGCTGGCCCGATAATTCATCCGGAGACTGATCATGCCCCTTCGCCGCATCACGCTTCAACTCGCACGCAATCCCGGCCTTCCGGCCGGTGACCCGGAACAGGGATACATGATTGTCGCGCCGCTGGACGATGCGGGCCAGCTCGACGTCGAGGCCTGGCGCACGTACCGGAAAGCCTGCCGCGTGTTCCGGTTTCATCCGGACCCGGCTGAAAAGGCCGATGGATGGCTGACCCATCGCGGCCAGAACTGGTTTTTTCACTATGATGAAGATGCCGAGGGAGGCGATGAAGGCATCTTCCGCTTCGGCGCGCATATCTTCAGAGAAGGCGAGTATCTGACGATAAATCACGCGGACTGCGAAGCGCAGACTTACAAGGTGACGGACATCTCGCCGGTTTGAACCGTTGCCGATCGGTTAAGCGCGTGGGTCTTGTTTCACGCCTGGGCGAAAGGGATTGTTTTTGATGATGCTGTATAAAAGCCGTCATGGGAAAACTCGCTGTCGCCATAATCGCCCTCGTTATCGTTGTGCTTTATTTCACATACGATGCCGGCTTCAATTTTCAGGAAGCTGAGCCTGAGAAGCGTATCGAATTTGTCGAGCGCCAGTCATCGAGGGCGGCTGCGCTTGCCGGCTTTGCCATTCGCTCCACCCCGGACGCTGTCCTGGTTTCTTCCACCCAGAGACTTGTGCGCGTGAAGCTTCGTTCTGAAGCGGCGTCCAACTTCTCGGTTCACCGCCAGCAGCTTTTCAAACGCGCCTGCCGAGGGTATTCCGCGTCCTTTCTCGGAAAGCATAACATCGTGCTTCGATTCGAGTTCTACCGTGACACCAGCGTCATGACCGGCAGCCTGTCCCTGTCCCCTGGCGTTTGTGCGCGTGTGGCTTAAGCGGTCGGCTGACCTCAGAAATCCCAGCGTAGCTGAATCCCGTAGGTACGGGGTTCATTCACGAAGCCGGTCAGGTTGTTGAAGTCGATGCCGCCTTCCAGCGCTTCCTCGTCGAGGATGTTCCGTACAAAGACGGACGCGTCATAGCCGCGATCTGACTTGAAGCCCGCCTTAAGGCCGCCTTCCCAGTATCCCTCCTGGCCGAACTCGATACTGTCATACAGGAAGAAATTCGTTTCGCCTTTGAAGGCCCAGTCGGTGTAAACATAAATTTCGCCGCCGGGCACCGGGACGCCGTAGCGCGCCGTGATGTTGGCTATCCATTCCGGCGCATTCGGGAACGCGTTGCCGGAAATATTATAGCCGAGCAGCGTTCCACCATCGGAGGTAAATACTGCCGCATCGAGGATCGTGCACGGCGCCCCGCAGCCTGGCGCGATGATCACGTCGTCCTTGAACCCGGTCTTGTTGTAGGAAAGACCTGCGGTCATCAGGATGTTCTGTGCAGGCGCCGCTTCAATGTCGGCCTCGAAGCCATAGCCTTCGCTCTTGTCGGCATTGAACAGCGACACATCGTTGGTAAGCCCGCCCACGATGGTCAGCTGCTGTCCCTCGAGTTCGAAGGCATAGACGCTGATGTTCGCACGCACACGGTCATCGAACAATTCGGTCTTGGCGCCGGCTTCGTAAGACAGGACGGTTTCACTGTCGGCCTGTGACGGCGCGCCGAACCGCTGCTGGACCGTCGGCCCGCGAAAGCCCCTGGCGATGCGGCCGTAGATGTTGATGTCGTCGGTCGCGGTATAGGCAGCGGACACATCCCAGCTGACCTGTTCGTCGCCGAGTTCGCGTTGGTCGCCCGCTGCGCTGAATTGCTTTTCGTCTTGAGTCCAGCGCGCTCCGCCGGACACCACGAGGCGTTCGGTCAGGTCATAGCTGAGGGACGCGAACAGGGCCTTGCTGTCGGTGTCGAGATCGCGCTGCGCCACTCTCGTCTGTGGCTGGCCGGGCGTGAGTGAGGCGAAGGCGCGAGAGGTGATCGCCACTTCTTCCCGGAACAGGAACACGCCGGCCTGCGCGCGCAGTGCCCCGCCCTTGTCGAAGGTGAAGCGCACTTCGTGCGTCGACTGGTCGAGCGAGTCGACGGCGCCGCCGGTTTCCACAGGGAACGGGATGAACCCGGGGCCGAAATTGCCTGCGCCCAGGAAAGCGGCGCCGAAGCCGCCATCAATATCGCCGCGGCTTTCGATCTCGGCATTCTCGTAGCCGAAGACATAGGTGGCGGTGATCGCTTCTGTCAGCGGCTTGTCGAGACGCAGGGTCACACCGGATGTGTCCTGCGTCAGGAAGTTCTGGCCGTCATAGAATACCGTGTCGCGATCAAAGCCCGAGCCCAATCCTTTGTTGCCAACATCTATGATGTTGGCGCGAAACAGACGTGCATTGCCGTCATTGGAGCGGGTATGCAGGTTTAGAAGGGCCGAGAAGTCCGTCCCTTTCGGCGTGAACAGGAATTGCGCGCGTCCGGCAACTTCCTTGAAGCCTTCGTAGACATCCTCTTCGCCGGTGAAGGCATTGTCGACATAGCCATCGCGCTCCTGATAGAGGCCGGAAATCCTCACGGCGAGCACATCCTGAACCACTGGCAGGTTCACCGCGCCTTCAAGGTCGCGTGTGTTGTAGTTGCCATATGCGGCGCGGACATAAGCTTCGAACTCGTCCTGCGGCTTGCGCGAGTCGAACTTGATGATGCCGCCCGGCGTATTGCGGCCGAACAGTGTGCCCTGCGGTCCGCGCAGCACTTCGATCTGCTCAAGGTCGAACACCGGAAAGCCTTTCAGGATGGGGCTTTCATAGGGCACATCATCATAGACAAGGCTGACGGGCTGTGAGGCGTTGAGATCGAAATCGGTGTTGCCGATGCCGCGAATGTAGAATCGCGGAAAGGCGCGGCCGAAGGAGCTTTCGGCGATCACGCTCGGCACGCGGGCAGAGAGAAACCGCACGTCGGCGCCGGAAGATTTCAACGTATCCAGTTTCTCGTCCGACAGGGTCGAGATCGAGATCGGCACTTCCTGAAGGTTTTCTTCGACGCGCTGGGCGGTCACCGTGACCGTGCCGAGCCGGGCGGTGGCCTCTTCTGCTGCGGCCTGGGCGAATGCCGGCGTGCCGCTGGCCGCGAGGGCGATCAGGCTGACGCTGGCAACAAGGCGGCGAAGATCAAACTGGGAGGGCATGGGGTCACCTTTGCGCGGCAGGCTGGAAGCTCGCATCGATGCAGCCTCGTCTGGCGGGGGTGTCTCATACCGCAGGGCGAAGGGAAATGCTGGTCGCCTTGTGCGCGAGTGGTTGGGCTGCGAAGGAAACGCAAGCGTGCTTCCAGGGCCACAGGTGCCTGAAGTTCAGGCTAGTTCCAGGGATTGAACCGGCGCGTACTTCCAGGTTCGGGCACCTGCGGCGCGCTTTCACCGGGCAGTTCCAGCGGATCGGTTTGTGGCATCAGCGGCGGATAGGCATCTGCCTCGGCGATTTCTTCAAACTCTCCGGGTGACTTATCCGGAAGGTCGAGCGTTCCATCGATCACGAGGCGGGCCGGTGCATCCGCGGAGACAGGCGCTACCGGCTCCGGAGGCGTAGTCGAGGGGTGGGAAGGCGCGCCGGCACGTTGGGCGGCGCCCAGACCAAACCCGAACGGGATGGAGGACAGCGAGATCGGCTGGCTCAGGGTCGGAACGGGCGGCGTGGGTGCCGGTTCCGGAACAGGCTCCGGTTCCGGTTCAGGTGCGCGTTCCGCAACCATCAACTCAGGCGCGACCTTGGTTGCAGGCGCCACTTCTGAAACAACCCATTCAGCTTCCGGTTCCGGGGCCGGCAAGATTTCGGGCTCTGGCTCGGCAACCGTCTGTGCAGGTGTGTGCTCGAAAGCACCGAATGTCCCAAACGATCCGGGTTCCTCAACCAGCGGAGCGACCTCGACGGATGGCGCAGGCGCCTCGGCAGAGGCTTGCGCAGCGGGCCTGAAGAGGGCGATGGGCTCAGGAACCGGTTCCGGTTCCGGCCCGGGCGTTTGCGCAACGATCACCGGTTCGGGGGCGGATTCAGGTTCAGGCGCCGGTTCAGGTTTGGGTTCCGGCGCCGCGACGACCTCGGCTTCGGGTATGGGCGGCGTAGCGTTGATCTGGTCGGCCAGGACCGCGACCGCCGCTGTGATTTCTGTTTCGCTTTCGATCGGCGCCGTCTCGTCTGTTGTGGCGTCCGGTGCATCCACGAGGTGCAGGACCGGCCCTGCGGCAGCAACGCTGGCCGGCGGCTCGGCTTCAACCGAATCGAGGCCCGCGAGCAAAGTGCGGATGGCCTTCTCTGTGCCACGCGCATGCCTGGCCGCCTCGCGATAAAGTTCCGCGATGAACTTGGCGTAGGGGCGGCCATGCGAATCGATGTCGTCGGCAAATTCTTCGGGCTTGCAGGTTTCGATCTCGCGGCCCATCGCATCCGTGAGCAGCACAGAGTGAGGTTCCGGCGTGATGACGACACGGTAGCCTTCTGTGTCATGGACGACCGTAGCGTTCTCGCCTTCGGTCCAGGTTACCCGCTGCTTGCGCGTCATCTCGCTCAGCTTGTCGATGAGGCGCTTGGTAGAGGGATGCAGCATTGCGGCGTACCTTCCTGATGGGGCCGGATCAAACTTAAGCGTCAGGTTAGCCCGCCCTGCGCCAAGATTCAAACCTCAGAGCCCGATTCCTCTCAGGTGTCCCGATTTGGAAGCCCATGCAGGCCGGATGCCGCTATCCGAGCACGTCAGCGGGCGGGCGCAACATACCGAAGCTCGGCGAGAAAGGCGGCCGGATCGGAGGCGTCTCCGCCGTCCACCTTGTAGACCCGGGCAAAGGCGCCCGCCGAGACCGGATCAGGGCAGACAAGCCAGCCAGGCTCCGATGGGCTGCACAGCGCTCGGCTGTCCTCAGACAGGTCGCCAAGGCGGGCCTGCCCGATCACTTCGCCTTTCGGGCCGCGCACGGCGGGGTCACGGCTGCGCACGCTCGCCACATAACCGCGGCTCCAGTCGGGTTCGACGATGAAGCGAGCCGCCTCGCTTCCCTTGGCGCGCACTTCAAAGCGGACTGTTCCGGTGGCCGGATCGGTTACCGGAATCACCATGTGCCCGGGCAACGCCTTTTCGACTGCAGCGACGGTAAACGGCGTGTCCGGTCCGAGGCCCCCGGCCCCGGCCGGCGACATGACCAGCGTCGCGGGGTCCCGCACCTCGCCGCGCAGACGCGCGATGTCCTTGATGAACGTCTTGACCGGCTGGTCCTTGTCGACCGAGAGGTCGGTGCGGAAACTGCGAACAATACCGTCGGGCGAGATGACCAGGTAGGTCGGCGTCCAGCTGATCTTCAACGCGGCGCGCAGGCTGGCATCCGTGTCGAGGATTACCGGCAATGTGAAGCCAGCCGACTCGAAGTAAGCGTCCAGCGAGCCATGCTTGCCGAACATGTCCTCCGGCGCGGTGCGTTCTGCGTTCTGCGGCACGTGGAGCGTCACGAAATCCAGATCCGGGTCTGCCGCAACCGCGCGCGACAGCGCTTCGGCATAAGGCCCATCGGCGCGCGAGTCGCCGCACCAGGCGCCCCAGACGGCGATGACCGTCCAACGGCTCAAGGTGGCGGAATCAAATGCAGCGCCGTCCGCCATGGGCGCCGTGAAGGCAGGCAGCTTCTGCCCGGTCAGCGCATACTCGGTTGGGCGGTTTTCAACTTCCGTCTCGGCTTCGGGCGCCGATGCCGGGTTATTTGCTGCGGCGAACGCCGTTGCGGCCTCCGGCGTTTCGGCGGCGTTGCTGCAGGCAGCTGTCAGGGCGAGGGCAGCCAGGGCGGCAAACAGTTGTTTCATTGCATGGGTGCTCCGCAGACCATGCCACCCCTGTTACATGTTCCTGCGGCATGATGAAGGCACGCCCTTTGCTGCGCAGAAGAAAAGGGCGGCCTCGCGGGCCGCCCTGTCCGTTCTGCGAATGTGGGTGTTCGAGATCAGTTGTAGAATTCGAACAGGCCGGCTGCGCCCATGCCGCCGCCGATGCACATCGTGACGACGCCCCATTTGGCTTTCCGGCGCTGGCCTTCGAGCAGGATGGAGCCGGTGCAACGCGCGCCGGTCATGCCGAACGGGTGGCCGATCGAGATGGCGCCGCCGTTGACGTTGTATTTCTCGGGGTCAATGCCGAGACGGTCGCGCGAGTAGAGGCACTGTGAGGCAAAGGCTTCGTTCAGTTCCCAGAGGTCGATATCGCTGACTTTCAAGCCATGACGCTCGAGCAGGCGCGGCACAGCGAAGACGGGGCCGATGCCCATTTCGTCGGGATCGCAACCGGCGACGTTGAAACCAGCGAAACGGCCGAGCGGTTTCAGGCCGCGCTTTGCAGCTTCCCTGGCTTCCATGACAACCACGGCAGCGGCGCCGTCCGACAGCTGCGAGGCGTTGCCGGCGGTGACATACTTGCCTTCCTTGACGACCATGCCGCCTGAGAAGACCGGCTTCAGGCCGGCGACCATTTCATAGGTCGTGCCGGGGCGGTTGCAGTCGTCCTTGTCGGCAACAACGTCCTGGAAGGTTTCTTCCCTGGTGTCCTTGTTGATCAGTTTCATGCGGGTTTTCAGCGGCACGATTTCCTGCGCCATGTAACCCTTCTGCTGGAACTCAGCCGTGCGGCGCTGGCTCTCGACAGAATACTCGTCCTGGTATTCGCGGCTGACCTTGTAGCGATCGGCAACTATCTCGGCTGTCTCGATCATCGTCATCCAGATGGCCGGCCAGGTCTTGGCGAGTTCCGGCTCGAAATACTTGTAGCGGTTCGACTGGCCCGATGCCTGAACGAGGCTGATGCTTTCCACGCCGCCGCCGACAGTGACGGCTGCGCCTTCGTGGATCACGGTGTGCGCCGCATTGGCGATGGCCTGCAGGCCCGAGGAGCAGAAGCGGTTGATGGTGGCGCCCGACGTGGTCGACGGGCAACCGGCAGCGAGGGCTGCATTGCGTGCCACGTTGTGGCCGGTGGCGCCTTCCGGCGCGGCGCAGCCAAGGAACACATCCTCCACCGCGGCGGCTTCGACTCCGGCGCGCTCTAGGGCGCCCTTGATCGCGTGCCCGGCCATGGTGATCCCGTGCGTATCATTGAGGGCGCCGCGGCCCGCTTTGGTCAGGGCAGTACGGGCAGTAGAGACGATAACAGCTTCGCGCATGGCTTCCTCCGGAATGTTTGGCTTCGAGTTGGGGCGCACCGTAACGAGTGCCACCGGCCCGCGCCAGACTTCCCTTTACGTCAAGGGAGGCTTTCCCATGAAAAAACCCGCCCGGCGCAGCCGGGCGGGTTTCTGTCTGGCGTATTTTTCCCCGGTATCAGGCGGTGATCTTGGCCTTCGGAGCCGCCGCTTTCACGGCGTCGTCCACATAGGCTTCGAATTTCTTGAAGTTCTCGACGAACATCTCGGCGAGCTTCGCGGCCTGCGCGTCGTAGGCGGCCGGATCAGCCCAGGTCGAGCGCGGGTCGAGGATCCTGGAATCGACGCCCGGAACGGCGGCCGGAACCATGAACCCGAACGTCTCGTCCTTGCGGAACTGGACGGTATTCAGCGAGCCATCCAGCGCCGCGTTCAGCAGCGCGCGGGTGGCCTTGATCGGCATGCGGTTGCCCTCGCCATACGGGCCGCCCGTCCAGCCGGTGGAGACCAGCCAGCAATCGACATCATACTTCGCGATGAGGCGGCGGAGCAGATTTCCGTACTCGGACGGATGGCGCGGCATGAAGGGGCCGCCGAAGCAGGTGGAGAAAGTGGCCGAAGGCTCCGTCACGCCCTTCTCGGTGCCGGCGACGCGCGCCGTGTAACCCGAGAGGAAGTGGTACATCGCCTGCGCCGGGGTGAGTTTCGCGATCGGCGGCATGATGCCGTACGCGTCCGCCGTCAGCATGATGAGGTTTTTCGGCTGGCCGCAGCGGCCGGTCAGCGAAGCATTAGGGATCGCTTCGATCGGATAGGCGCCGCGCGAGTTCTCGGCGAGCGCGGCAGAGTCGAGATCAAGTTCGCGCGTGAGGGGATCCATCACGACGTTCTCGAGCACAGTGCCCCATTGTTTCGTGGTGGCGTAGATTTCAGGCTCGGCTTCAGCCGAAAGCTTGATCATCTTGGCGTAGCAGCCGCCTTCGAAGTTAAAGAGGCCGTTCTCGGACCAGCCATGTTCATCATCACCGATCAGCGTACGCGAAGCGTCTGCCGAGAGCGTGGTCTTGCCGGTGCCCGACAGGCCGAAGAAGATCGCCGCATCGTCCTTGCCGGACGTGTTGACCGAGCAGTGCATCGGCATCACGCCCTGGTCTGGCAGCAGGTAGTTGAGGATTGTGAAGACCGATTTCTTGGTCTCGCCGGCATAGGACGTGCCGCCAATGAGGATGACGCGTTTCGCGAAGTTGACGGCAATCACCGTCTCGGAGCGCGTTCCGTGCCTCGCCGGATCGGCGCGGAAGCTCGGGCAGTTGATGATGGTGAAATCGGTACGGAAGGATTTCGCTTCGTCCGTGGTCGGAAGGCGCAGGAGATGGCGGATAAACAGCGAGTGCCAGGCGTATTCGGTGACAACGGTCACCGGCACGCGGTAGTCAAGATCCGCGCCGCCGAAGAGGTCCTGCGAATACATCTCCTGTTGCGCGAGGTGCGCTTTGAAGTCCGTCCACAGAGCCTCGAAATGCGCGGGCGTCATCGCGGCATTGTTGTCCCACCAGACGGTGTTCTCGGTCAGCTCGTCGCGCACCGTGAACTTGTCCTTCGCGGAGCGGCCGGTGTGCTGGCCGGTCTCGACGACCAGCGCGCCGCCCTTAGCGACGCGCGCTTCGCCATTGGCGACGGCGGTCTCGTAAAGGCGGGCTTCATTCCAGTTTTTGCGCACCGATTTCGGACGCACGCCGAGTTCGGAAAGGATTGCTACTGTGTCGCTCATTATCACCCTCGTAATCGCGATTCTGTCGGGCCGCCCCCGGCCTCCAGACCATGTGCCATTAGCGCCTGAAGAGTGAATTTTGCAACATCCGTGCCGCTGAGGAGAGCGTAAATCAAAGCATGACGTGTGCAGTGAAAATGCTGACAAATGAATGTCCGACGTTGTCAAATACAGGGCGGCGTCATTGGGCAGTTCACTGTATGCCGATTGCGGACAGATAGCTGACAGCTGCCATCGTCAACGGCGAAGGCAGGGCGGCGCAGTCGAACCAGCCCCAGCCTCGGTGCTTCTCGGGCTCGAGGATTTTCGGCTCACCGGATGTGATCCGGGCTTCATAGACAGGCGCGATCCAGTGCCGGCCGTCCCCCCGGTTAATCGTCTCGGCAATGCAGGCCAGGCGAAGGATCTCGATCTCGATTCCCAGTTCTTCGGCAATCTCGCGGCGGGCCGTTTCCATAGCCGCTTCGCCGAAGTCGATCTTGCCGCCGGGCAGGCCCCAGGCGCCGGCTTCCGGTTCGCGCAAACGCTGGATCAGGAGCAGGCGACCGGTGTCATCGCGGATGGCGGCGCCGCATCCGGCTTCGGGTTTCTGCACACTCATATGTCGCCGAACGCCTTCAACGCAGCCGGCGCGATGATGTCGCCCCATTCCTGTACGAAGTGGCCGCCGTCCGGAATGACCAGGGCTTCGGGGCAGCCCTTGATCTGTTGCCGGAGCAGTTCCATGACCGGCGGCCCGAGAACCGGATCGGCGGCGCCTACGGCCATGAAGGATTGTCCCCGCCAGTCTTTGCGCCACCAGGAGGCTGCCCGGCGCGAGATATCCACACCTTCCATGTCCGGCCTGACCATAACGAGCTGCGGAAACCGCCTGACCCCGGCCTTGTAGGAAATATCTGGATAAGGGGCACTGTAGGCCGCGGCTTCGGCGTCCGACAGATTCGGGCTCGCCCGCTTCATCAGGGCGGCAACGTCCATGTCCGGCTGGCTGGCCGCAAAGGCTTTCCACGCATCGAAACCGGGGCTCGGGGATGCGCCCACGGCAAGCGCGGTGTTCATAACGATCAGTCGGGAAAACCGGTCCGGCATGTCCACCGGCAGGGTCAGCCCGAGCAGGCCGCCCCAGTCCTGAACCACCAGCGTCATGTTGGTCAGGTCCAGGTGGCGGATCAGGGCCAGCATCATGTTGCGGTGGAAATTGAAGGTGTAGGCGGCGTCATCCACCGGCTTGTCAGAGCGCCCGAAGCCGAGCCAGTCCGGGGCGATGACCCGGGCCCCGCTTTCCGAGAAAGCCGGGATCATCTTGCGGTAGAGATAGCTCCAGCTTGGCTGCCCATGCAGGCAGAGAAACGTCCGGCGCGCATCCTTCGCCCCCTCGTCGATGTAGTGGACCCGCAAGCCTTGATAGCCCGGCAGCATATCAACATAGTGCGGCGCAAAGGCGTAGCCGGGCAAGTTGGCAAACCGCTCATCCGGCGTGCGTTTGATGTCTGCAATCACGATCGACGCCCCGATTGCCGGTTATCCGGCTGTCCAGTCTCCCCTGCACCTTTACCAAAGCGGCTGAAACAAAAAAGGCCGCCAAGGCAATACCCTGGCGGCCCGAGGAGAGGGTTGGAGAGGGCTGGAAGCTTACTTCTTGGCCGAAGCGTTGCACTCGGCGAGTTGTTCGGCCGTCAACTCGGATTTCGTGTTGCGAAGGGCGGCGAGTTCGCCGACTTCTTTTGCGATCTTCTTGCAGATGCGCACGGTCGGCGCCTTGCGGTCTAGTTCGGCGGTGCAGGTCGTGCCTGCGCAGGACCAGACGACGCTTTCAGCGACGATGCGCTTTTCGGAAAGCGGGTTCACGGTCTCGAAGGTGTAGGAGTTGCTGGCGAAAGCCGGGGCGGCGATGGTTGCGAAAGCGGCGGCAGCGAGGATAGAACGGAGCATGGGAGGGTGCCTTGTCGTTCGGGGTTGATGATGCATTCGGTGGTCAGGCATTCGGCCTGAAATGATGATTAAAGAACGTTGAATAATACGTCAAGTGTTCAGAGCGCTCAATTCAGAATAATTGGAGAACGGTTCGTTCCATACGTTGCGGCGCAGCATACCGCTTGCCGTGGCGGCACAAATTGCCGCCTCGCCCGGCAGGGGTATGGTGAACTCAAAGCTGCGACGCATGGGAGACAGACATGGACTTCAATATTCCAAAGGACATTGCCGACTATCTGGTCGTGCTCGACAAATTCATCGACGACGAGATCAAGCCGCTTCAGGCGCAGGACGACAACGAGCGCTTCTTCGACCATCGCCGCGAGTGGGCGCGCACCGATTTCGACAATGAAGGCCTGCCCCGCCCGGAATGGGAAGCGCTGCTGCGCGAGGCTAAGAAGCGCGCCGACAAGGCCGGCCACCTGCGCTACGCCCTGCCGAAGGAGTTCGGCGGCCAGGACGGCTCAAACCTTGGCATGGCGATCATCCGCGAACACTTTGCCAAGCAGGGCCTCGGCCTGCACAACGACCTTCAGAACGAGCATTCGATCGTCGGCAACTTCCCGCAGATCCTGATGCTGCGGGACTTCGCGCGCCCGGACCAGAAACATCTCGCCGAGGCGGCCCTGGCCGGCAAGTTCATCGCCTGCTTTGGCCTGACCGAGCCGAACCACGGCTCCGACGCGACGCACATGGAAACCCGCGCGGTGCGCACCAGGAAGGACGGCAAGGACGGCTGGCTGATCAATGGCGAGAAGATGTGGATCACGGGCATGCATGTCGCGACCCACATCATGCTGTTCTGCCGTACCAGCGGGAAGGACGGCGACGCCAAGGGCATCACCTGCCTGATCATCCCGGCGCGCGATCCCGGCGTGATCATCGAAGAATACATGTGGACCTTCAACATGCCGACAGACCACCCGCGCCTCACCATCAAGGATGTCTGGGTGCCGGAAGATGCCGTGTTCGGCCCGCCGGAAGGCGGCCTCGCGCTCGCACAGCACTTCGTGCATGAGAACCGCATCCGCCAGGCAGCCTCCTCCTGCGGCGCGGCGATCTACTGCATCAACGAGAGCGTGAAGTATGCTAATGAGCGCAAGCCCTTCGGCAAGCCGCTCTCGACCAACCAGGCGATCCAGTTTCCGCTGGTGGAGCTCGCCACGCAAGCCGAGATGCTCCGTCTGCTGATCTTCAAGACTGCCTGGGAAATGGACCAGATGTCGAAGCCGGAAGTCGCCATCCGCCTCTCGGACAAGGTCTCGATGTGTAACTATTACGCCAACCGTCTCGTCTGCGAGGCGGCCGACCGCGCGATGCAGGTGCATGGCGGGATCGGCTATTCCCGCCACAAGCCGTTCGAGCACATCTACCGCCACCACCGGCGCTACCGGATCACTGAAGGCTCCGAGGAGATCCAGATCCGCAAGGTCGCCGGCCACCTCTTCGGCTTCATGGGCCCGAACAAGCATGGTCAGCCCAAAGGCGAAACCGGCAGGGACGGCAAAAGCACCGAGCCGACGGACTTTGCGGTGCGGTAAGCGCTCGACCAGCGAAACGAAAATACCGGGCCGTCACGCCCGGCATTTTTGATTCAAGGTCAGAGCTTCGCAAACTGCGCCGTGAAGTGGCGCATCATGGGCGGTTCCTTCACGATCCGCATTCCGCGCAGCATATCTTTCGAGGCCGCGACTTCCTCCAGCACTTCCACCACATAGTCGGCATGGCTCTGCGTGTAGACGCGGCGGGGCATGGCGAGGCGGACGAGGTCCATGGCGCCGGGGGCTTCGGTGCCGTCCGGCTTGCGGCCGAACATGACGGTGCCGATCTCGCAGGCGCGGATGCCGCCCGCTTCATACATCGCGCAGGTCAGCGCCTGTCCGGGATAGTGCAGCGCCGGAATGTGGGGCAGGAAGGCGCGCGCGTCGATGAACACGGCATGCCCGCCTGCGGGCTTCACCACAGGAATACCCATCGCGTCGAGGCGTTCGGCAATGTAGGAATTGCTCCGCACACGGTAGCGCAGGTAATCCTCGTCGATGATTTCCTTCAGGCCCTGCGCAATGGCATCGAGGTCACGGCCCGCGAGGCCGCCATAGGTCGGGAAGCCCTCGGTCTGGATCAGCAGCGTGCGGGCGCGTTCGGCGAGCGCGTCATCGTTCAGCGCCAGCCATCCGCCAATGTTCGCGAACGCGTCCTTCTTGGCGCTCATCGTCATGCCGTCGGCGACCGCAAAGCAGTCGCGAACAATGTCCTTGATCGGACGGTCCATCTGGCCCTCCTCGCGCAGCTTGATGAACCAGGCATTCTCCGCAAACCGGCAACCATCAATATAGAAGGGCTTGCCATGAGCCTTGGCGAGTGCTGCCGCACCGCGAATATTGGAAAGGCTCACCGGCTGGCCGCCGCCGGCATTGTTTGTGATCGTCATCATGACGGCCGGGATCTGCCCGCCATTTTCGCGCAGCACGCGCTCGAGCGCGGCAAGGTCCATGTTTCCCTTGAACGGATGGTCGAGCGAGGGCACGCGGCCTTCTGCAATCGGAATGTCCAGCGCCTCTGCGCCCATCGCCTCTATATTGCCGCGCGTTGTGTCGAAATGGGTGTTCGAAGGGATCAGGTCGCCCTTCCTGGCGATCAGCGAGAACAGCAGATGCTCCGCCGCCCGGCCCTGGTGGGCGGGAATGATGTGGGCAAAGTCCATCAGGTCCTTCACCGCCGCCTCGAAGCGGTAGAAGCTCGGCGCGCCCGCATAGCTCTCGTCCCCGGTCATCACCGCGCCCCACTGCGCGGCGCTCATCGCGGAGGTGCCAGAGTCAGTCAGCAGGTCGATGATCACATCGTCCGAATGCAGCTTGAACAAATTGTAACCCGCCGCCGCCAGAAGGCGTTCGCGCTCCTCGCGCGTGGTCATGCGGATCGGCTCGACGGACTTGATGCGGAACGGTTCAATAATGGTCTTCATGGGTCACTCCCGGGCTGCGATGTCCCTGAGAGAAGAGCGGTTTTTGCCGCCCCGCGCACAGGAACTCCTGCGCTGCGGTTGCCTCTCCGGGGTCTGCCGGAAGACGGCCGCGCTCAGCGCCTGTTGCGATGGCCGGGCCATATCATGCAGGCGCGCGCGCGCCAAGCGGGCCCACCGGGGTTAACAGCGCATTCACCATCTTCGCCGAGCCTCGTCCGACTGAACTGCCCGCTTTCCGAAGGACCCGGCCATGACCCTGCTTGAACGCGTCATCCGCAACCACCGCTGCCGCTCCACGCATCATTACATTGCGTTCGATGCGCTCTCGCTGATCGGCGGCAAGGAGGGTGAGGCCTGGAAATCGCTGTTCCTGGTCCACCACGAGCACCTGTTGAAGGGTGCAAAGGCGCCGGACGCCGAGTTCAAGGACTTCAAGAACCATGTCCTCCACGTCGCCGAAGGCGACTGGGGCGGCGCGCGCGGCAAGGCCCAGGAATGGTATGCGCGCGGTGTCGAACTGCTCGCGAAGAAGCGCTGGAGCGAAGCAGCTTA
>ERZ888423.851-NODE-851-length-29881-cov-9.480185_pt1 | contig 29881 bp, 31 predicted proteins | sample MGYA00520523_ERZ888423 | MGnify/ENA primary metagenome ERZ888423 (study PRJEB32303, sample SAMEA104408611) | aquatic metagenome | biome: Brackish water; feature: Pelagic; material: water | place: Baltic Sea | collected 2014-06-08T10:24:00 | depth 30,27 m ...
GGCCGTAACAAATTTGGTCATCTCCTTAAATGCTTGACCGCTTAGACCAAGATTGAAGGCCACTCTGCGCGCTTGAAAAGGCATAAGACCTACTGCAGGGTCAATAACTTCTTTATGAATAAGATGAGGCGTTTTCTCAGCGACTTCTTCAATGTTCATTCCACCTTCAGTGGAATACATGATGACCACAGAACCGCTTGAACGATCAAGGAGGACTGACATGTAAAATTCATTAGGCTCACTTGCTCCAGGATAGTAGACGTCTTGGGCTATGAGCACCTTATTTACCATCTTCCCTTTCTCACTTGTCTGAGCTGTTACTAAGTGACCACCAAGGATGCCTTTAGCTTTCTCAGCGACAAAGTCAATCCCTTTTGCAATGACGACACCATGAGAACCCGTCTCGGTTACGGTACCTTTTCCGCGTCCACCTGCGTGGATTTGAGCCTTAACTACGAACCATTCAGTACCCGTAGCTTTATTCAACTCTTTGGCTTGGGCCACAGCTTCTTCAGGACTAGATGCCACACGTCCCTGCTGGATGGCGACTCCAAAACTCTCTAAGATCGATTTACCTTGATACTCGTGAATGTTCATGCTTTTTTTGTTCTTTTTCGGGGTGCGAAGATACCATAATGGATGTGGATTCAAGATCGAGCGATCCAAGATTCCAGAATTTTATGAAGAGGCCAGTTTAGTTGGTAATGCTGTGCACTCTCATCGCGACACCATTTTTGCTTTTTACCATTCCTTACCTGAGCGGTACACTGTCCCTTTAAACAAAGCCACTAGCTCCCCTTTCTGATTCTTCACGGGGATATCATAAATAGCAATCTTGTTCTTCAAGCTCAATTCTCTGGCTTCAGCAGTCAGCACATCGCCAGGGAACACAGGGTTAGTATGCGAAATACCAGTCTCAATACTCATGGACTTGATGCCTTGACTATTACATGCAAAAGCCAATGCACTATCAGCAAATGAATAGGTGATTCCACCATGAGTCACTCCGAATCCATTACACATCTCCGCCCTCACAGTCATTTTTAAGGTGCAATGCCCCTCTCCTAACTCCATGATTTCAATACCCAGCCACTGACTGAAGGTATCCTTGCTCATCATCTCATCTACTATGCTCTTAGGCTCTCTCATGTTCCTGTATAGGTAGGTTTGCGTTTTTCAAGAAACGCTGCTACACCTTCTTTATGATCATTAGAATTTGCCGCTTCTATTTGCATTTCCTTTTCAGCCATCATTTGCTGCCAGATACTTTGATCACTAGCACTATTCAGTAGCTTTTTTGTAAGCCCTATAGCCTTTGTAGGACGTGCAGCCAATCTCTCAGCCATGGTGCGTGACGCATCATTCTCTCCTTCTTCAGTGACCGCATAGATCATTCCCATGGCTACTGCATCGGCAGCACTCACTTTATCTCCAGTGAACATAAGTGCTGTCGCTCTTTGCATTCCTACAAGTCTTGGCAAAGTGAAGGTTCCTCCACTGTCAGGCACCAGGCCTATGTTGCTGAAGGATTGAATGAAATTAGCATGAGGTAGCGCGTATGTAATGTCACAGGCTAGGGCAATATTGGCCCCCGCTCCTGCTGCTACACCATTGACCAAGCATATCACAGGTTTCTCTATTTCTCTGATTAAGGTAATGATGGGATTATAGGTCTCATCTACAATGGTTCCTATACCCGGCCCATCCTCAGCTATAGCTTCATCCAAGTCTTGTCCCGCACAGAACCCTCTTCCCTCTCCTGTCAGGTGAATTGCTCTTACATGACTATCATCTCTAGCATCTTCAAGAGCACTTCGCAACTCTCGGCCCATAGGAATAGTGAAGCTGTTCAATTTATCAGCACGGGAAAGCTGAATCCATGCGACTCCGTTCTCTACTTTTTTCTTGATGTGATCCATAAGTCTATTTGAACTTGAAAATTAAGGAATCTATATGGAGGTCAGCGATAGCAAATGTTCTTTCACACTAGATTCCCAATCAGATTTGAGAATACTAAGGACGATACTATCCCTCCTGCCTTCGGGCGCTGCACAGTTGCTTCTGAGAATTCCCTCCTCGATACAACCAATAGCCTTCATAGCGGTTATACTCCGGCTATTCTTAGCATCGGCCCTGAATTCCACACGTTTCATGTTCCGTTCTTCAAAGGCGAATTGGAGCATGAGGAGTTTACAATGTCTGTTAAGTCCGCTTCGTTGGAATTCCTTTCCGTACCAGGTATATCCTATCTGTGCGGTCTCATGATGTTCTTGAATGTCATAGAATCGCGTGCTTCCAGCGTAGCGTTGAGTTAGTTTGTCAAAGACAATAAAAGGATAGCTATCCTCTTTTTCCTTGGCCTCCAGAGCTTTCTTGATGTAGTTTTTCAAGTTCTCTTCTCCTCCTGCTTGTACTAAGGAATACTTCCAAAGTTCAGGTTCATTCAAGGAAAATGGAAGTAGGTGTTCTAGGTCCGATTCCAGCAGTGGGCGAAGGAGGGTTCGGTTATTCTGTAAAATAATCTCTTGGTTAGTCATCATTTTAATTTCATTTGAAATTCTTAATCAATCACAACATCCAATAATAACAGCACAACACTCCTTAATCTGATCATTTGATATAATGAGTGGTGGCTGTAATCTGAAGCTCTTAGGATCCGATAGAAACCAGAAGGTAATGACACCTCTTTCAAGGCAGGACTTCACGATGCGTTGAACTGTTTCTGGCGAATCAAATTCCACGGCCATCATCAGTCCTTTTCTTCTTACTTCCTTGATGTTTTTATGCTTTAGTAGCATCTCGAAAAGCATTCCTTTTTCCTCCACTTCATCTATAATCCCATCATCAACTAAAGCTGTGATGTTAGCAAAGGCGGCTGCACAATTTACGGGATGCCCCCCGAAAGTGGTGATGTGCCCCAGCATAGGAGAATGCGTCCACAGATGCATGAGTTTCTTGCTCGCGATAAACGCGCCAATTGGCATTCCGCCACCCAAAGCCTTTGCAATACATAGAATATCAGGAACGACTCCATATTGCTCGAAGGCAAACAGAGATCCCGTCCTTCCCATACCGGTCTGAATCTCATCGAAAATCAACAAGGCGCCCACCTCAGTGCAGCGTATGCGCAACGCATCCAGATATCCGATATCAGGAAGTCGCACACCCGCATCGCCTTGAATAGGCTCTATTATCACTGCGGCTGTGTTTTCATCAATGAGATCTATGTCCTCAGAATGATTGAATCGCATGAAACTCACTCCCGGAAGTAATGGCCTCACATGGAATTTCTTTTGCTCATTTCCTGTGACGCTTAACGCTCCATGGGTACTTCCATGGTACGAGCGATGGCAGGCCACAAAATTCACTCTGCCCGTGGCACGCTTAGCTAGTTTCATTGCAGCCTCTATACTTTCAGCACCTGAATTCACGAAATAGGAACAATCCAAATTTGCAGGAAGAAGCTCGGCAAGTTTCTCTGCCAGTTGTACTTGAGGAGCTTGAATGAATTCTCCATAGGGCATTACATGCAGGTATTTCTCTAGCTGATCTTGTATCGCCTGAATCACTTTAGGGTGGCGGTGTCCAAGATTGCATACTGCTATCCCTGCTACCATATCAGTGTAGCGTTTACCTTTTTTATCCCAGATAAAGATACCCTCTGCCCTTTCTACTTCTATGGCCAAAGGGTAAGGTGAAGTGGGCGCAAGATGATCGTAAAAGGCCTGTTTCATTTCTGAGTACTCTGATGTCATTATGGATTCAGTTTTTCATTGTTCTTGTGACGGTCAGAATCACGTTGGGTTTTCTTCTCAAAGTTCTTCTCTAGTGCTGAGCTCATGTCTACTCCGGTCTGATTGGCAATGCAAAGCAGAACCCAGAGTATATCAGCCAATTCATCCCCTAAATCTGATTTCTCTTCTCCTTTCTTAAAGGACTGTTCCCCAAATGTTCGGGACATGATGCGGGCTAATTCTCCTACTTCTTCAGTGAGGATAGCCATGTTTGTGAGTTCATTGAAATAGCGTTGACCATACTGCTTTATCCAATCATCTATTCGGGCTTGTGCTTGCTTAATCTCCATGTTCTTGCTCTTAGAAGCCCCAAAGCTAATATTCATGGCAATCCGATAACGAGTGCCTCAGACCTAAGCACGCCCACGCTCTATCAATGAACCCACTATACGACCTCTCATTGATCAAATTCAAGAGAGCTAAAAAAGCAACCCAAGGCATAGACTAAGTGCAGGTAGAACACAACATAGTTTCTAATCTTTATTCAAGCTATCAATGATGATGGTCACTGGACCATCATTTACCAAGCTGACCTTCATGTCGGCTCCGAAGGAACCCGATTGAATAGCTTTTCCAAGACCTTTTGCACATTCTTCTTTGAACTTTTCGTAGAGCGGAATTGCTTTTTCGGGCCGTGCAGCTTGGATGAACGAAGGTCGATTTCCTTTCTTGGTAGTTGCATATAAGGTGAATTGAGAAACGACAAGTAGTTCACCTTTCAAGTCTTTTACTGACAAGTTCATCTTACCATCTTCATCTGAGAAGACCCGCATATCTAGAAGTTTCTTCACAGTCCATTGAAGGTCTTCCTCTGTATCAATATCATGGATTCCTAGCAAAACAATCAAGCCTTGCGAAATCTTTCCATGTACTTTTCCTTTTATGCTGACACTGGCCTCTGATACCCTTTGAAGAACTGCTTTCATACATATATGTCTTTTCTATATGGTCCTTCTTCTCCACGATAAATACTTAAATAACTGGCATATCTACTCTCCGCGATTTTCCCTTGGCCCAAGGCTTTCAATACTGCACAGCCTGGCTCAATAATATGCTGACAGTCATTGAATTTGCATTCCGGAAGTAATTCCCGCATCTCCAGAAAGTAGTGACTGAGTTCTTTGGGCTCTACTTCCACTACCCCAAATCCCTTGATTCCAGGGGTATCTACAATGAATCCTCCATCAGCAAGCGGATACATCTGAGCAAAGGTGGTCGTGTGTTTTCCTTTATTGAAAGAAGAGGACACCTCAGCTGTTTTAAGATCCAATCCCGGTTGTAGGATATTGGCCAACGTAGATTTTCCCACTCCCGAATGCCCACTGAGCAAGCTCACCTTATTCTTGAATAGCGCTATCAATTCCTTGGGCACATCTTCAAGTAGACTTGCGCTCATGCAGGTATATCCAAGGCCACGGTATAGAACAATTAAGTCTTCAAGCCTTTGCATGTCATGCTCATCTAGCACATCTATTTTATTGAAGACGAGAACACTGGGAATGTGATAGGATTCTGCCGAAACGAGCACTCTATCCATGAAACCACAGCTCGTATTTGGGCTTTTTAATGTGATGAGAAGGATCAGTTGATCGACATTCGCAGCGATTATGTGTGACTCTTTACTGAGATTGGTCGCCTTTCTTATAAGGTGATTATCTCTTGTATGTATGTTAGTTATGACATATTCCCCTTCTACTTCATCTACATCTACATGATCACCCACCGCCACAGGATTCGTGCTGCGATAGCCTTTCAAGCGTAATTTTCCTCGTGCACGGCAGTCTTGTACCTCTCCATTTTCAAGAAGAACTTCATAATTACTACCCGTTGATTTCAGGACACGGCCATTCATAAATTCATCAAATCTGATCTGCGTTCGTTCGCGGCTGAAAGTATTAAATTTGGACGCGACTAGCACATGTCTATCAAAGTAGAACATATCTCTAAAGTCTATGGCAAGCAATATGCCTTGGATGACGTAAGTATGGAAATAGGCAGCGGAGAGATTGTGGGCTTCCTTGGGCCTAACGGAGCGGGAAAGTCTACGCTCATGAAAATCCTCACTACGTATATTCAACCCAGTTCAGGTGAGGCTTGGATTTGTGGGCATCACGTGGTAGATGCAGGTATGGAAGTGCGTAAAATGGTGGGGTATCTCCCAGAGCACAATCCGCTCTATCTTGAAATGTATGTTAGGGAATATCTGGAGTTAGTCGCAGGGCTTCATGGATTGAGGAATAACAAGGCTCGTATTGCAGAGATCATAGACCGCGTTGGTCTTGAAGTGGAGGCACACAAGCGCATAGGCGCTTTATCCAAAGGCTATAGACAACGTGTAGGACTTGCCCAAGCATTGATCCATGACCCGGCCGTACTTATCCTTGATGAGCCTACATCAGGACTAGATCCTAATCAATTAGTGGATATAAGGAATGTGATTAAGCAGCTTGGTAAAGAGAAGACGGTCATGCTCAGCACACACATCATGCAAGAAGTAGAAGCCATCTGTGATCGTGTAATCATAATTAATAAAGGAAGGTTGGTTACAGATAAAGGAGCTAAAAACTTGGTATCGGATAAAGGAGAGATTCAGGTATTGACCGTTGAATTTGGGTCCAACGTCCTAACAGCAGACTTGCAGCAGATAGAAGGTGTGGAGCTCGTTAACCATCTTCAAGGAAATATTTTCGAGCTGAATAGCGCTGTGGGAGCTGATATAAGAAAGACCATCTTCGATTGGGCAGTAGCTCAAGGAATTCCCCTGCTTTCTCAACAGGTTAAAAAGAAGAACCTAGAAGATGTCTTCAAGGAACTGACGAAGTCCAAGAAATAGGCTCAAATCTTATTGTGTGAAAAAAAATAAAGCCAACATGTCAAATTTCTTTTCCTGTTGATTGATAATCCTAGTTTTGTTGCCAATCTAATCAAGACCCTGAATTTCTATGTATCTATTTACTTCTGAATCTGTATCTGAAGGCCATCCAGACAAGATTGCCGATCAAATCTCCGATGCCCTCATCGATAATTTCCTAGCCTTTGACCCACAAAGTAAAGTAGCCTGTGAGACTCTGGTTACTACAGGTCAAGTCATATTAGCCGGAGAAGTAAAGTCCAAAGCTTATCTTGATGTTCAAGAAATCGCACGAAAGGTAATTGAGCGCATAGGTTACACCAAAAGCGAATACATGTTCGAATCTAAAAGCTGCGGAGTATTGAGCGCTATTCATGAGCAGAGCCCTGATATCAATCAAGGTGTGGATCGTAAGAAGAAGGAAGAGCAAGGAGCTGGTGACCAAGGAATGATGTTCGGTTATGCCAGCAATGAGACGGAATCCTACATGCCATTGGCCTTGGACATCTCTCATAAGATTCTTATCGAGCTAGCTGCATTGCGCAGAGATAACAAACAGATCACATACCTCAGACCTGATGCTAAGTCACAGGTCACATTGGAGTATGATGACACTAACAAGCCTGTGCGCATAGATGCCATCGTGATCTCTACACAACATGATGATTTCGTAAAGCCGAAAGACGGTACAAAAGCTGCCAAGAAAAAAGCAGAGACCGAGATGCTGGCGAAGATCAACAAGGACATGAAAGAGCTACTTATTCCTCGTGTTCAGAAGAAATACCCGAGGTATAAAGGTCTATTCAATAACAAGATCAAGTATCACATCAACCCTACTGGGGTATTCGTAATTGGTGGTCCACACGGAGACACGGGATTGACTGGAAGGAAGATTATAGTAGACACATACGGAGGAAAAGGTGCTCACGGGGGTGGAGCTTTTAGTGGAAAAGATCCTAGCAAGGTAGATAGAAGTGCCGCTTATGCCACACGTCATATTGCAAAAAACTTAGTTGCGGCTGGGCTTTGTGATGAAATTCTAGTTCAAGTATCTTATGCCATAGGAGTTGCAGAACCTACTTCTATCAACGTTGACACCTATGGAACAGCCAAGGTGAAGATGAGCGATGGAGAGATAGCTAAGAAAGTAGCAGCGTTATTCGATATGCGTCCTTACTTCATAGAGACCCGATTGAAGCTTCGCAATCCCATCTATAGCGAGACTGCGGCTTATGGCCATATGGGGAGGGAGCCTCAGACCAAAGTAAAGACCTTCAAATCCCCTGATGGGAAGGTTATCAAGAAGAAGGTGGAGCTCTTTACTTGGGAGAAGCTAGATTACGTGGACAAGGTGAAGCAAGCTTTCAAGCTCTGACCTTTAGCTGCTTATTCCTCTAGATTTCTTTTTGGAAATAATTCAAGTAATTTCTTGCAAATAGGGGAAATATCCATTTCTTTTCACCCATAATCGGGCTTCATTCTACTAGGCTATTCTAGCAATCATAAGCCTGTCGGGTAAATTAGTATGAATAAATCAGTCTCTGAGAAAGTCTCAATAGGCACTCTTCTTGTAAGCATCAGAATTGTATTTGGAGACATAGGTACCGGCCTGCTCTAAGTGTTCTTTGCCATTACTATTGGTCATGATTACGATCCTTTACTCATTCTGGGAAGTCTTTAATGTATCGTTTGGGCACTCCTCTTACTAGTCAAATTGAAGTGCATTTTCCTCGCGCTCAATGCTGATAAAAATAGATAAGGAGGAATATTCTCCTTTTATGCGCTATTGTGCAAGACCAAAACTAAGTGGATCATCATCCTAGCATTTATAGATTGCGCCACATTGATTTCCGATGGATTCATAACTCCCGATATTTCCATTTTTTCAGCTTCAGAAGGGCTTGAATTCTTGTATGCCGGGATACCCACCTTGCCCATTATATGCACTATAGTCATACTACTTTTATTGATTCAACAATTCGGAACAAAACGCCTAGGAGGTCTTTTCGGCCCAATGATGCTAAGCTAGTTCTTGGTATTGGGAATCTTAGGTGTGAATCAAGTAGTCAAAAATGCAAGTGCACTCAAGGCACTCGATCCTGGATATACTTTGGATTTTCTTTTCCATTATCCTGAGTCCATTTGAATCTTATGGGCGTTTCCCATTTAACAGCAGAGCAGAAGCGCTCTATTCAGACTCAGGGCACTGTTGAGAACGAAACATCCGCATATCATGGATCTTTGTCTTGACTATGTTGATTTTGAACTTTTTTGGACAAGCAGCTTTTCTACTATACATTCCCGCTGGACAAACTGTAAGTTCTCTATTCTGTGCTGCTGTTCCTGAAGGATATTTACCAGTAATCATTAGTATAGATGCAATAGCGACCATCATAGCCAGCCAGGCTCTAATCACAGATATCTCATCTGATTTCAAGTTTATCTTGATTAATTCTAGCGTAGCAAATTACCCCATACTCGGCACCATGGATCATCTTTTGAACAGAATATATAGCATGCTCAAGCCTATTAGTTAGACGCTCTGGATGATTTCGGGCTAGACACTACAAACACGACAGAAGAGTTCACCCCCACCTAATTGGCTGTTGCCAGAAATAAACGTACTTCAAAATAAAAAAGGCGCCTATCAAGACGCCTTTTTTTAATGCTCAGAATTTCTATCACATCCCTACGAATGTGTCAGACTCAAATACGCTAACTTCTCCTGATGAGATGTCATACATGGATCCAACCAGTCCAAGCTCACCTTTATCTATCATCTCTTTCAAGATAGGACTGCGCAGCAAGATTTGCTGAATCGTATAATGCACGTTTTCATCTGCAACTTTTTGTACGAGTTCAGCATTCCCTGATCCTTTGATTTCAAACTCAGGTTCTACCATATTTACCACTGGATTAAGCTTGCTTAATAAAGTGGTCAGATTTCCCATCTTCACATGATCGCAAGCTCCTTTTATAGCACCGCACTGCGTATGGCCCATGACGAGGATTAACTTCGTTCCTGCAATTTTGGATGCGAATTCCATACTTCCAAGTATGTCGTCATTAACGAAGTTTCCTGCGATACGAATGCTGAAAATATCTCCAATACCTTGATCAAAAATCAACTCGGCCGAAGTTCTTGAATCAATGCAATGCAGGATAGTCGCGAAAGGAAATTGGCCAGCTCCGGTCTTCTCCACTTGATCCATCAAGTTCCTATTCGCCTTGAGATTATTAGTGAAGCGCTGATTTCCTTCTTTAAGGAATTGCAAGGCCTTTTTAGGTGTCATCGTAGCTTGGGTTTCTGCTGTATGTGTTCTCATGATTTTGAAATATTAGAGGTGAATAGTTTGTTTAATGTTTTGTTTTCTTTCGCTTCTCCATTGCCCATGACTTTTCTGAATACATCCACGGGGCTGTGATGGTCGAATTCATCCAGTCCTATAACTTCTACTTTTATGTTCCTAGTCAAGGCATTCATCTCGAAATCCTCGATAATCTCTACCACATCAGGATGTATCCTTTTTGTCATGGTGCCGTCAATAATTACTTGAGAATCATTGGGTAATTTATTCAGGCTCATCAGGATGCTTCCCTTATTCAAGAAGCTAACATTCTCTGCTAATTTGAGCTCTATAGGTTTTCCAGGGACATAGTCCTTGGCATTGAAAAAGAAGGGATGCAGGAAATTCTGATACAGGATGAAGAAAACACTTAACGCCATTCCAAGAGCAATACCTGTCAATAGGTCTGTAAAGACAATGCCTACGATAGTCACCATGAATGGAATAAATTCCCCTCTTCCTTTAGCATACATCTGTTTGACCACGGACGGCTTAGCCAACTTATATCCAACCATGATGAGAATAGCTGCTAATGAAGCCAGTGGAATCATGTTCAGAATATTAGGAATGGCCATTACGCATATTAAGATGAGTACACCATGTAGGAAGGCTGAAGCCTTGGTCCTGCCTCCTGATTGGATATTGGCGGAGCTACGCACGATTACCTGAGTGACCGGGAGACCACCTATCAAGCCTGAGATCATATTCCCCACTCCTTGTGCCCTTAGCTCTCTGTTAGTTGGGCTCACTCGCTTCTGAGGATCTAATTTATCTGTCGCTTCTAGACAAAGCAAAGTCTCTAAACTTGCTACAACAGCCAAAGTGACGGCAGTCATATAGACTGCAGGATTATTCCATTGGCTGAAATCTGGAAAAGTCAGTAATCCAACAAAGGATGCCAATCCATCCGTTACAGGAAGACTCACTAGATGTTCAGGTGCAAGCACCAACCCAAACAGATCAGTCATAAAGAGACTCATGAGAATACCAAAGATCACCACGACCAAGGGGCCTTGGATATATTGGCTCACAGCGAATTTCTTGATGAAGGGGCGTTCCCAAAGGATTAATATGCCTAAGGAAATGAAACTGATAATGACTGCACCAGGCGTGATGTAATCAATCATATTCACTAGTTCACTAAAAGTATTCTGACCATCAGGTTGTACAAAGGCCACCTCTCCTTCAGGATCTTTGTCATAACCAAATGCGTGAGGAATCTGTTTTAGGAAAATAATTACACCAATACCAGCGAGCATCCCTTTGATCACCGAACTGGGGAAGTAATAGCCAATGATTCCAGCCTTGAACACGCCCAATATGAATTGGATGATGCCGGCAATGAATACGGCAAGAAGGAATATCTGGAAGCCTCCCAAAGCAGGAATAGAAGTCAATACAATTGCAGCAAGTCCAGCAGCTGGACCACTCACTCCGAGCGGAGAACCGCTGAACAAAGAGACCACGATGCCTCCAACAATTCCTGCGATGATTCCTGAAAATAAGGGTGCCCCACTTGCTAAGGCTATACCGAGACATAAGGGTACTGCGACCAAGAAAACCACGATACTTGCGGGTAGGTCATATTTCAAATTGGCCAAAAAGCCAGCTTTCTTGTTCTCCATGAGAAAAAAGATTTAATGTGATAAGTAGGAAAGAGTTCAGAACCAAAGGGGAAAAGGGTTCTGATGTCGGCCTAGACTTTAAGGTCAAGGCGTGTCTATCACGCTAGGTCTGGAGGCGGAGAAGCAACCTCCATGTATGGCGAAATAGGAATCGCCAAGAAATAAGTAAGGTATAGATTGATTGAACAGAGTGTTACATAGACTGCAGGGGTCAATTCATGACCCAGCTTCTCTACTTTCTTCTCTTCTTCTAATTCTGTGAAATTGACATTGACCTGAGCGACCACTTCTGCGTCCAACAAATAGAAGGACATGGGCAACACATGGGCTGAAAGCACCATAATGGCCATGAAGAGGGTCAATATGTTCAAAGTCTTGGTCGACATTCTATCGCGAAAGTACATCTAATTGTAATTGATGATATCAAATTAAATGCCCTAGGTTTTCAAGGTTTGCATATCTTCACATAGCTGAGACAGGCTTGACCTTACACTTGCTGCTTGACATAGGAATGATAGAATAATAGCAGGCACAAAAAACCCCTCACGAATAATCACAAGGGGTTCTGAATGTCATATAAAGCAGCAATCAAGCTTCCTGATCTTCCTCTTTCTTACCGTCCTTCTTATCGAACTTTGCATACTTGTTCTTGAACTTGTCGATACGACCAGCCGTGTCTACGAACTGTAGCTTACCTGTGAAGAATGGATGCGACATATAAGAGATTTCCAATTTTACCACAGGATACTCAGATCCATCTTCCCACTTCTCAGTGTCTTCAGTGGCAGCAGTTGATTTTCCTAACCACATGCTCTCATTGGTCATGTCCTTGAAGATTACTGTTCTATAGTCTTCTGGGTGGATTCCTTTTCTCATCTTTTCTACGAATTGGGCTGCAAATGTAAGCTTTCTATTAATTCAATGAAACAGATTGTGCAGATTTATTCTTTACTAGAGTCCCCTAAGAAATTTCATGGTGTCCTCACCATCAGCATAATCAGCTAATCTTGGCTGCTGTGCCTGTCCGAATGGAGTATCCGACTTAGAAACGATGCACTGAATCTCATTTTTCAAATCCTCAAGATGCCTGTCAAGACTTTTCCTATCCTCATATCGCTCATAGAACATACAGGACACAGGAGAATGAAGTGAGGAATCCTCTTTCAACAGCAGGAATCCATTTTCTAGCAAATCATCTCCATTCAAGAGGTAGACTGAACGGTGATAGTCGTAGTTATTCGCGTATTTGTTGTTTTGGACAATATCAGCATAGGGGAATATGCTCTTGAAAAAGATGTCTAGGTCAAATTCCTTAGAAAGATAAAGCTTGGTGACATTCCTACATCCCAATCCAAAATAGGCGAAGATATCCTCAGCAAGGCCTTTCATCTCTTCCTCAGATTCTGTTCCGTCAAGAATTGCTACTGAGGTTCTGTTCTTGCGTATAATGTGAGGAACCGAAGAAAAATAATGCTCGAAGTAGCGCGAGGTATTATTACTGCCGGTGGCTATAATGGCCTCTTGCCCTTTCATGGGGCCATCTACCCAGTGTATCCATTCCTTCCAGCGTTCATCCATAGTAATGAGTACTTGGGCGAATACTTTAATCAATTGTGAATCATCTTTCGAGGTCTTGGCCAAGACTGAATGTCCAGCTAAAAGCACTGAAATCATGTCATGAAGACCTACCAATGGAATATTTCCGGCCATAATCAAGCCAACTACGCGAGGCCGTTCTATTGGCAAATCATACGATGAAACCCATCCCTCTAGCTTCTCTTTCTTTAACTCTAAGCCCCATGCAGCAAGGGATCTGCGAACTTCAGTCTCAGTAAACCATCCATTCCTGTGCTTCTGCGCATGTATGATAGCTTCTAGGTTTTCATATTCTTCTTTACTTAATCCACAGTCATATCCTGGCCAGGCTTTGCTAGCGCCCAGTGCGGACATTATCTTTCCCATCACATGGAAATGAGCAATCTTATCATGAAGGTCTATTACAGCTTTAATCATATCAGGCTTGTCTAAGCTCTATATTTACACCACAAAACTAGGATAGTAGACAAGAGCAATGGCAATAAGGATTACAGATGATTGCATAAATTGTGGAGCATGCGAGCCAGAATGCCCCAATAACGCAATCTATGAGGGAGGAGCGCAATGGAAATTCACTGATGGAACCAGCCTGAAAGACATGGTCACAGGATTCAATTCAGGAATTCAGGTACAGGCTGATCATGCCAACGAACCTGTGGACATGGACGTGTATTATATCGTAACAGATAAATGTACCGAGTGCAAAGGATTTCATGATGAACCACAATGTGCCGCAGTATGTCCCGTTGATTGCTGTATACCTAACGATGAATGGGAAGAGACTGAAGCAGAATTGCTCAAGAAAAAAGATCTTCTGCATATCTTGGCCTGAACGCCTTCTGATTCGAGGGTACCATCTTTGTATTGAATGCGATATATGCCCAGAATAGCACTGTTTTTCTCTTTTTTTTTCCTCTTCCACTCGCTGAGCGCACAGTCTCAAATAGATGGAATAGAAAAAGAACTCTCTCAAAAGTATGAAGCCATGAATGCTGCCAGGTCTGATTCGGCACGCATGTTTCTTTCTGATGCTTTCAAGGCTGAGCTGAAGCGGTCTCTTTATAAAACTGAAGCCTTCGAGCATCCTTTCAGCAGCTTGAAGATGTGCACGATTACTTCTCCTGACAAAGCCTTTAGAGTCTTCAATTGGAACATTCCCATGAACGATGGAACACATCGTTATGAAGCTTTGATTATGATTCCCCGAGCTGCCCAAGAACGTGAATTGATGGATGTCATAGAACTTAAGCCCATTGAAAAGGACTTAGATCGTCTTGAAAATCGTTCCTTCAGAGAAGGAGAATGGATGCCTTTCCTTATTTATGAGATTATTCCTGACAAGAAAGAAGATCAATATATCCTCTTGGCTTGGGATGGCCATGACCGTATAAGCAATCGCAAAGTGATAGACGTAATCACGATTAGCAGCAGGTCAGTGCGTCTAGGGGCTCCTGTTTTCAAGGATGGAAAATCAACGTATAAAAGAGTCCTTTTTACCTATGCCGAAGAGGTGAATATGAGCCTGCGCTATCAAGAAAAAGAAAAACGCATTTTGTTTGACCATCTTGCTCCTAAGGACCCAAGACTAGAAGGTCAATTTCAATTCTATGGCCCAGATATGAGTTTCGATTCCTACATCTCTGACAAAGGAAAATGGAACTTGGAGTCTGACGTAGAGTTCCTTCGCAAGAGACAGGAAAAGGACAAGAAATTTAATGACCCAAGGAGGAAGTGAAACAGCCCTTGAGTTAAGACCTCTGACTGCAACAAATGATTTGTTTATTCCTTGACTTCAGATTCCCTCCCGCAATCTCACTCCATCATTTCCTATCAGAATAGGATCATCGCTGATGCGGCCTTTCTCAGGTCCATTTTCCAGTTTGAGCACTCCACGCGGACATACTGCGCTGCATATTCCACAACCCACACAGGAAGCTCGTACAATATTCTGCCCTTTCTGAGCATAGGCTCTTACATCGATTCCTTGCTCACAATAGGTGCTGCAATTTCCGCAAGAGATACATTGTCCTCCATTCGTAGTGATTCTGAAACGAGATTTAAAGCGTTGAATGATTCCCATATAGCCCGCCAAAGGACAACCGAATCTACACCAGACTCTATTTCCTAGGAGCGGATAGAACCCCACTCCTATTACTCCAGAGAACATCGCACCAATAAGAAATCCATAGGGCTTTTTGAAATACTCGTAAATGCTCAATCCAAAGATGGAATCGGTTCCTGCGAAATATCCGTATAGGGTTGCTGCTGTCATAACAAAGACCAAAATCATCACAGAATGAATAAGCCATCGTTCAAGTTTCCAGGCTGATAATTTCTTGCTTGATAAATGCCTGAAATTATCACCCGCAGTCTCTGCCAATCCTCCGCAACCGCAGATCCAAGAACAATACCAGCGTTTCCCAACAAAGTATGTGATGATGGGTGTGAAGACTAAGAACATGAAGATTCCTAGCACTAAAAAGAACATTCCGTAATTCCCTGAGGAAGTCATGTTGTCCAGATGCCAGCTGTCAAAGAAATCATAATTCAGAGGCCACATGTTCTTAATGTCCTTGTCAAAATAAGCCACTGAACTGTTCATGCCTTCCAGAATCTCAGGGATGAAATAGGCCAAGAAAAACTGAGAAATCATGACTACTACGGTGCGAATCATTTGGTAGCGGTTATGCCTGTACTTCCACAAGAATTTCACTCCCAAAGAAAGAATAGCAACCGTGTATAATGTTCCATAAACAAACCATTGGGAAGCGACTGAGCCTTTAATCATCTTGCTGAGCGGATCAAAGAGTGCAACCAAGCCTGTATTCGCTGCTCCTTCAACTCCTAGTCCTAGCATCCCAGGAAACCAATACAACAGCACATAGAATCCAGTAAGTATTATTCCAATAGACCAACCAATTACGCCACGCGCACTCAATCCATCAAACCAAATGCCTGTGTTCTTTATCCCTTCAGGAGTAGATGAATACGCTGCCACTCCGTAAATAATTCCACCCGAAAGCATGGAGATGAGCGAGATCCAAAGAAAAAGTAATGCATTCAGATTAACCCCGAAAAAAGCAAGGAAAAGAATCCCCACTCCCACAATTCCTAACGTCAAGCCTAATTTCTGACCTCCATTAAGCCCTTCAGGATGCGGATTAGCTATAGAAAGTGATGCGTCCTTATCCGTAATCATAATCCAAAAATGCGTTGTAGACTCCGTTTCTGAAGGCTGATTTTTTTTCCGCTATGTGCTTCATAGCCTTGACAAATATCCGTTTCGTAGGTTTTGTAGAATTCAGGATCGAAATTGACATCCCGCAGATGTGCGATCACATAATCCAAATCTCGCTCGGCCGACAACCACTTGTCTATGACTTCATGGCGCAGCCTAATCCCGAAGGAATTAATGCCGATAAGCTTTCCAGATTCTTTGAGATAATTGAATCGCATGCACATCTTTCCCTTGGTATGTTCCCAATAGAAATGCTTTTCACCTTCTCGTACCTCTGGAAACACCCATCCATAGGTTTGATATTCTATATCAAAGAACTTAGCGGAGTTGAACCAATGTCCAGGTTGATATTTCGTAGGCTTTCCTGCCAAGGTCATGGCCAAGGTCTCCCCCATCATTCTTCCTGTGTACCATATTTGTTCAATGGGTCTGCGATCTCCAATAGATTCTTTGAATTGGGCACAATCTCCTAATGCATATACATCCTCTTGATCTGTCTTCATGTATGCGTCTACAAGAATTCCTCGGTCTAATCCAAGCGCACTTCCTTTGAGAAAATCAATGTTAGGACTTACACCGGCTGTCAATCCCACTAATTCACAAGGAATGATTTCACCTGACTTCGTTCGTACTTCTTTGACTCTGCCATGAGCATCAGAAATAATCTCGTCTAATTCACTTTCAAGTCGCAGATCTACATGATGTTCTGCCATGTGACGCATGATAAGTTTTGATTCTCCTTCGGGTAAGACATTGCCCCAAAAAAGTGATTCTCTGACTAGAAATGTCACTGGAATTCCACGAGACATGAGCATCTCAGCGAGTTCTATTCCAATGAGCCCACCACCTACAATGACAGCACGTCTCACCTTTTGCTCTTGCCCATATGGATTCGTGTTTTTCTCTAATAGCTCTAAATCCTGATAGGAGTACAGCCCTTGAACACCGTCCAAGTCCTGGCCTTTCCAGCCAAATTTATTCGACTTGGATCCAGTGGCCAATACCAGATTGTCATATAAAAGTGACCTCCCATCAGAGAATTTCAAGGATTTGGAATCAAAATCAACGTGTTCCACATACCCGCGTTGCAGCCCGATCCTATTTTTTTTCCAAAACCAGGACTCATAAGGTTGAGTATCCTCAAAACGCATATGCCCCATGTAGATGTACATGAGGGCAGTGCGAGAGAAAAAGTAATCAGTTTCGGCCGAGATTACTGTAATCTTAGCCTCCGAATCTAGTTTTCTTAGATGACGAGCTGTGGTGATACCAGAGATACCATTACCAATGATGACGAAGTGAGACATAACACTGGTAAATGTAAGAAGGAGAAATTAGTCCTTCTTAAATCTTATAATTCCAGTACCAGTAGTGCTTTCCAAGCTTAGGATATAAATACCTTGATCCAATGCATTCAACTCAATGCGAGTATTATTTGCTCCAGAATCCAAATTAGACTCCATCACAACTCTCCCATGAACATCCATGATGACAAAGTGAAGTAATGCATCATCAGCACTTACATTGATGAACTCAGTTGCAGGGTTAGGGCCAAATCGAACATTGATTGCATTTAATTCTTCAATACCAGTGGTGGTGTCTATGACAGTAATAGTTCCAAATTGTGTCAATGCATGATCAAAAGCACCACATTCAAATTCATAGAACCCTGCAGTAGTGAAAGTGAATGAGAAATTCAATCCTGTTGCAGCTGCCCCACTGAAAAAACTCATAGGATTAGCAGGAAAAGTAGCTGTTCTACCATCTACATTATGCGTTCCGTCAGAACTCTGCCAATGCACGATATCGCCTACTTCTATGGTGATGAACTGCGGAGAATAATAAGGTGTTGGGCCATTAGGTCCGCCACCGGCTTCTATTTCATACGTAGTTTGAGCGAAAGAGAAGATTGACATTGCAATAAATGCAGAAAAGAGGAATATTGTTTTTTTCATGGATATTTGAATCATGCCGCAAGATGCGAAAACATATGTTGCCAACATGAATGAATCACAGGAGAATCTTGGAGTCCAACAACACTCGGGCTGCATGAAGAGCATCAGAATAGGAACCTACCTCCTAGCAAGCCTTTTCTTGACCCAATGCGCCAGTGTTAATGCACCGATAAATGATAAAATTAAGGGTATCGCACTGGAAAGTCCTGCCAAGCCTAATCACCCACAAGTGATGACCGAGATTAGTTCAATTGGTTCCAATTACGTTTGCCTCATGCCCTATTCCTTCATGAAAGACCTTCATTCAGATCATATCAGTTTTGAATATGAATGGCAATGGTGGGGAGAAAAATCAGCGGGTATTAAAGTCATGATAGATGAGGCGCAATCTGCCGGAATGTCTGTAATGTTAAAACCTCATTTATGGATTGCTGATGGGACATTTACTGGTCTGCTGAGCTTTTCTGAAGATTCTACTAGAATCTCATGGGAAAAATCCTACACCGATTACATCCTCCTCTACGCGCAAATAGCGGAAGAAAAGCAGCTAGACCTCCTCTGTATAGGAACAGAACTCTGCGGAATGGTGCGAAGCGACAAAGACTATTGGGCAAGACTTGTCAGTGAGGTGAAGAAGGTCTATAAAGGAAAACTGACCTATGCCGCCAATTGGGATACCTATGATGAATTCCCATGGGAGATAGGTATGGACTACGTGGGTGTAGACGCTTATTTCCCAGTAGCTGATAATGACTCACCTGATATGGAAATGGTAGGTCGGGCGTGGATCCCTTTGAAAGAAGAACTGAAGCAATTCAGTGCCTCTCAAAAGCTGCCAATTCTCTTCACAGAATTTGGATACCGCAGTGTAGATTGCGGACTCAGGAAACCTTGGGAGCAAGGACGAGAAGGAAACGTGTGCATAGAGAATCAGACCTTGGGCTATGAGGGCTTCTTCCAAGAGGTATGGAGTGAAGATTGGCTAGCAGGAGTATTCATTTGGAAGTGGCATACGAAAGAACACTTGGAACGAAAAGATAGCACACGCTATTCTCCGCAAGGAAAACCGGCAATGGACATACTCGAAAGGGAATGGAAAAGGGTGAAGTGACAATCACGTTCAGCTCCTTTGCAATTGAAATTTATGTCAGGCGCAATTCACGCAGAATACACTTTCAGGCATGAGCAATAAACGGAGCATTGGAACGTCTTTTCCGCATCTTCCGCATGTCCAAAGTAGTCTTCATCCAGATTTTTCCAATGCCCTTTCCAATTTCTGAAGCTTCTTTTATAGCCGATTCAAAGTAGAATGTCAACTCCTAAGAATCGCTCAGATAAAACGGTTCATGGTCTAAATCCATCATGATACATTTCAAGAATATTCGGTTCTTTTGACTCCTAATCAGTAAGAATCAGTTCAAAGAAGCCAATTTCTCTTCGAGCACTTTGATTCTGGACAAAGCATCTGCTTCTTTCTGACGCTCTGAACTCACAACCTCCTGCGGAGCTCCGGCCATGAAGCGTTCATTGGACAATTTCTTCTGAACGCTCTTCAAGAATCCTTGCGTGTACTTCAGTTCTTCCTTCAGTTTCAGCGTCTCGGCTTCTATGTCGATATCGCCAGTCATGGGAATGAAATATTCATTCGATTTCAAGAGGAAACTATGTGCCTGAGCTACTTTATCATCCACTTTTTTCATGACATTCAGATTACAAAGCTTGGCCGTAACCGCATCGAAACGCGAACCTTGATCCTCGTTAATCTTCATGTGCAATTCCATCTCCTCTTTGAAAGAAAGATTGTTCTCCTTACGCACATTTCTAACTGCAGAAACCAATTGACTGAAATATTCAAATTCATTCAAAATGGCCTCATCCACCTTCCCAGCTTTAGGCCATGGCGCTACTACTAGTGCACTCTCCTTCCCTTTTCTATCGCCAATGATATGCCAGATTTCTTCTGTCAAGAAAGGCATAAAGGGATGGAGGATCTTCAAAATATCCTCGAATATGCCGATAGTTGCTTCATAGGTCTCCTTGCTGATTCCCTCGCCAAAAGCAGGCTTAATCATCTCTAAATACCAAGAACAGAAGTCGTTCCAAATGAGCTTATAGGTATTCACTAATACCTCTGATATTCTAAAATCAGTGTAGCCCTGCTCCTGCTCAAGAATCACTTTGGAGAGTTGGCTGCGCATCCATTGCACAGAGATTTTATCTACCTCAGTACTTGGAGCATCACTGTGTTCCCATCCTTGAATAAGACGCACAGAGTTCCAGATTTTATTGGCAAAATTTCTTCCTTGCTCGCAAAGTTTCACATCAAATGGAAGGTCATTTCCTGCTGGCGAAGTGAAGAGCATTCCCACACGCACACCGTCAGCTCCATACTCCTTCATGAGTTCAATAGGATCAGGAGAATTACCGAGCGACTTGCTCATTTTCCTTCCCTGCTTATCACGAACGATTCCTGTGTAATAGACATTATTGAAAGGCTTCTCTGCACGATATTCATATCCCGCAATAATCATTCTCGCTACCCAGAAGAACATGATTTCAGGTGCTGTTACCAGGTCATTCGTAGGATAGTAATAATCTACCTCTTCCTTGCTGTAGAAGCCATTGAAGACTGAAATAGGCCATAACCAAGAAGAGAACCATGTGTCCAATACATCTTCTTCTTGCTTCAATAATTCTTTATTCAAAGAAGCATTTCCGCTCTTCTTTTTTGCTTTTTCAAAGGCTTCGTCTAAGGTTTTCGCAACTACATAATCCTCAGGTCCTTCTCCATAGAAGAAAGCTGGAATCCTGTGTCCCCACCAGAGTTGACGGCTGATACACCAGTCCTTAATGTTCTCCATCCAATGGCGATACGTGTTCACGAACTTGTCTGGATAGAATTTCACGTCACCGTTCAATACTGCATCTTTTGCAGGTTTTGCGAGCGACTTCATATCTACCCACCATTGCAAAGAAAGGCGTGGCTCAATGACTACATCAGTGCGTTCAGAGTATCCGATTTTCGTTTGATAATCTTCTATTTTAACCAGGTGACCTTTGGCCTCTAAGTCTTTAGAAATAGACTTTCTCACATCGAATCTATCTTCTCCAATGTAGTGGCCAGCTGCTTCGCTTAAGGTTCCGTCTGCATTTAGGATATCAATGACTTCTAGGTTATGCTTCTTACCCAGTTCATAGTCATTCACGTCATGCGCAGGAGTCACTTTCAAGCAACCCGTCCCGAATTCCATATCCACATATTCATCCAAGATGATAGGAATCTCACGCTCAGCCATAGGCACTATGGCTTTCTTCCCATGCAGATGAGTAAAGCGCTCATCCTTAGGATTCACACAAATAGCTGTGTCACCAAGAATAGTTTCAGGTCGTGTGGTAGCGATAGTCAACCATTCATCCTTAGTCCCAGCGATGCGATAACGCACGTGATAGAGCTTCGCATTTACTTCTTTATGGATTACTTCCTCATCACTCAGGGCAGTTTTAGCTGCTGGATCCCAATTGATCATTCGCTTTCCGCGGTAAATCTTTCCTTTATCGAAAAGGTCAATGAAGGTGTCTATGACACTCTCAGAGTAGTCCTCATCCATGGTGAACGTAGTGCGTTCCCAATCACAACTGGCACCTAATTTTTTTAATTGCTCAAGGATGATTCCGCCATGCTTATGCGTCCATTCCCAGGCATGTTCCATAAATTCATCACGGGTCAAGTCTGATTTCTTGATGCCTTGCTCACGAAGTTTCCTCACCACTTTGGCTTCTGTAGCAATGGAAGCATGGTCAGTTCCCGGAACCCAGCAGGCATTATAACCACGCATACGCGCCCTGCGTATCATCACATCTTGTATGGTGTTATTGAGCATGTGCCCCATGTGCAGGACACCTGTGACGTTAGGAGGAGGAATGACGATAGTGTAAGGCTCGCGCTCATCAGGCACAGAACGGAAGTAGTCATGCTCTAGCCAGTAGCTGTACCATTTATCCTCAATGGAAGTAGGTTCGTATTTCTTAGAAATCTCCATAATTGCTCAATAAAGCTGCAAGTTTACGGAGATAGAAGGAAGGAACGGAACAGAAATAGGGATTTTGACCAAGGTTAAAGGTTAATATCCTTTGAAGAAAGGAATCTGGCCCATGTGGTCAGAGACATTGACTATTTTTGAGAAAAGAAATGCAAGGTTATGGATGTGAATGAACGTAAAATCCTCTTGGCTAAACGGCTGTTAGCCGTCCATGATGCTGAATTTTTGAAGAAGTTAGAAAAGCTCTTTGACCAGGAGTCGGGATATGATTTGACTGAGGCCCATAAAAAGATTCTTGATGAACGATTGGCCATGTTAGAACCTGAGGCGAACTATGGAACGGATTTGCCTGGGTTGGTCATTTCTTTTTTGAAAAAAACAAACCTGCTGCGTTTGCACACCCGTTCTATAGTTTGGCTGCCGATTTTATGATGTTCTTTCACATTATATCCTTCCAACTGCCGAAGAAGATGGTAGAATCTAAAAAGCTATATCCGTAGTTTGATGGTTCCAGAAAAAGCTCAGTATTACATTGATCAGCTGCAAATGCTGAAGCACCCTGAAGGAGGCTGGTATAAGGAAACATATCGTTCGTTTGGCTCCATTTCAGAACCTGATTGTTTTGATGGTAAAAGGAGTTATTCCACTGGCATTTATTTTCTACTTACAAAAGACAACTTCTCAGCTTTTCATCGCATAAAAAGTGATGAGATGTGGCACTTCTATGCTGGTGATGGACTGACTATTCATGAACTAAAAACGGATGGTTCTTATGTCAAACACCAACTTGGACTGGATCTCGAAAATGGAGAACAACCACAGTTGGTTATTGCGGCTAAAAGCTGGTTTGCGTCCGAAGTGAAAAAGGGCGAAAGCTGGTGTCTTGTCGGTTGCACGGTTTCGCCAGGTTTTGATTTCGAGGATTTTGAAATGGCGGACAGCGCAACTTTAGGTGAGAATTTCGCGCCCATGATAGGGCTTATTAATCGTTTGACTAGAAATTAATCTCAAGTCTTTTTTTAGTCAATATTTTTGACTTCTGATCCTATGGTCAAATCATTGTCTATGAGTCTCTGATTGTATTGTTGAATAAACGATTTTAAACATAATTCCATCCCATTTTTCACAATAGGGAGTTGGTCTAAAAGATTGGTGTTGAGCATCGTGTCGTTTTTGAAATTGAGGCGAACTATGGAAAGTCTTGGGAAGAAGTGAAAAAAGGGCTTCTTGATAATGACTAAATATGAGTTGATTATCAAAGTTAATGGTGAAGAAGATATTCAATCAGCTTTCTTTTGGTTCGAAGAGCAGTACTCAGGCCTTGGGAAGCGATTTCTAGATGAAGTCGAACTGATTCTTTCTTATATCTCTAAAAATCCCTTAGCCTTCGAGATTCGATACCAGTCAGTTCGAATTGCATTCAAAGAAATCTTTTTCATTTGGCATCCATTACGTAGTCCTTAAATCCGAAATTGTAATTATTGCTGTTTTACATACCAGCGCCAGTCCGCTGATATGGTTAAGTCCGAAGGAATGACTCGAGGTTTATCGATTCTTGTTTTTCAATGTGAAGCACATAAAAAGGCCTACCCTTGCGGATAGGCCTTCAGTTTCTTAGGGCTTGTGTTATTTGCTGAACATGCCTTTAAGCAGTCCACCTAGCATTCCTCCTCCAGCACTGCTGCCTTTAGATCCGCCAGAAAGGCTGCCTACCCTATCCATAATGTCACCTATATCAATGCCCTCACTTTGACGAGATCCTCCAGCGAGAATGTATTAAGAAAATAGAGCAAGCTCAATGGGAAAGGTCATTCCCCTTTAAAATTAATTCCCTGCAGCCTGCAAGGTATTCTTGAGCAATGCTACGATGGTCATGGGGCCTACTCCGCCTGGGACGGGGCTTATGGCGCCTACTTTAGAGGAGACCTCATCAAAGTCTACATCGCCTATTAGGCGATAGCCGCTCTTACTGCTTTCATCTTCTATGCGATGAATTCCCACATCTACAATCACGGCTCCTTCCTTGACCATATCGGCCGTGATGAAGCGTGGGCGCCCAACTGCTGCGATGATGATATCAGCTTGCAGTGTGAGGGCTTTTAAGTCTTGAGTGCGACTATGGGCGAGTGTGACTGTGCAATTTCCTGGGCTGCTGTTTCGTGCCAAAAGTATGCTCATGGGTGAACCCACAATATGACTTCTTCCTACAACTACACAGTGCTTCCCTTCGGTAGCAATGTTATTTCGTTGCAATAATTGCAGAATTCCATAAGGCGTTGCCGGCAGAAAACAGGGAAGCCCGAGCACCATTCTTCCCACATTTAGAGGATGAAACCCATCTACGTCTTTTTCTGGGGAAACGGCTTCTATGATTTTCTGATCAGAAATATGACTAGGTAAGGGAAGCTGAACGATGAATCCATGAATGCGATCGTCTTCATTCAATTCTTTGACTTTGGCTAATAATTCCTCCTCGCTTATTGAAGCGTCTAATCTAACCAGTGTACTTTCAAATCCAACTCGCGCACAGGCTTTTACCTTTGCATTTACATAGGTCTCGCTGGCTCCATCATCACCCACTAAGATAGCGGCCAAATGAGGTTTTGATTTACCTGCAGAGATACGCGCTTGCACTTCGGCAGCTATTTCCAGCTTAATTCCTTCTGCTGTTTCTTTCCCGCTCAGTATTCTCATTTCTTGGCTTAGTTCGGCATTTTTCCCCCCATACGTTGGAGGTTACGCATCATGTTAGACATGTTTTTCTTATCGCTCATCATGCGCATCATCTTGCGCATCTCATCGAATTGCTTGATGAGTTTATTCACTTCTTGAATGTTATTTCCGCTCCCTGCCGCGATACGATTTCTTCGGCTGGTGGTGAGGAGTTCAGGATTACTACGCTCTTGTGGAGTCATAGATCGAATGATCGCTTCTACACCTTTAAACGCATCATCGTCCATATCCACATTCTTCATCATCTTGCCTACGCCAGGAATCATTCCCATGAGGTCTTTCATGTTTCCCATTTTCTTGATTTGGGCAATCTGACCTAGGAAATCCTCGAAGTCGAATTTGTTCTTGGCAATCTTCTTTTGAAGTCGCTTAGCTTCTTCCTCGTCATATTGTTCTTGAGCGCGCTCTACTAAGCTCACCACGTCACCCATACCGAGGATACGGTTAGCCATACGGTCAGGATGGAAGATGTCTATGGCATCCATTTTCTCTCCTGTACCCACGAATTTGATAGGCTTATTCACTACGGCTCTAATAGAAAGCGCAGCTCCACCACGGGTATCCCCGTCAAGTTTAGTAAGTACGACACCATCGAAGTTGATGCGTTCGTTAAAAGTCTTAGCTGTATTCACCGCATCTTGACCGGTCATAGCGTCTACCACGAAGAGAGTTTCAGAAGGATTGATGGCCTTCTTGACACGCTCTATTTCATCCATCATGTGCTCATCTATAGCTAGACGACCAGCGGTATCCACGATTACAGGGCTTAGGCTGTTGGCTTTGGCATAAGCCAATCCACGCAAAGCGATATCGACCGGGTCTTTGGAGTCTCTATCAGAAAACACTTCTACGCCTATAGATTCTCCAACGACATGAAGCTGATCTATAGCCGCAGGACGATAGATATCACAGGCAACGAGCAATGGCTTGCGGTTCTGCTTGGTCTTAAGCATCTTGGCCAGCTTACCTGAGAAAGTAGTCTTACCACTTCCTTGCAGACCTGCCATAAGGATTACAGGCGGCTTTCCTTCCAGATTGATGTCCACCTTAGAGCCTCCCATGAGCTCCATGAGTTCATCATGGCATATCTTTACCATGAGTTGGCTGGGCGAGACCGCATTGAGCACATCAGCGCCCATGGCCTTTTCCTTCACTCTATCGGTGAATTCCTTGGCTGTCTTGTACTCTACGTCAGCGTCTAGAAGAGCTCTGCGCACTTCTTTGAGGGTCTCGGCCACATTGACCTCAGTCACTTGACCCTGTCCTTTGAGGACTTTGAGGGCTCTATCGAGTTTGTCAGAAAGATTATCGAACATGCGGTAAAATCAGCTTGAATTAGGAAATGGCCAAATTTAGCCATTTAGATGGGCATTTATATCCACAACATGACAGGCAAAACATAATGCCTCTCAGATGTCTAATTGACTGATATAATGTTACTTAACATATGTAATTATGATTTTTACACAGATCAGGGCTGCAATTTTGACACAGGAAGAGTAACGGCAAGACTTTTGAGTAGAAAAAAGCACATACATTCGTATAAACCATAGAAAGAAAGAGAAAGCATGGCAGTAGAAATCAACACTTCGAATTTCGAAGAGATACTAAAGACAGATAAGCCGGTGATGATTGACTTTTGGGCTGCATGGTGCGGGCCTTGTCGTATGATTGCTCCATTGGTAGATGAACTGTCTGCCGAATATGAAGGAAGGGCAATAATAGCCAAGGTAGATGTGGACGCCAATCAGGAAATCGCCATGAAATATGGGGTTAGAAATATCCCAACGATATTGTTCTTAAAGAACGGAGAAGTGGTTGACAAATCAGTAGGTGCAGTTCCTAAGAACATCCTTTCTGATAAGATAGACGCTCAACTCTGAGTCAATAAAACATTCTAAATAAATCCCTGCTTGGCAACGAGCAGGGATTTTTTTATTCCTCTAACTCTACCCACTCACTTATAACATCAGATCCGTAAAATTGGCTAGCTTTTAGGTCAAAGCTCTTCGTAGAATCAGTGGTGAGAAACCTTCTGCTTTCTGTTTTGCTGCATTTAGCATCCATTTGGGGATGTCGTTCAAGGTAATCGGCCAATGAATCAGCGACTATCTTACCTTGGCTTATCACTTGAATGTGATCCGGAACATGAGCTTGAATGGTATCCATCATAAGCGGATAATGCGTGCAAGCAAGCAGCACGGTGTCTATAGCATCATGTTGCGCCATCAAGGCTTTCATATATTTCTCTGAAAGGGAATGCGCAGCTTCACCATCTCCTTCATTGTTCTCCACTAATGGAACCCATAATGGGCAAGCCTGCTGATGAAGTTCAACTTCTGGTGCATATTTCTTGGCCTCTATCAGATAGGATTGAGAATTCACAGTCGCTTCAGTAGCGCATAATCCTATATGGCCGGTCTTAGTAAGTTGAGATAGATATTCCGTAGTAGGTCTGATGACTCCCAATACCCTTTTATCAGGAGCTATTCTGGGAAGGTCTTTTTGTTGAATGCTTCGCAATGCATTGGCAGAGGCTGTATTGCATGCGAGAATTACGAGATGGCATCCTTGATTAAAAAGATATTGAACCCCTTGCAAAGTAAATTGATACACTTTCTCCAAAGAACGAGTTCCATATGGCGTGCGCGCATTATCTCCAAGGTAGATGTAATCATAGCCCGGTAGTCTCTGTTGTATCTCCTTGAATACAGTAAGCCCACCGTATCCCGAATCGAATATCCCAATAGGCCCTAATTCATTCTTCATCTTCATAGATTCTGAATCCTACTCCATGAATATTCTCAATATGCAAGGAATCATCCTCAGAAAGGTATTTGCGCAATTTAGAAATGTAAACATCTAAACTCCTCCCGGTATGATAATCATCCTTTCCCCAAACCAAGTTAAGGATAAAATCTCGCTCAATGACTTTTCCTTTTTGCTGTAATAAAGCTTCTAAAACTTTGGCTTCGGTGCGCGTTAGTCTTCGCTCTTCACTGCCTCCAAGCAAGGTATAACTGTTAGAATCTAGCTTATACTTTCCTATCTCTTTCACCTCATCTTCTTTAGCATCAGAATCTCCCAACCTTCTTCGAAGAAGAGCTTTAATCTTCAGTTGAAGTTCTTGCTGTTCAAAGGGTTTGGTCAAATAATCATCAGCGCCTAATCCGTAGCCTTTTTCTTTGTCCTCCATATTCGCACGTGCTGTGAGGAAGAGGATAGGCACTTCCTTATTCATGGTGCGGATATCCTCAGCCAGGCTGAAACCATCTTTCTCAGGCAACATCACATCCAGAATACAGAGGTCATATTCCTGATCATTAAATTGCTGCAATCCTGTTTTACCATCGCGCATAAGATGCACTGTATATCCCGCTCTGCGCAGTCCATCTTGAACTACGAATCCCAGGTTAGCGTCATCTTCCACGTAGAGTATTTTCGCTTTATCTGTCATAGGGCAATTTCAACGTGAAGGCGGATCCTTTTCCTAATTCGCTTTCTACTTCCACCTTTCCTTTATGAGATTCTACGATGCGTTTCACATAATATAAACCAAGACCAAAGCCTTTTACGTCATGGACATTCCCTTGAGATACCCTATAGAACTTCTCAAAGATGCGTGTGCAATCTTCTTTGCTCAATCCCTTTCCGTTATCACTGATTTGGAGGTTGAAATATCTGCCTTCACTGCTCGTAGAAATTCGAACAATGGGTTTTGCGGAATATTTTATGGCATTATCGATAATGTTGTAGACCACATTGGTCAGGTGCACTTTATCCCCATTGATCAAGAAATATTTCGCTTCAAAATCAGCGTGTAATTCCCCTCCTTTTTCTTGGGCCAATATCTTCAGGGTAACTAATGCTTTTTCAATCAAGAGATGCATATTAACTGACTCGGATTTCAGTTCCACTTCTCCTTTATCGAGGGTTGCTATTTGCAGAACTTTCTCCACTTGCATGCGCAGTCTGTCGTTCTCATTTTTAATAATTTCAGCGTACTGTTTTATGCGCCCTGGTTCCTTTTGAATCTCTCCAGAAAGTAAGACCTCAGTGCTCAACGCAATGGTTGATATGGGCGTTTTAAGCTCATGAGTCATATTATTGATAAAATCGGTGCGCACCTCGCTCAGTCTGCGTTGCCGTAATATTACGAACATTGAATAGGCAAAGAAGAACACCACAAATAGGAGAATTACCGAGGTGAATATCCACTGCTTCATGGCTGAGATAATATCATTGCTTTTATTGGGAAAATAAACCCCGAAATAGTGCCCGTCTCTATCCCATTTTATTCCTGTTATATCTTGACTTATGGTATCTACTGAATTATTGAGCGAGACTTTTCCTCCATAGACAATGCTGTCTGTAAAGCAGTCATAAATTCCATACTCGAAATCGCTGGAGAGGCTATTCCTTCCGAATTCTTGGGCCAAAAGACTCTCGAGCAAATAGGGATGCAGGGTATCATTCATCTGCACCACGAAGGAATTATTACTTATCTGAGTAACCGGATTATAAATGGCTGCAAAATCCTCGTTTATGGCTAGTATATCCTCTGTGACCTTGGTCAAAGCAATATGCACGCGGTCATTAAACTCTTTATCCTGATTCGTGAACGTTTTATGTACCCATATAACCTGGGTAGCAAGTATGCCAATGATACTTATCCATCCTAAGATGAGGACTATGCGTATGG
>ERZ888423.852-NODE-852-length-29826-cov-8.425280_pt1 | contig 29826 bp, 27 predicted proteins | sample MGYA00520523_ERZ888423 | MGnify/ENA primary metagenome ERZ888423 (study PRJEB32303, sample SAMEA104408611) | aquatic metagenome | biome: Brackish water; feature: Pelagic; material: water | place: Baltic Sea | collected 2014-06-08T10:24:00 | depth 30,27 m ...
GGATGGCCGCACAGGGGATCCCCTTCTGCCTGGCGACTCAGTCGTGTGCACTGCGAGCGAAGATCCGGCGCAATTCGTCACGTTCGGCGGCCAAGACTTTCACTCGGTTCTCCGCGAGAAGTTTGGACTTACCCCTCCGTAGCGGAACCACCAGCTTTGGTCTCAACTTGCCCCGATCAGCGGCAAAGTCACTGGTGCCGATTTCTTGACAGTCATTCACCTACGATCAAGGGTCAATGTTGGTGGAACTCGTGGTGAAAAACCTGGGTGTCATTGAAGAAGCGCGGATTCCCATGGGCCCGGGCTTGACTGCGTTGACTGGTGAAACCGGTGCAGGGAAGACCATGGTGGTTGAGGCATTGAACTTGCTACTAGGCGGACGTCCGGATCCCGAACGCGTTCGAGTAGGTGCAACTGAGGCGACCGTCGAGGGTTTGTTTGCCCAAGGTGACACGGAGTGGGTGCTGCGCAGAATCCTGCCTGCATCTGGTCGATCTCGGGCCTATATCAACGGTGAACTAGCAACGGCTGCTGCGCTGTCGGAGCTTGGCGCAGGACTCTTGGAACTGCATGGCCAACATGCTCAGCAGGCCTTGTTGCAACCACGGACCCAACGGGCTGCGCTCGACGAGTTCGCCGGGATTGACCGCACCCCACTGCTGAGCGCCCGCCGCCAGGTCGACCAGGCTCGGACTCGTCTAGAGGACATGGGCGGCGATGAACGATCTCGAGTGCGAGAGATCGATCTCTTACGTTTTCAACTCGAAGAAATTGATCGAGTCGCTCCAGTGGTGGGCGAAGAGGTGCAGCTAGATCAGGAGGAAGACCTTCTCTCTGGGGCACTAGCGCATCAGCAGGCAGCGTTTTTTGCCGTTGCGTCATTGAGCGATGATGGTTCCGCAAACGACTTAGTCGCTCGAGCTATGAACAAACTTGCTGAGCGAGCTCCTTTTGTCAGCGTGCTAGCTCGGCTTCGTGACATTGCTGCAGAGCTAGAGGATTGTGCAGCGGAACTTCGGCAACTCGGCGAATCCATCGAACCCGATGAGGAACGACTTGATCAAGTTCGTTCGCGACGACAACTGCTTGTTGAGCTTCGACGCAAGTATGGCGATTCGTTGTCAGCGGTGGTCGACTATGCGGCAGAGGCACGGGGTCGCCTTGAGGACCTAACTGCGCATGACGCAACGCTTGCAGCTTATGAAGCGGAATTGGCAACTGCAGTTGCTGAACTGCAGCTCGTTTGTAAGGTAATCGGCAAGAAACGTCGAGCTGCTGCAGCAGGCCTTGCCGTAGCGGTTGAGGCTCATCTTGGTGACCTTGCGTTAGCAGGTGCGCGAATCGAGGTGCGAGTTACTGATACCGAAGAGTTGCCCGGAGCGGGTGAGCAGGTTGAGCTACGCATTGCGGTCAATACTGGCTCCGCAATGGGCAGCCTGAGCAAGGTTGCTTCTGGAGGAGAACTCAGTCGGGTGATGTTGGCCATTCGCCTGGTGCTATCTAATGGGCCGCCAACCATGGTCTTTGATGAGGTGGATGCAGGTATTGGCGGCGAGGCAGCGCTGTGTGTTGGGCGGGCCCTCGCCGAATTAGGCGCGCAGAGCCAAGTCATCGTGGTGACGCACCTTCCACAAGTCGCCGCTTTTGCTGACGAGCAAGTCTTGGTTTCGAAGACCCAAGGCGATCAGCTTGCACGAACGACTGCTGTGGTGCTCAACGAGGAGGATCGCGTCGTCGAGCTCTCAAGAATGCTCTCAGGCTCGCCGGATAGTTCCACAGCTCGTGACCATGCGTATGAGCTGCTCAGCAGTGCCCAAGGTGAGCGCCGGCTAGGAACGCAATGATCCTTTTGCTTCTCGGGCTGCTTGTGGGGGTCGCCCTTGGCGTGCTCCTTCTTCGTGCACTCATGGACCTACTTGAGCGTCCAGTATTTCTTCGAACGAACTACCGAGGTGCGCCGATCTCAACTGCTGCTGGCCTTGTCATTGTCCTAGCGGTGGTTTGCCTGACGGCCATGCTCTCTGTGCTGGCTGCGCTCAATATTCGCTTGCCTGATGGAGTGATCACCTCGTGTGAACTCACTGCGCTAGCCGTGGCGGGCTTTGGCCTTCTCGGACTTCTTGATGATTTGGCCCAAGACGCCGGTGCTTCGGGATACAGAGGTCATGTGAAATCGGTTTTCTCGGGCAAGCTCACTGCTGGCTCACTCAAGATGATTGCCGGGCCAGCGTTTGCGCTAGTTCTGGTGCTGCCGCTTCGACAGAACTCGTTGCTTTGGTTGTTAGTCGACGGTGCAATTATTGCTCTCGCGGCGAATCTTGCGAATCTTTTTGATCGCGCACCCGGACGGGTGACCAAGTTCTCATGTTTCTGCCTAGCGGGACTAGTGCTTGCATGTGGAGCCACAGCTCTGCTCGCTGACACCATGCAGTTGCAAAGCTTTACTGGTCTATTGGGCCTGTGCGTCGCAGTGGGCGCGGCTTGCGGCATGCTGCCCGCAGAGATGAAAGAGCGAGTGATGTTGGGTGATACTGGCGCCAATCCGCTCGGCGCGGCAATTGGTCTAGCAGTTGTGCTCACCCAAGAAGCTCCTGTCAGGCTTGGAGTGGTTGTCGCACTGCTATTCATGAACCTGCTGAGCGAGAGGGTTTCCTTTAGCTCTGTGATCGAGCGGGTGGGTCCTTTGCGAGCAGTAGATCAACTTGGCCGGATGCCACGAGAACCCTGAACCTATGCCGCCGAGGTGGTTTGCCCTAGCATCTATCACCGATCATGACTTGCTCAAGTACTCCATGCATGCAGAACCTGTCGTTCATGCAGATTTCAGAGGCTGGCCACTGCGGTGACTGAGACCACAGCAACTGCGCACGTGTCGATTACTGGTATTGCCAGAGTCGACCCGAGGACTAAGGATTTGGTGAAACGTCTCAAGCCTGGCGAGATTGCCGTTATCAATCACCGGGATCTGGACCGAGTTGCTGGTGAAGGCCTAGCAGCGGCGAAGGTATCTGCGGTGATTAACGCAAGCCCAGCTATCTCTGGCCGATATCCCAACGGTGGTCCCAAAAGGGTTGCCGAGGCCGGGATTGCGATGGTGGATGCTGTCGGGACCGCTGTCATGAGCGAACTCAGCGACGGGGACACCATCACTATTAAGGACGGCAGAATCCTTCGAGATGGTGTTGAGATCTGCAGCGGCGAGATGCTCGACCTCGAACAGGTTGAGGCCAAAATGGAACTGGCCCGCGATGCGATTGGCAACGAACTCGAAAGCTTTGCTGTCAACACATTGGAGTACGTAGAGAAAGAAGCTCGGCTGCTCTTTGAGCCGATTGTGATACCCGAAATTCGTACTAAATTCGAACGCAGGCATGTCCTGATTGTGGTTCGTGGACACGACTACAAAGAAGATCTGCGTGCACTAAGAACCTATATAGTCGAATTTCATCCGATTCTGGTCGGAGTGGACGGTGGGGCCGACGCGCTACTCGACATGAAGTTCACCCCCGACATGATTATTGGTGACTTCGACTCGCTCTCGGAACGTGCTTGGAACTGCGGTGCCGAACTGGTTCATCACGTGCATCCAGATGGTCGGGCACCGGGCAGAGAAGAGCTTCAGGAACAGGGCTTGCCCTACAAGGAGTTCATCATCGAAGGGACCAGCGAGGATGCAGCCATGCTGCTCGCCTATGAGTGTCGAGCCGAATTGATCGTTGCTGTCGGTACCCACGCCACGATGGTTGAATTCTTAGACAAAGGTCGAGCAGGTATGTCATCGACTTTCCTGACTCGACTGCGCCTTGGCCCGATGCTTATCGACGCTAAGGGTGTGAGTCAGCTCTATCAGGGGCGTGTTCGCCGGCGTGACATCCTGTTGCTAGTAGCCGCGGCGCTGCTCGTCATTTTGGCAGTCGCAGTGGTCTCGGATTCTCTGCAATTACTGCTGCGCACGGTTTGGCTTGACCTTCGCGACATCTTTTATTCCTTGACTGGACGGCTTTCCTAACATGGTGACTTTTCGTTTCTACCTAGTGTCGATCGTGGCGTTCTTTCTGGCCCTAGCAGTGGGCGTCGTGCTGGGCTCAGTCCTCGATGGAGGTATCTCAGACTCATTGAAAGACCGCCTAGCCCGAGTCGAGGCGAACCTGAACGACACAGTGGCTTCCATCGACGACAAGAACACCGAAATCAAAGACCTGCAGCAATATGTTGATGCATCCGCTCCGTTCGCAGTAGAAGGTCAACTTCCAGAGACCACAGCAGTTGTGGTCATCGAGCCCGGTATTGAATTAGGCCCAGTGCAAGACCTTGTCCTCCGACTTCGTCAATCTGGTGCGAGCGTGGCTGGGATCTTGGCCCTTGAACCCAGTTGGAGCCTGAAAGATAGGGCGGACCGTGAACAGCTAGCTCAGATTGCCGAATCTGCTGATGTATCAGTGGCGCAACTCCAAGGAGCAGTCTGGAGTTTGATACTTCGGCCGGCGGAGGCGGAGTCTGCAAGCGCCTCGAGCACAACAACAACAACAAACACGACCATTCCTGCCGGGCAAGATCCCAGTTCGACCGTTCCTGTGACCACTTCGGTTCCGGCTCCCGCGCTCGACATCTTGAACAACGCTGTGCTGAAACAATTGCAAGAGGCTGGCTTTGTGAAGTTGCTCAATGTTGATGGGGCCGATGGTGCCGGTGGGCAGCGACTCTCCCTGTTTGTCGTAACCGGGACCAATAGCAGCTTAGGAAAACCAGGATCAGCTGCCGGAGAGCTTGTTGAAGCTGCCTCGGCGCTCAAAATTCCGACCGTGCTCGCAGAGTTGTTTGTGCCTGCCCCACCCGAGCAAGAGAACCCCGCTCAGCGTGGAGAAATTTTGAGATCAGCAGTGGCCGGACGTGAGCTGACGATCTCGACGGTCAATGATCTTGACCTAGTAGCAGGCCGAGTTGCAGCAGTTCTGGCCGCAGGAGATTTACAGAAAGGCACGAGCGGCAATTTTGGGTATGGACCCGGGGTTGATGGCGTGCTGCCCCAGTGGCTCGGCCCATGAGTGAAACGGCTGGCGGTTCACGTGCAGTGTCCCGTACGGCCGCAGGAATGGGTGCGGCCGCAGCAGTCTCTAGAGGGTTCGGCGGGATCCGAGTCCTAGCCATTGCAGCCGTGCTCGGTACGACCTACCTAGGCAACGCATTTCAAAGTTCGAATACGGTCTCGAATGTTCTCTTTGAGCTGTTAGCTGCAGGGGCACTTTCTGCTGTGCTGGTGCCTACATTTGTGGGCTACTTTGATCGTGGCGACCAAAAAGGCGCCGAGCACCTTGCAGGAGAATTGCTCGGCGTGGCAATCATCGTTCTCGGGGTGGTTGCGGTGGTTGGCATGCTCGCATCACCGTGGATTGCGGATCTGCTTACTGCTGCAGTCGAGGACCCGACTATTGCCGCTCAGCAGCAAGCCCTAACAGCGTTCTTGTTGTTGTTCTTCATTCCACAGGTCGTCCTGTACGGCCTCGGCGCAATCTCTACTGCAGTTCTCAATGCCAAAAGAAGTTTTGTCGTGGGTGCCCTAGCCCCGATTGGCAACACGTTGGTGATGGTCGGGTTCTTACTGGCGTTTCGATATGTTGCAGGTCCAGACCCGGGGTTGGAACTGAGCACAAATGAAAAGCTGCTGCTAGCACTTGGCGGCACGCTCGGTGTTGTTGCCTTTGTCGCCGTGCCCTCGATAGCCGTCTGGCGAAGCGGATTCTCTCTACGTCCCAGATTTTCTCGACAGCACGAAGGCCTTCGAAAGGTACTTGGGCTCTCAGGATGGGCAAGCCTGCAGCACGGATTTGCGGCCCTATTGCTTGGTGCAGCAATTATCGCTGGGGGAGCGGTTGAAGGCGGGGTAGTCGCCTATCAGGTCGGCTGGTTTTTCTTCCTTGCCCCCTATGGAATCATTGCTCAGCCGATCCACACAACGATTCTTCCGGAGCTCGTTGCCGAGCATCAGGCGGGCGATACCTCTGCCTTTGTCTCTTCGCTGCGTTGGGCTCTGGATTCGATGTGTGTGCTCCTGTTGCCGATCAGCGCGTTGTGCGCGGCTCTAGCGGTGCCAGCGATGTCGGTGTTGGCTTTTGGCTCGGCGAAGGATGCGCAGGGTATTGATCTCCTCGCAGCGGCACTGGCCTCGCTCGGGCTCGGACTCTTGCCCTATGGGGCCTTCTTCTTGCTGGCGCGAGCTTGGTATGTGTACGGCAACAGCCGCGTCCCGGCGATTGCAGGCGGGTGTGCTGCAGCAGTTGGGGTGTTGTGCATGGCAGCAGCTGCAGTGTTCGTCTCGGGGACGAATCTGGTTCTAGCTCTTGGACTGGCACACAGCTTGGCGTTCCTTGTTGGCTCGGTTGTGTTAGTCGTTTCGCTTCGAGGCCGCACACACATGTGGATCCTGCCCTCCCTGCTCATACCGTGCCTAGTGGGCTCGGTGCTTGTCGGACTGCTGGTCTGGGGGATCTATGAGTGGTGGGGACCAACCGGAAAGCTGATGGATCTGCTCGCACTACTGGCACTGTGCTCGCTAGCACTTGGGCTATATGTGGGGTTCTTGCGCGTTCTGGGTGTATCAATCACTCAGCGACTTCCCGGTTCGGGAACCCAGCCAGAGCCTGAACTGCCAAGAATCTGAGGCAAGGATGAAGGAAATGAGTACATGAACTGCAACAGGTTGAACCCCAAGCTAAAGGTCTTGGCGTTGATCGGCATTGGGCTCGCTGTTGTCTGCGCAGGACCTTCAGCGTTGGCGGCCTCTCCAGAAGGTTCTGCCGATGCCCCACTCGGCAGAGCCGAGTCGGTTCTCATCTTTTCGATTCCTACCTTGGCTTGGGCTGACGTTACCGCTGAGGCAACACCGCATCTGGATGCCCTGCTGAGGCAGTCAGTCATAGCGGACCTCTCTGTTCGGTCCGTCACTCGTGACACCTCTGCGACTGATGGTTACACGACACTCAACTCGGGAACTCGCGCCGAGGGCGCCCCAGAGGGCATGCTGGCTTACCTCTCACCTGAAGGCACTTTGGCTCAGCAGTTTGCAGTGCAAACAGGCAAACGCCCGGCCACGGGCGAGGTGTTCAACCTTGGTCTCGTGCCGGTTCTAAAAATCAACGAATCGCTCCTCTACGGAGCCGAGGTGGGTGCGCTCGGGACGGCGCTGAGCCAGGCGGAGGTCAGCCGGGCGGTTATCGCAAACGGAGATCACAGCACTGCTCTGGGGCAGATGACTTATCGCCGCGAAGCCAGTCTGGGTTTGATGGATGAGCATGGAATTATTGACTCTGGCGAGGTAGGCCGAAGGCTTCTTGAGGATGACGTTCGCTACCCGTTCGGGGTGCGTTACAACAATGAAGAAGTCGCTGTCTCGGTGTGGAGCTTTCTTAAGCCCAAGTCGGTGGTGCTCGTTGAGGCATCTGACATGGTTCGAGCCGCACAAGCTCAGCTCCTAGCTACAACAGCTCAACAGGAAGTCATCAGATCTCAGGCGATTGCTCACTCAGATGCGCTCCTTGGTTTAGTTCTGAAGAAGGTGGACCTCTCGAAGACTGCTGTGCTGGTAGTGGCCCCAAATGCAGTCGATGATGGAAGCTCGCTCACTGTGGTTGGTATCCGTGCCCCGCAGGTACAGCCTGGGTTGTTGTCTTCTGGTACAACTCGCCGAGCAGGTTTTGTTCAGACTGTCGATATTGCGCCAAGCGTTGCAGGGTTTCTTGGAGTTCCGATTCCGAGTTCGATGGAGGGGACACTCATGGAGCGAAAGGGGTCCGGCGGAACCTATGAGCAGCGCACCGAGATGTTGGTCTCGGAAAATGAAGCGGCGATCTTTAGAGACTCAGTAGTGGGGCCCGCTTCAACACTTTTTGTGCTCGTTCAGCTCTTGCTGTGGGTCCTTGCGATCTTTACGTTCTCTAGATCTTCAACGGGGCTTCGAAAGGGCGTCGAGATTGCGACGCTCGGCGTGCTCGCCTACCTGCCAATCACCTACTTCGCAGGAATCTTTCCCTTCGAACAATGGGGGAGCGCTGCGTTCTGGGCTTTTATAATCCTCGGGTCAGCCATAGTGGCCAGCGCAATCTACGCTCTCACCCAGCGGTTCCTGGTAGACCCACTCCTAGCAACCCTGGGATCAATTCTCGTGTTGCTCAGCGTGGACATCGTGATTGGGGGACCGCTGCAGTTCAACACAGTCTTTGGCTACACCCCAACAGTTGCGGGGCGGTTCAACGGCATGGGTAACCCAGCGTTTTCTATGTTTGCAGCCTCGGCCATCATGGCCGCCGCTCTGATTGCCTACCGTGTGGCGGGTCGTCGTGGCACTTGGTTGGGAATCGCATTGTTGGGTTGGGCTGTGCTGCTCGACGGTGCACCGTTTTGGGGAGCAGATGTGGGAGGTGCCCTTGCCATGATCCCTGCGGCCGGGGTGACGGCTTGGATGTTGCTCGGGCTCAAAGTTCGCGCACGCACTGCTGCTCTTTGGGGGTCAATCTCGGTACTCGCCGTGATCGGTTTAGGTGCACTAGATCTGACTCGACCACCAGCAGAACGAACCCACCTAGGGCGCTTGCTAGCGGACATCGGAACCAATGGGTACGAGGCGCTCAACACCGTGGTCTTGCGCAAACTTGACGCCAATTTTTCGGTGCTCTCAAGTTCGGTCTGGACGCTGATGTTGCCGCTCGTCTTTGCCTTTATCGCCTATCTGTTCTGGAAGTCTCCTTGGCGTCTGCAGACGATTGCTGAACGCATACCTCAAGAACGTGCAGCAGTTGCCGGCCTGATTACTGCAATGGTGCTTGGATTCGCTCTGAACGACTCCGGTATTGCAGTTCCAGGAATCATGTTGGGCGTGATCAGCGCATCATTGATTCATCTGATGCTTCGCGTGGATGATGACCTACCCCGAGAATCAGTCGCAGTCGGAGCGGATGAAAACTCGCTGGAGCCCAGCAGCGGAGCTTGACTCCTGAGTCACGATAAAGCCTTGGTTCGCTAACGCTTCTGGCAACCCGGGGAAGTTGCCGAATCGCTGATCAGAACGAATCACCACAGCGCAGACTCTGGGATCACTCGCAGCTTCTGCCAGCGAACTCTCGGTGTAGCGACCCTGTTGTACTCGCAGCATTGAAGGATCAACAAGGTCGTCGCTGGTCCGCTTGCCAGCCCGCCAGACCAATCCAGGCTCATCGCTCAGCACCCATGCACCCTCGGGAAGCGCCCTCAGTGCTTCAACCACCTGGGCCTCAGAACCCGAATACGGCCCTGGAATCAGAACTTCATTGAGTTGCCAGAACAGTAGCGGCACCGAGATCAGCCCAGCAATAAGTGTGACCCGAATGGGTGGCCGGTAGATCCCAATCAAAAGAGCCAGAGGCGGGATCATCGCCGAGACATGTGGTCGCCATAGGGGGCTCACTACTGCAATGAGCCACAAGGCCGAACTAATGGTCCAAGCTGCCATCAGTAGGGGGGCAGATGGGGTGGTGCCCGGTGATGGATCTACACCCTGTGGGTTTTGCTGCTGCGGGGATGGGCGGAATCTGGCCCACAACCCTGCACCGAGAGTGACACAAGCGAACAGCAGCAGCACTAGGTCGCGATCCCACAAGGTGGAGAACAGTTTGGCTGCGTTCGCTGGAATATCTTTATTTGTAGAGGCTGCGGTGCGGTACACAAACGACTGGTCCCAAACCTCTGCAAAACCAAAGGGTGCGCTGATTAGAGCGAACAGCGCAGCAGCGCCAAGAACCACCACGCAACCTTGCAGCAGCGCAGTTCTTGCGAAGCGATGCTGCCGCGCGGCTGCGAGCAGCGGTGCGAGTAACACGAGTGCTACCACTACCAAGATGGGTGCTTCCATTGCTTTGGTAGAGAGCGTTGCGCCAATAGCGAGGCCTAGAAAAACTGCGTTGATATACGAGGGTCGGTCGCGCTGACGAAGAGACAGAAAGACAGCGAGAACGGCAAAAGCCAACGCCGGGCCATCGGCAGCGAGTGGTCCAGTTACCCAGATCAAGCTTCCCGAGGTAGCAGCAAGAACTGCAGCAAGAACAGCGCCAAGCCGATCCGTCATCTGCAGCGCAGTCCAGTAAATCCCCACAACGATGGCAATTCCCGACAACACAGCTAGAACTCGCGGCGAGTTCAGCTTGTGCAAACCAACAAGGTCACCAAGGGCGACCAGAGGCAAAAACAAGGGCCCTTGGCTCGAAAACACATCTCGAAAGGGCAAGCCCCCTTCTCGCATTGCCAAGGCAGAACTGGCAAATACCCCGTCATCAAAGGTCAGGTGGCGCTCAGAGAAGAATGCGGGCAGTCGAAGTACCAAAGCAAGAACTGCGAGCAACGCAGAATCAACGAAGCGGGGGACGCGCCGGGTTTCGCTAGAGGAATCAGACATTCGTCACCAACTGCAGGGCCATTCAGGCAGGGAATCCTAGGTTAGTGATGATTTGGGGTGCATTCAGTGACACAGTTGCCGCGCTACAGTTAGCTGTTCCGACGTACAGGAGAAGCTGTGACAAAGCACATCTTCGTCACCGGTGGGGTGGCTTCAAGTCTAGGTAAGGGGCTCACGGCTTCTTCGCTCGGTCGACTCCTTAAGGCTCGCGGTCTTCGGGTGACTATGCAGAAGCTCGACCCGTACATCAATGTCGACCCTGGCACGATGAACCCCTTCGAACACGGCGAAGTTTTTGTGACTGAGGACGGCGGTGAAACCGACCTTGACCTCGGTCATTACGAGCGCTTCATCGATGAGCAACTCACCCGTGACTCCAATGCCACGACGGGTTCGATTTACTCAGCAGTACTCGCTGCCGAGCGAAGAGGTGAGTACCTCGGCAAGACCGTTCAGGTAATTCCGCATATCACCGACGAAATCAAGCGGCGCATTTCTCGTCTTGGTATTGATGGAACCGATGTCGTCATCACCGAGATTGGCGGAACAGTGGGGGATATTGAAATCCTTCCCTTCCTCGAGGCCATTCGACAGTTTCGTCTTGACGTTGGCCGCGACAGCGTCTGTTACGTGCACGTGACTTTGGTTCCTTTCATTGGCCCATCGGGCGAGCAAAAGACAAAGCCCACGCAGCACTCGGTTACAGAGCTTCGCAGCCGCGGAATTCAGCCTGATGCCATTGTGTGTCGCTCCGATGAGGCCATCTCATCTGAACTGAAGCGCAAGATTTCTGGCCTCTGTGACGTCGAGGTCGGCTCGGTCATCAACTGTGCTGATGCAAACAGCTTGTACGACATTCCGCTGGTGATTCACGATGAGGGTTTGGATTCCGTGGTGTGCAAAATCCTGCACCTTCCAGACACCCCGCCTGATCTCACCGAATGGAAAGCGCTAGTTGCCCGTGTTGCCGCAGCCACTTTTCCCGTGCGCGTCGGAATCATTGGCAAGTACGTCAGCCTGCCCGATGCCTATCTCTCTGTAGTTGAATCCCTCAAGCATGCTGGTTTCGCCCACGGGGTCGATGTCCAGATCGAATGGATCCAAGCAGAAGAGGTAGAGGGCCTGTTGACTGCTGGTCGCCTGAGCGGGTTGGACGGCATTGTGATTCCCGGCGGCTTTGGCGAGCGCGGCATCGAAGGCAAGATTGCGGCCGCTGGTTTTGCACGTGAACAGCAGATCCCCTGCCTTGGCCTTTGCTTGGGGATGCAGGTCATGACGGTTGAATTTGCTCGCAATGTGTTGGGCTTGGCTGGTGCGAACTCCACTGAGTTTGACCCAGCGACCCCGCATCCAGTGATCGACTTAATGGACTCACAGCGAGAGATAACCAACAAGGGAGGCACCATGCGACTTGGTGCCTATATTGCTCAACTAGAGCCTGGATCGCAGGTGGCTCAGGCCTATGGCAGCACCGTGGTCTCGGAGCGTCATCGTCACCGCTACGAGTTCAACCCCGCGTATCGCCGCAGGTTTGAAGGCAGCGACTTTAAGTTCTCTGGAACATCTCCAGATGGGCGTCTTGTCGAGTTCATCGAACTCGAAAATCATCCGTTCTGGGTGGCAACGCAGGCCCACCCAGAGTTCAAGAGCCGGCCTACAAACCCTGCGCCACTCTTTAGAGAACTGATTGGCGCTGCGGCCGAGCGCGCACGTGGGCGCAATCCCCAGTTGCCCGACGTGAATATTGACCTAGCACCGGACTCGGCTGTTCTGAGAGACGCGTGAGCGGATTCAGCCATCTTGGCGACACGGTCCTGCACACGGGTTACGTGATTTCACTTAGCCGGTCGCAGTTCCAAGCCCCCGATGGCACCCTGTTTGAGCGAGATGTTGTTCGCCACCCTGGTGCCGTTTCTGTCGTGCCACTCCTTGAGTCCGGCGAGGTTGTTCTGGTGCGTCAGTACCGTGCTGCTATTGATCAGATGGTGCTCGAGATTCCTGCAGGCAAGAGAGACGTGCCCGGGGAACCTACCGAGGTGACAGCCCAGCGAGAACTCATTGAAGAGGTCGGGTTTGCCGCCGGAAGGCTTGACTTGCTCTCTCGGTTTCATAATTCCATTGGTTTCAGCGACGAAGAAAGCTTTGTCTACCTCGGCCGCGATTTAACTGAGCGGCAAATGGATCGCCAAGGCATCGAAGAGAACTTTATGGACGTGGTTCTGGTGCCGCTCGAACAAACTCCGGCGATGATTGGCTCAGGTGAGATCACGGATGCAAAGACAGTCATCGGCCTGAGTTTGGCTATCGCTCTCTTGCGCGGGGCTTGAGTCAATGCTGCCTGCAGCAGCCGACAGTGCTCAACCGTCAGACAACCCAGAGCGGGCTGCCCTGCCGATAGATGTAGAAGACTTCCTGACTCATCTACAGGTTGAAAAGGGCAGGTCTCCGCTCACGATTAGCGCCTACCGCAGAGATTTGTTGCGCTACTCCGCCTTCTTGGCGGATCGAGGATGTTCCATGTCCTCAGCCACCCCAGCGGACGTTGCTGCATATGCGGGATCATTACGTCAGGCGGGACTTGCGGCTTCCTCCGTGACGAGGATGCTGGCATCAGTTCGATCTTCGCATCGTTGGCTGGCCGCTGAGGGAATCTACGCGGGGGACCCCGCTTTGACGGTTGAGTCACCCCGCCTGCCGGAGCCCCTTCCAAAGGCTCTGTCGGAGGAACAAGTCATGTTGTTACTGGACTCAGTTGAGCAGGCCGTGGTTACTGCAGAGAGCGACCCCTACGCTCTGCGTGATCGAGCACTGCTTGAGGTGCTCTACGGAACAGGAACTCGCGTATCCGAGGTCTGCGGCATTGGGTTCGGCGACATTGACCTAGAGGGTGCGCTGCTTCGGGTAATGGGTAAGCGCTCCAAGGAACGGATCGTTCCCTTGGGTAGGCACGCTGTTAGAACCGTGGCTGCCTGGTTAGATGAGGGTCGGTCGCAGCTTGTGCCTCGACACTGGCGAACTCGTGACGATGCCGACGCCGTGTTCCTGGGATCAAAGGGATCGCGCCTGACCCGGCAGGGCGTCTATTTGGTGCTGCAGAAGCGTGCTCTGGCAGCGGGATTGTCGACATCTCTGATTAGCCCGCATGTGCTGCGCCATTCTTGCGCGACGCATCTGCTCGATAACGGCGCCGATATACGAACAGTTCAAGAGATGCTTGGGCATGCCTCGGTGAGTACGACGCAGATATATACCAAGGTTGCAACCGAACGACTCTGGCAGGCCTACCGCGATGCTCACCCTCGTGCCCTCGCTCGACCCTCGGATGCAAAATCATGAGTCTGCGACCGGTGCATCGCGCAGAGCGGTTTGTGCGATCGGTGTTTTCAGTGGCGCCTGCTCCCGAGAAGGTCGAGTGGGCTTCAAGTTTTTTGACTGAACCGGAACAGCGACTTTTTCTGCGGATGCACTCAGTGGATCAGTCGCATTCCATTGCAGTAGCGCGTGCAGTTGCGGCACACCTTGATCAGGTTGGTCTCGAGGAGTCGGATCCCGATGCCAGATGGCTGATTGCCGCTGCTTTATTACACGATGTCGGAAAGTCTGTCAGCGGTCTTGGCACCTACGGCCGGGTAGTGGCCACCGTGTCCGAGGCGTTGGGAGGCTCTGAAATGGGTGCTCATTGGGCAGAGCGCAGCGGGATGACCCGAAAAGTTGGTCTCTACATGCAGTACCCACAACTCGGCGCAGATCTGTTGGCCTTGGCCGAATCCGACGAGCGCGTCGTTGCCTGGGCGCTTGAGCATCACCTTCCACAGGAGCAGTGGACCCTTGATAAAAACTGCGCGCTGTTGCTGCAGCAGGCAGACGATGGCCGCCTAGCAAAGACCTAACGGCGGGGGAGGAGGCCGATGTTGTTCTTGGCCCGCTCAACTACAGCGCTTGCAATTGATCCTGCCTTTTCTGCGCCCACAGCCAACAGCGCAAGGGTGGCGCTCGGGTCGGCTTTGAGCTCAGCCATCCGGGCCTGAATCGGACGGATTAGTTCCACCACAGCTTCAGCGGTGTCTTTTTTGAGAGGGCCGTATTGCGTGTACTCGGCGGCAGTTTCTTCGGGGGTGCGTTGGGTGAGTGCGCTCAGGATCGAGAGCAGATTTGATACTCCGGGTTTCTCTGCAACGTCGAACCTGACCTCGCTGTCTGAGTCAGTAACTGCACGTGAAAACTTCTTTGCAATCGCTGCAAGGTCGTCGCTCAGGTAGACAGTGCCAGCACCGCCATCAGAGGATTTAGACATCTTGTTTGTGGGGATCTGAAGGTCCATCACACGAGCACCAATACGCGGAATTGAAGCTTGCGGAATGACAAAGGTCTCGCCGAATCGTTTGTTGAACCGCTCGGCTACATCCCGTGTCAGCTCGATGTGCTGGCGCTGGTCTTCACCCACTGGCACCTTGTCAGTGTCGTATAACAAAATGTCGGCCGCTTGCAGAGCGGGGTAGGTGAACAGGCCTGCTGATATGAACTCTTGCTGTTCGGACTTGTCCTTAAATTGCGTCATGCGGCGCAATTCGCCCATCGATGTGACGCATTGAATGATCCAACCCAGTTCGGTGTGTTCGGGAACGTGGCTTTGAACAAAGAGTGTGCACTGTTCGGGGTCAAGACCACATGCCAGCAGGACTTGTGCCAGCTCTAGGGTCCGTTCCCCAATCTCGCCAGGTTGTTTCGGGACTGTCAGGGCATGCATGTCGACAATGCAGTACAAGCTGTCTGCTTGCTGCTGGTCTTGCACCCAGTTCAGAACCGCTCCCAGCAGATTGCCAAGATGAAGGTCGCCTGTAGGTTGGATACCAGATAAGACTCGGGGCATGGCCCGTGATGCTACCGATTGGGCGGTACCAGCGGGTAAAAGGTGCAAATGACATCAGTGTGATATGGATTCCAAATCGCGGCTAACATGGTGAAGTGGCATACGCAGTGCAAACCCCAGTGTTCGAAGGTCCCTTTGATCTGTTGTTGCACCTGATTCTTCGTGAACAGGTAGATCTGTACGAGATCGACCTTTCGGTGATCGTCGATGCGTACATAGCGGAGCTCGCTCGCATGGAGCATCTCGATCTAGAGGTCGCCACCGAGTTTCTGCTTATTGCTGCGACTCTGATCGAACTAAAAACAAAGAGGCTCCTTCCAGGAGACGAAGACGTAGACCTCGACGATGACCTCTCGTTGTGGGAAGAGCGAGACATGCTGCTCTCTCGGCTCCTCGCATGTAAGACCTTTAAAGACGCTGCCATCATCCTTGAAGCACGGCATACGGCGGCGGCTCGATGTATTGCACGCCGGGTCGGCCCGGATGAGCGCTATTTCGACCTTGCGCCAGATCTGCTTGAGGGAGTTACTGCAGTTCGGATTCGCGATGCCTTTGTGCGAGCAATGCAGCCCAAGGCACAAGTTCGAATCGACCTCTTCCACGTTGCTCCAATCCGGGCAAGTGTGGTCGATGCCGTAGCTGATTTGTGTGTTGAGCTACCTGGCCGAGGTCGAGTCTCATTCAGGGAACTGACTGCTTCTTTTGGTGAGCGCCTCGAAGTCGTGGTGCATTTCTTGGCTGTACTTGAACTCTTTAAACAGGGTCTTGTTGAACTCTCGCAGCCACAAGCATTCGGAGACATCGTCATCTGCTGGCAAGGTGGGGCATTGTCCGAGTCGGAGGCACTCGAACTGGTCGATGCCTACGAGGGTTAAGTAGGGCGGCGAAGATCAGATGCAAGATGAATCACGTAGGGCCCTTGAGGCAATCATCATGGTGGCCGATCATCCAGCCGACCCCGCCGTGCTGGCACAACTCGTAGAACTCTCTCCGGCTGCTGTAGAAGAGATTCTGGTGCAGGTCGCCGAGTCCTATGAGCAAGAAAACCGTGGCTTCCGTTTGGTCAAAGTTGCCGGTGGTTGGCGGTACCAGAGCCACGAGGACTGCTCTGCCTATGTTGAGCAGTTTGTGCTCACTGGCCAAACTGCACGACTGTCGGCTGCTGCCCTAGAGACGTTGGCAATCGTGGCCTACAAGCAACCCACCTCACGTGCACAAGTGGCGGCAATTCGTGGTGTCAATGTGGACGGTGTCATGCGGACCTTGCAGCAGCGGGGCTACATCGACGAGACCGGCAGGGACGTGGGCCCTGGTCAGGCTTCGCTCTTTGGAACCACTGCACTTTTCTTGGAGCGACTTGGATTGAACTCGCTTGATGAGTTGCCATCCTTGGGTGATTTGATCCCAGGTGCAGATGTTGTTGAACTCCTTGAACAAAGCCTGATTGGCCTGCCTGAGCTTGCTCCCAAACTCGACGAGCCAGAGCCAGAGCCACAGCCCGAGCCAGAGCGACAGCCAGAGCTAGTGTCAGAACCAGTCCAGCAGGATGGGCTCATACAGGCCGAGATGACAGAGCCAACTGACCTCGAGACCGACTGAGTTTTTTGGGAACCGACGCGACAGGGGAGCGCCTACAGAAGGTGCTAGCAAGAGCAGGCTTCGGTAGCCGGCGGGTCTGTGAGGACCTCATAGCCAACGGCAGAGTCACGGTGAACGGCGAAGAGATTGTGTTGGGCGCTCGAGTCGAAGTTGACCGAGATGTTGTGCAAGTCGACGGAGTCCCGATCGGCATTCAACCTGACTCGGTGTATTACCTCTTGAACAAGCCAGCTGGAGTGGTCACCACAGCAGACGACCCGCAGGGCCGAACCACTGCTTTGTCCTTTGTCCCCTTAGAACCGAGAGTCCATTCGGTGGGCAGACTGGATCTAGAGACAGAGGGGTTGTTGCTTCTAACGAACGATGGGCAACTGACTCATCGCCTGACTCACCCGAGCTTTGGAGTAGAGAAAGAATACCTAGCCGAGGTGGAGGGCGACCCTGGTCGGGGAGCACTGCGCTCGCTCCGAGAAGGAGTCGAACTCGAAGATGGGGTAACTGCACCAGCCAAAGTCTCGGCTCAGGCCCCGGGATTGGTGCGAATCGTGATTCACGAGGGCCGTAACCGGCAAGTACGTCGGATGTGTGAAGCAGTTGGTCACCCCGTTACCCGCTTGATCCGGACGCGAATCGGTAGCCTGCGCGATACACAACTTGGGCCAGGTAGCTGGCGCGAACTCACTCAAGACGAACTGCGTGAGCTTGAACGATCGGTTCAGCTTCTCGATGAAACCGCAGCCGAGGCTTCAAGTTCTGATGCGACTGCCGAGGACAGCTAACCTCTCGTTGATGTCGACACAGGTTCTCGCACTTCGAGGAGCAATCACTCTGGAACGTGATGACCGTGACCATCTTCTGGAGAGAGTCGAGCGGCTCCTGACCGAGATGATTGAGCGCAACTCACTCTCTTCGGACGACCTGATCTCAATTCTCTTTACAGCGACTCCCGATATTCACTCTGTGTTTCCAGCTGTCGCAGCGCGACAGATGGGTCTGGGTGATGTACCGCTGATCTGTGCGCAGGAACTCAGCATTGTTGATTCGATGCCCCTGTGCGTACGCGTCTTGATGCACACAAATACTGAATTAACCCGAAGTGAATTGCGTCATGTCTACCTAGAAGAGGCTCGCACCCTTCGAGATGACCTCCCCGGATGACGGCGCAGGGCGAACAGCGTCGCGCTGCAGTAGTTGGAACCGGATTGATTGGCGGTTCTGTTGCGCTGGCACTTCAGGCGGTCGGGTGGCATGTCACGGGATCAGATATTGACCCTGCTCGTGCTGAACGAGCATTGCAGCTCGGGGTTATCAACTCCGTCGGAAGTGATCCAGATGCGGAGATTACGTTTCTAGCGGTCCCCGTCAGCAGCGTGGCAGACGCTGCTCGCGAAGCGCTTCGTTCTGGGGGCGTGGTCACCGATGTCGGCAGCGTTAAGGCCCCGCTAGTAGCGGCAGTGCAAGACGCAAAATTTGTGGGTGGTCACCCGATGGCTGGCTCCGAAGCCATTGGAGTAGATGGCGCTCGTGGAGACCTCTTCGATGCAACGACGTGGGTCTTGACCCCAACTGCAGCCACGGACCCTGCCGCTCAGGCGCTGGTTCATTCGGTGGTTCGCTCCTTTGGAGCCGAGGTGCTGACACTTGACGCCGCACAGCATGATCACCTTGTAGCCACGGTGTCGCATGTTCCGCACCTGACCGCTGCAACGCTGATGGACCTTGCAGCAACACAAGCAGAGGAGCATTCAGCGGTGCTGAGACTTGCTGCAGGCGGATTTCGAGATATGACTCGCATTGCAGCCGGTGACCCGGGCATGTGGCTAGATATTTGTACTGATAATCGCGAGGCAATTCTGGGAGTACTTGATGACCTCTTGGACTCCCTTGGGGTCATGAGGGGAATTGTTGCCACAGGGGATTCAGAGGCCTTAGAGCAACGACTTCGCTTGGCGCAACAGGCTCGTCGGTCCCTGCCTACCGGAGCACCGGCTGCTGAGCAGTTGGCCGAGATTCGGGTGTCCATTGTTGATCAACCAGGGGAGCTTGCATCGGTCACGGCTTTGGCAACCGAACTGGAAGTTAACGTCTACGACGTAGAGGTTGCTCATACTGCAGGTGACAGTCGCGGCCGCTTGATTTTGGTTGTCGACGCAGATCGTGCGGCCTCACTCGCTGAGGCACTTCGCTCGCAGTCCCGAGTGGTATCAGTACATGAACTCGCTTGAGGTAGAACCGCTCTCCCAACCCTTCGATGTTGTGGTTCGGCCACCTGGTTCAAAGAGCATCACCAACAGGGCCTTAATCTGCGCTGCCTTGGCTCGCGGAACCTCGACTCTCGAGGGGGCACTTTTTGCTGAAGATACCGAGGCCATGGTTCGTTGTCTCGGTGCACTCGGCGTGGGAATCGAAGCTGAGGAGTCAGCGCAACGACTCACGGTTCACGGCATTCGCGGGGTACCGCCCGTAGATGGGGCAGTTCTAGATGCAGCGCTGTCAGGGACTACCTCTCGGTTCATTGCTCCAGTTGCAGCGTTAGGTAGGTCCACTGTCGTGCTCGACGGGGCCGGCCCGTTACGTCTGCGGCCAATGGGCGAGATGTTCGATGCGCTAACGGCTATGGGCTGTGTGCTCGTACCCCTTGGCGACCCTGGGTGCTTGCCTGTGCAGATTGAGGCTCAGGGATTGGCGGGTGGTCCGATTGAGTTGCGGGGTGATGTCAGCAGTCAGTTCCTCTCGGGGCTTTTGCTCGCCGCTCCAGAGATGGAAGCGGGCCTGCAAGTCGAGATGGTGTCCGATCTAGTCTCGAAGCCCTATGTAGAGATGACCCTCAAGGTCATGCGAGCATTTGGTGCTCAGACCACCCATGACAACTTCCGCAGATTGTCGGTGGAGCCCACGGGTTATCGGGCCGTGAGAGAGTTCGTAGTGGAACCGGACGCGTCGGCTGCTTCGTACTTCTTTGCGGCAGCTGCGCTGCTTGGTGGGAGCGTCACCATTCACGGCCTTGGTACGGACTCACTGCAAGGCGATCTGAGCTTTGTTGACTTGCTCGAGCGAATGGGCGCAGAGGTGATCAGAACTGCCACTTCAACCCAAGTGGTTGGGACGGGAAGCCTGCACGGAATTGAAGTGGACATGGCCGAGATATCTGATACTGCTCAGACGCTCGCAGCCATTGCACCCTTTGCTGACTCGCCAACTCGGGTGACTGGTATCGGGTTCATTCGGGCCAAAGAGACTGATCGAATCGCTGCAGTAGTGACAGAACTGAAACGCCTTGGGATCACTGCAGTTGAAGAACCAGATGGTTTCTTGATTCACCCAGGTGTTCCCAATCCGGGGGTCGTGCAGACGTACAGGGATCACCGCATGGCAATGAGTTTTGCCCTAGTTGGCTTGCGCTCAGCAGGCATTCAGATTGCAGACCCAGCCTGCGTCGCAAAGACGTATCCCAACTTTTGGAATGATCTTGAGACTCTTCGTGGATCAGGTGGCAAATGATCCCAGTAGAGTCACTGGAAATCGGAGGACGAGTACCGTGCGAGTAATTGCAATTGATGGCCCAGCGGGATCAGGTAAATCGACAGTCGGCCGGCGCTTAGCTGAGCGACTCGGACTGACGTACCTCGACACGGGGGCGATGTACCGCTGTATTGCCTTCGCTGCAATTCGCAGGCAGATCGACCCGGCAGACCCAGATCCGGTTGGTCGACTTGCGGCCACAGTAGAGATGTCCGTTGTTGACGGCGTGGTCACTGTGGACGGGGTTGACGCAACCCTAGAGATTCGCGGACCCGAGGTCTCCCGTGCTGTCAGCATGGTGGCCTCGAACCCAGCTGTACGTGAGCAGTTGCGGGCACGTCAGCGCAGTTGGGCCACCGAACACGGTGGAGGAGTAATCGAAGGTAGAGATATTGGATCAGTGGTTTTCCCCGACGCAATCCTTAAGGTTTTTCTGACAGCCTCGCCCGAGGTTCGCGCCCAGCGCAGAGCCAAAGAGATGACCGACTTGGAATATGACCAAGTAGCTGCAGACATTGCGCGACGGGACGCAGCTGATCGAGGCCGTGCCGACAGTCCGCTCGTCGAGGCGGATGGCGCTGTCAGCATTGACACATCCACAATTGAGATTGATGAAGTCGTCGAGTTGTTAGCTGCACTCGTGGAGAGCAGATCGTGAATAATCCGCTCGAATCCAGGGGCACCGGGGTGCAACAGGATTCGAGCGGCGCTGCATCTAACCGGCCGCACACCCAAGGCCGCCACGAGGTGGCGCCGATGAGCAACTCGGGCCGCATGGTTCATCGATCGATTCGCAAGGTGGTCAGCTTGCTGGCGCGGAGTTACTTTCGTTTGAGCGTTCATGGGACCGACAGAATCCCTATCGACGGCCCTTACCTTGTGATTGGAGTGCACCGCTCAAACTTGGATGTGTTCTTGATTGGGGCTGCTCTACCGTCCGAACAAATACTTCGATGCATGGCCAAAGAATCACTCTGGCAGCATGCATGGATGGGCAGCTTTCTAGAAAAGATGGGGTCCTTCCCAGTGAGCAGAGGGCAGGCCGATCGGGCTGCCCTTCGGTGCTGCGAGCAGGCCCTGGCGCATGGCGACTTGTTGTTGATGTTCCCCGAGGGAACGCGCATGTCAGGACCACTGATTACAGAGGTTCACGAGGGCCCCGCCTGGATTGCCTGCCGATATCGAGTGCCGGTTCTTCCCGTTGCTTTAGGCGGAACAGAGCAAGCACTGCCACCCGGCGCAAAATTCCCTCGTCGGGTTCGTGTATCGGTTGTAATCGGCGAGCCGATTTACCCGGAGGTGCCACTAGAGGGCAGGGTGCCTCGGCACAGTGTCACTGAGTTGAGCGAGCGCATGACAGTTGATCTGCAACGATCCTTCACGGCTGCTTCGAGCCACAGCCTGAACAGCTCAGGCCAAGCTGGCTAACACTGAGCTTGCAGAGAGTTCCCGGTCGCCCGAGTTGACCTGAATGGTTGGATCTCCACCCAAACCTAACCTGCCGATCTGATCTATAGCGCCGAGCAATTCACGCAGGTTGCGCGGGGGAGGGAAATACTCCTCTTCCTCGGTAATTCGCACTTCTTCGACTCCGTTGAGCGGACTGAGGCGCTCGAGAACCGCTTCGACCAATTCTTCTGGTGCCGATGCCCCCGCAGTCACGCCCACGACTCCGCTCAGGCCAACGGGTAGTTCCTCAGGCGCATTGATTCGGTACACAGCCTTGCATCCGGCCGAGCGAGCCAACTTCTCAAGAGCAACTGTGTTCGAAGAATTCGCCGACCCAATCACGATGATTGCATCGCATCGATCGGCAATTTGCATCAAGGCAGACTGGCGATTCGTGGTTGCAAAACACAGGTCCGAGTGACCGGGCATCCACATGTCTGGGAAGCGAGCTTGAGTCGCTTCTGCAACCTGTTCCCAATCGCGATGCGACAGGGTGGTCTGAGCGAGTAGCGCCACGGGAGTTTCAAACGCAGGTAGCGCGGCGACCTCTTCTAGGGATTCAACGCGGTGCACCGATTCGGGGGCTACAGCCATGGTGCCGACAGCCTCTTCATGGCCTTCATGGCCGATGTAGACAATCGAGTAGCCCTTGCCAGCACGGACTTTGACCTCGTGATGCACCTTTGTTACGAGTGGGCAGACGGCGTCCACAACAAATCCGCCTCGCTCGCGGGCCTGAGTGACTACCTCTGGGGCTGACCCATGGGCCGACAACATAATCGGTCGACCTTCTGGAACCTCGGAGATGCTGTCCACAAAGACCACACCGAGTTCTTCGAACTGCCTGACAACTCGTTGGTTATGCACAATCTCGTGATAGCAGTAGATGGGGCCATCGAATGAGGTGACCATCCATGCAAGTGCTTTGATGGCCATCTCGACCCCGGCGCAGAATCCGCGAGGGGCGGCAAGTAGTACTTGGTCCACACGTTCTGTCACGGTAGGTAGCTCACGGTTCAACTCGACTCATGGGTTGTGACGGTAGCGCGCAATATCGTCGAAGCTGGTCAGCACTTGGTCTCCTAAACCAACTGGCTGAGCGTCGAGTCCGGACCGGTACCGAAGCTCGGCAGTCACAAAGTGGCGAACCTCTGGCCAGACATCTGGGGAATCCCGGAATGGGGGAACCTTGCAGCCGTTATCGCCCAGCGCCAACAAGGAACTCGGAATCGGGATGCCAGTACTCAGAGCCAGGGCAGCGACCCCGCCTTCACCAATCTCACAGATATCGGTAAATGCATTGTTGTGGCCAGCACCAGAAATCTCTACCAGCTTGCGCTCGCCTGGGGTGTAATCGAACCCACGTCGGACGTCAGCAATTGCTGCGATCCCGTCGCGAACGCCACCAATCCACGCAATGGACTTTCCTGCAGGAAGCGTCAGGCTGCCATTCAACTGCGAAAGCATGCTGTACCCAGAGGCCATTGGAATAGCGGAATGCACATCCGCTCGCTCCAGCAAACGAAGCGAGGTTCCGCCGCCTGCGGAATGGCCGATGGGATAGACCGAGGTTGAGTCAACACGGCCCTCAAGAAGCCCGCCCGAAGCCAAGTTCTCAGAACGAATCAAGGTGATTGCCTCGTCAGCGACGGCCGTGTCTGACCGAGGTGAAGCCGGAGGCTCACCCAGCACGCTTCGCAATCCCCGCTCCAGGTAGTCCGGAGAGATCACTACGAACCCCCAACTCGCTAGGTGAGTCGTCAGCGAAGTTGATTGCGTGCGATAGCTGGCAAATCCGTGTGAGAACAGCACAAGCGGAAACGGGCCACCCTCGCTAGCTGGAACGCCGCGAGTTGCATCAGTGACAAAGGGTGGGTTCACCTCGGCTGGCAGTAACTCGTCAAAGGCAGCGCTGACATAATCCCGGATGAAGTACTCGTCGCGAGGAGCAGTCCCAATGTCTTGCGGGTTGACCGGATACCAGACCTCGACCTTGCGATCAGACATCTGCAAGGTAGTCACGCCAACCTCGAAGGGTCCGTGCTGTGCATAGGCAGCCTCGCCGGCTCGAGGTGCTGAGTTTGGGTTGACTCCAGTCGCAGGCTGGGGAGGAGCAGGTACGCAAGCAGCGGCAAATATCAGCACGACCGCAAGCACCGAACAGGTTCCAAAGGTGGTTCTTTTCATCTCACATCTCCCCGTCGCCATCGAATCCATAAGTTTTGCATGGAATTCCGCCCGAGGTCCATCAGGGTGCTGTCTAGTAGCATTGTTGAGCCATGCAATCCCCCTCAGCCCTTGAATCGACCCCTGCTGCTGCAGCATCAGTTGCAACTGTTGTTGCGGTGACTTCTGGATCTCCTGCAGACCTGCTTGGGATCCTTCCGGGAGATCAGGTCATTGCGGTGGATGGTCGTCCTGTTCGCGACATCATTGAGTACCGGGTTCTGACCGATGAGACCGAGGTTTCGCTTGATCTGCTGAGGGATGGGCTGGAACTGACCTTCGACGTGCTGAAGCCTCCGGGCACTCCGCTGGGTATCGAGATCGATTCACCCGTGTTTGATGAGGTGCGAACCTGCGATAACCACTGCGAGTTTTGCTTCATCTACCAGCTTCCTCCTGGGATGCGTCGCAGCTTGTACCTGAAGGACGATGATTACCGACTGTCGTTCCTTTACGGGAACTTCACCACTCTGACGCGATTCACCGAGGCCGATCTTGAGCGTGTGGTCACCGAGGGATTGTCGCCGCTCTACGTGAGCATTCACGCAACCAACCCCGAACTTCGCACCGAGATGCTGCGCAATAGGCGTGCTGCAATGAGCCTGCGGTGGCTTCGGGCTCTGTTGGATCATCAGATCCAGGTTCACGGGCAAGTCGTGGTCTGCCCGGGCGTCAACGACGGGCCGGCCCTCGTCGACACGTTGTGTGGGGTGCTTGATGAGTACCCAGACCTAGCCGATGTTGCCGTGGTTCCGCTCGGAGTGAGTTCCTACAGTTCCGAAAAGCGTATGCGGGCGCATACTCAAGAGGAAGCCAGATTTGTCGTTGAGACAGTCGACGCGTGGCAAGAGGTTTTTCTTGCAGCGATTGGCCGACGCATGGTGTTCGCCGCAGACGAGTACTACTTGCTAGCAGGAATGCCGTTTCCATCGGCTGGGACCTACGGCGATTTTTCCATGCACGAGGATGGAATCGGAATGGCTCGAGCCTTTGAGATGGAATTTCATGGCGGGGCGGCAGAAGGCATTGGCGTTCAGCCCGGTTTTTTTGCCTCCGTTGACGGTGCTCCGGCAGTTGGGTATCGCGCTCCGCGAACGGTGCATGAGTCCGAGGGCGGTCAAACACTGCTGCAATTGCTACCTAGACGAACTGCTCCAGTCGGCATTCTGACTGGTGAGTACGGGGCGCAAGTCCTAGCTCCCTTGCTCAGCACCCTAGATAGGACAGATGTGCGCATCGTTACCGTCGACAATCAGTTCTTCGGTGGCAACATCTCTGTGGCTGGTCTCATGGTGGGAGAAGATTTGCAGCGGGTGCTGGCTCTGGAGCCTGTCGGGCACCGTTACTTGCTGCCCGATGTGTGTTTATCTCAAGGCCGATTCCTAGATGGTCTCACCCCGGCAGACTTGCCACGACCCGTTGAAATTATTCCTACTGACGGCGTTGCGCTGCGAGAAGCGCTTGAGCCATTGACGAACAACCGAACTACTAGCTCAGAAACGGATGCCCGATGACGAGCACTGACCGTCTACCACTCGTTGCCATTGTGGGACGACCCAATGTTGGCAAGTCCACCTTGATGAACCGGATTCTTGGCCGACGCATTGCAATTGTCGAAGAGAAGTCCGGGGTGACCCGCGACCGCAAAGAGGTTCAGGCGGAGTGGCTGGGCTACGAGTTCCGCCTTGTTGACACCGGCGGTTGGATGGTTGGAGGTAACTCCCTCGACAAGAAGGTCAGCCGCCAATCCGAGCAGGCCATCAAAGAAGCTGATGTGATTCTGTTCGTTGTTGATGCCGCTATTGGTGTTACAGACGAGGATGCGAGCGTGGGCGAACTGTTGCGTCAGGCCACCGCTCCTGTCCTGTTAATTGCAAACAAGGTGGACGACCAACGTCACGAGGCTGGGGTGTGGGAGCTTCTCTCACTTGGCCTAGGCGACCCGATCGGAATCTCTGCTTTGCACGGTCGCGGCACTGGTGACATGTTGGATCAGATCATTGCTTTCCTCCCTGAGCCTGAGCCCACTGAAGAAGAAATCGCAGCCGAAAATGATGACGGGATCACGTCCATTGCATTGGTCGGCCGACCCAACGTTGGCAAGTCCACTTTGTTCAACCGCCTGATCGGCGAGGACCGCGCCGTCGTGCACGACATGCCGGGAACCACCCGTGACAGTGTCGATACTGTGGTCGAGACCGAGGTCGGACCCCTGCGCTTCATTGACACAGCAGGTATGCGCCGCAAGTCACGAATTGATGACGGCACCGAATACTTCTCGATGGTGCGGGCATTGAAATCCGTTGATAAGGCAAACGTCGCTTTGCTCGTCATCGACGCAACGGAGGGGATCACCCACCAGGATCAGCGGCTAGCCGAGCGGGTTGACGGTGCAGGATGCCCAATCATCGTGGTACTCAACAAGTGGGAACTCCTTGATGAAGCAGCGCGCCAAGACGTTCTGTATCAAATGGGCCAGAAGATGCACTTTCTGGGTGATGCAGCGGTGCTACGAGTTTCTGCGCTGAATGGCAGGGGAGTGCATCGCTTGCTTCCGGCGCTTGGTGAGGCAATCTCGCAATATGAGACCCGAATTCCGACTCGTAAAGTCAATGACCTGATTCGCCGTGCACAGCAGGCTCAGCCGGCTCCACACGGCGGCCGGATCCTCTACGCCACACAAGGCGCGACCGATCCTCCAACCTTTACGCTCTTTACCAACAAGATCGTCCCTGCTAGCTATTTGCGCTACATCGAGCGACAGATCAGAGATGAATTTCACTTGCCTGCGACACCAATCAAGCTACGGGTTCGCCGCCGAGGGGACTGAGGGTTCTACCATAGGACCCTGTTTCCAATCTCTAGCTGGATCACCCAGCACCTAGGGCGAGTGTTCGCCAAGGAGAATCACGTGAGTCAAGTACAAGAACAGATCGAAGCCCGCGGCAAACCACAGCTGTCGGCAACAGATGCAGTCACCGAACTCGTCATTACCGACGAGGTCATCGGTGAGGGTGACGAAGTCACAGTTGGAGCAACTGTGACCGCCCATTACGTCGGCGTTTCTGCATCTTCGGGCAATCAGTTTGACGCCTCGTGGGACCGTGGAGCACCCATTAGCTTTCCGCTCAATGGGGTAATCCAAGGTTGGAGTGAGGGTCTGATCGGAATGAAGGTTGGAGGCCGCCGAACGCTGGTGATACCAGGTGCGATGGCGTATGGGCCCAACCCTCCTCCGGGTGCCGGCATTGCGCCAAATGAGACGCTTGTCTTTACCGTTGATCTTGTTGATGTTTCTTGGCGCTAAGCGCCACCAACGCAGTGGAGTGTGACATGAAAATTTCTAGCCGTTCAGTTCGGGCAATGTTGGGCGCAACCTCTCTGTGCTGCGTAGTTCTGCTCCTTGGAGCATGTTCTAGCGATTCAGACTCAGCCGACTCTTCAACAACGACGACCGCAAAGAGTCAGAGCACCGACGGTGCTGCAGGGAGTAGCACTTCAGATGCAAGTAGCGAGTTCCTTGCTGCAGCTGAAGAGCGCGGAAAGCCAACGCTCGAGGCAACTGATCCGGTTACCGAGCTCGTCATCGTTGATGACGTGGTTGGCACCGGCGAGGCAGTCAAGCCAGGCGATACCGTCACCGTTCACTATGTTGGCGCTGCAGCAACCACGGGCGAGGAATTCGACTCCTCCTGGTCGCGAGGCGAGCCAATCAGCTTTGGTCTTGATCAAGTGATTGCAGGCTGGGGGACTGGCCTTGTTGGAATGAAAGAGGGCGGTCGCCGCACGCTCATCATTCCGGCCGATCAGGCCTACGGCAACGGTGGCCCCGCTCCGGGTGACTCACTGGTATTCACCGTGGACCTCATCTCAATTGATTCGTAATTGATCTGATCTCTGCTGTGTGGTGCAGCTAAGAAATGTGGCAAGTGATGGGATGTCCATGACAGAGGATCAGGTAAGTCGTATCGAGCAGGCCACGGCTCGGGCCCTTCAGGGCAACCTTGAATCAGGCGCCGAAAAGCTGGCCAAGCAGAACAAACTGTTCGTGCGCGATCGCATTGATCTGCTCTGTGACCCGGGCAGCTTTGTCGAGGATCAGTTGCTAGCGAACAGCGCCTACGGCCCAGACATGGACCCAAATCTTCCAGCCGACGGCGTGGTCACCGGAGTGGGGTTGGTCGATGGCCGACCCGTGTGCGTCATGGCCAATGATCCGACAGTCAAAGCTGGTTCTTGGGGCGCTCGTACGGTTGAAAAGATCGTACGACTCACCGAAACTGCCCTGCGTGATGAGCTTCCCGTTGTGTGGTTGGTGGACTCGGCTGGTGCGCGCATTACTGATCAGGTTGAGCTGTTCCCGGGCAGGCGTGGAGCGGGACGCATTTTTTATAATCAGGTCAGGCTCTCTGGCAAGGTTCCACAAGTCTGTTGTCTATTCGGCCCGTCAGCTGCCGGCGGGGCCTACATCCCAGCGTTTACCGACATCGTGATCATGGTCGAGGGCAACGCGTCGATGTATTTGGGGTCTCCGCGTATGGCCGAAATGGTGATCGGCGAGATCGCGACGCTCGAAGAGACCGGTGGTGCTCGCATGCACGCCACAGTGTCGGGCTGCGGGGACAATCTTGCCGAGGATGACGAGGACGCAATTGAGCAAGCCCGGGCCTACCTGACCTATTTGCCGACGCGCTGGACCGAAGACCCTCCCGTCTATGAGGCAACCGAACCAACCCGTGCACTGAACCCTCAGATTGTTCCCGCCGAGGAGTCGATGGGCTACGACATGCACGATGTGCTCGAGGGGCTACTCGACGCAGAATCCTTCTTCGAGATCAAGCCGCTGTTCGCCCCAGAGATGTTGATCGGTTTTGGGCTGCTTGTTGGTCGCCCAGTGGGGATCGTTGCGAATAACCCGATGCATAAGGGCGGCGTGATCTTTACTGATTCGGCCGACAAAGCTGCCCGATTTATTTGGCTCTGCGATGCGTTCAACGTCCCGTTGATTTTCTTGGCTGATGTGCCGGGGTTCATGATCGGCACTCAGGTAGAACGCGAAGGGATTATTCGTCACGGCGCAAAGATGATCACTGCCGTGTCCGAAGCAACGGTGCCCAAAATTTCGGTTGTCGTACGCAAGGCCTACGGGGCGGGGTTGTATGCAATGAGCGGCCCTGCTTTTGAGCCAGAGGCCACACTGGCACTTCCTACTGCAAAGATTGCAGTGATGGGTCCTGAAGCTGCAGTGAATGCAGTCTTTGCAAACAAGATCGCCGCTATTGAAGACCCAGACGAGCGTGAGGCCTTCGTGATGGAACAACGTCGTCTCTACGAGGAAGACGTTGATCTGCTGCGACTAGCTTCGGAACTGGTGATCGATGGAATTGTCAACTGGGAGGATCTGCGCTCAGAGGTCCATCGCCGGTTACTTCGAGCCGCAGGCAAGAACAGACATTTCTCATCGCGCCGCCACGGTGTTCCACCAGTCTGAGGTCTGGTCAACTCATGCCATATTGTGAACCTTGCGAGCGCTTCTATACGCCCTCCACGCTCTCTGCCGAAGGCGATTGCCCCGAGGGTCACCATGTGGCTAACCCCGAGGATGCTCCGACGCTGATCCAATCGGATGCGCCTCCGAGAGAAGAAGAGAAGGACCCAAAGGTTCCTTGGCACTTCTGGCTACTGCTTATAGCTGTGGTGATCTACCTGGGGTACCGTGCGTTTCAAGGAGTGGTGTGGC
>ERZ888423.854-NODE-854-length-29823-cov-15.920955_pt1 | contig 29823 bp, 33 predicted proteins | sample MGYA00520523_ERZ888423 | MGnify/ENA primary metagenome ERZ888423 (study PRJEB32303, sample SAMEA104408611) | aquatic metagenome | biome: Brackish water; feature: Pelagic; material: water | place: Baltic Sea | collected 2014-06-08T10:24:00 | depth 30,27 m ...
TCAAGGCTGAGGTGGTGTCCTTCGCCGACTTGACGGCGGCCGGATCGATGGCGGCTGCCAAGGCGGCCGGCAAGGTCCGGATTGAGGGTAAGGACTACCTGATGTCGGACGGCGACGTGGTGGAGTTCCGGTTCCAAGCAACGTCTGGGAATCAGGCCAAACACTGAGTTGACCTAGACTTCGTGGGTGCCGTCGCGACGTCCGCTGCAGATGCCGCCGGTAGCAGTTACAGGGATCTTCGCCGTGCTGATGTGGTTGATGGCCTTGTTCACACCGAATCTCGCTCTTCCCCTGCCACCCCGGATCGCGGCGGCTTTGGCGCTGGCCGTGATGGGGTTTTTGGTGATCGCGTTGGCCGTCAAGGGGTTCCGTAACGAGCGAACCTCGGTGAATCCGATGGATTTGGATCGGACCTCCACTGTTGTGACGTCCGGCATCTATCGAATGAGTAGGAACCCGATGTACCTCGGTATGTTGCTGTGCCTCCTGGGCTTTGGGTGTTTGCTCGGCAACCCCTTCTCGCTGGCGGCTGCGGTGCTTTTCGTGCCCGCCATCACGCGCCTTCAGATCATTCCCGAGGAGCGTGCCCTACTCGGCCGGTTCGGATCGGATTATCTGGCCTACTGCCGGACTGTGCGTCGGTGGATCTAGCGTTGGTGGCCGACGTCGACGTGGTCGAGTTTCGGTTCAACGTTTGACTTTCAGGCTGCGCTGGGGAAGCCCGGTACGTTGGGGTCATGACAAGCATTGACCTGACGATTGATAATGGAATCGACCCGGAGACCCGAACCCGCATCGCCGGCGGTCTGTCGCGGTTGCTGGCCGACACGTACACGCTGTATCTCAAGACCCACAACTACCACTGGAACGTCACCGGCCCGATGTTCCAGACCCTGCACCTGATGTTCGAGACCCAATACTCCGAACTGGCATTGGCGGTCGACCTCATCGCCGAGCGAATCCGGGCGCTGGGTGCCAAGGCGCCCGGCAGCTACGCGGAGTTCACCACCCTGACGAGCATCGCGGAGGAATCCGGAACACGAAGTGCCACCGAGATGATCCGCGATTTGGTGGCCGGGCAGGAAGCCGTGGTGCGCACCGCGCGGGGCTTATTCCCTGTGGTCGACGAGGCGCACGACGAACCGACGGCGGACCTTCTCACCCAACGGATGCAGATCCACGAGAAGACGGCATGGATGCTGCGAAGCCTGCTCGAGGTCTGACGAAACTGTCCCTCACCGGGTGACGAACGAGACAACCGCCTCGCTGAAAGCGTCGTTGTCGTCGCCGGCCGCGGTATGTCCGGCATCGGATAACTCCACGAACTCCGCTCGCGGCACCTTGGCCAGAAAATCTTCGACGCCTGCGGGACTGACGACGTCGGACAGCTTGCCGCGGATCAGCAGAATCGGTATCCGCAGATCGATGGCCGCCTGTTCGAGGCGATCGACCTCGACGAACGGGTCGTCACCGGCGGAGGTGACGAATGCCGGATCCCAATGCCAGTACCAGCGTCCGTCGCGGTGGCGCAGATTCTTCGTCAGACCGTCGACGTTGCGCGGGCGTCTGCGGTGCGGCAGGTATTGGGCGATGGCGTCGGCGGCCTGATCCAGGCTGTCGAACCCGGCTACGTGGCGGGTCATGAAGTCGCGGATCCGGTGGGTGCCCACACCTTCGAAACGCGGCACCACGTCGACGAGAACGAGCATGGTCACCACCGCCGGCCCGGCCCGGTGTGCGGCAACGATTCCGGTCAAACCGCCCATGCTGGCACCGATCAACACCACCGGCCGGTCGATCTGGGTCAGAACGGCTGCCACGTCGCGCGCGAACGCGTCGACGGTGTACTCCGCGTTCGGCGCGCGGTCGCTGTCGCCGTGACCTCGGGCGTCGAGGGCGATCACGTGAAAGCCGCGGTCGGCCAATATCTGGCCGGTGCTCTTCCAGGAGAACCGATTCTGCCCACCGCCATGCAGCATGAGAATCGTGGGTTGATCGCCCCGGCCGTGGCCCCGATTCCACTCGTCGCCGACCAGCGTCAACGACGCGTCCCCGCCGAACTCCACGGTTGTCGGACCGACGGACACTGCGGCCTCCTCGATGTAGGTGTGCACCGCACGTTACCCGCGGCCGTGGCCGGTAGCCTTTGGCCCGGTGCGCGCGACCGGGTCCGCACCGCTGATGAGGAGCCGCTGTGAACGACGGGGCCGACGGAGCCGACCGGACCGCCGGGGCCGACGGGATCGAGGAGCCCGGAGTGCCTGTGGATCGGCCCGCGCCATCAACGTCGCCGTACCGTCTGGTGCTCGGGGCCCTTGCCGTGCTCGTCGCGCTCACCGGTTGGCTGGGCTGGCGAGACCTTGAAGTCCGCCGGGCCGAGGATCTGCGGGCCGCGATGGTGCAAGCCGGACAGGCCGGTGTCGTGGCGCTGACCACGATCGACCATGAACGGGTGGACGAGGATGTGCGGCGCATCCTGGATTCCTCGACCGGAGGATTCCGCGATGACTTCGCCCGGCGCGCCGACTCCTTCGCTGATGCCGCCCGCCAGGCCCAGTCCACGTCCGTCGGTACCGTCTCGGAAGCCGGGGTGGAGTCCGCGGACGGCGAACAGGGCCGGGTACTGGTGACCCTGATCGTGATGACCTCCAATCGCGGCACCCCTGAACAACAGCCCAAGGTATGGCGCACCCGGGTGAGTGTCGCCAAGGACGGCGAGGAGTACAAGGTCGCGGCGGTGGAGTTCATCCCGTGACCGTCGACCGCGCACGTCTGCGCCAACTCGCCGCGACCATGCTGGCGATTGCGCTCCTGCTGGCCTCAGCTTGGTTGGCGTGGGACGGCACCGCCCGGCGCGGCGCCGAACAGGCTGGCAACGAGGCCATCCAAGCAGCGCGGGAATCGATCGTTGCAATACTCAGCTACCGGCCGGACACCGCTGAGAAAGACCTCGACACCGCCGCCCGCGAACGGTTGACCGGACCCTTCTTGGACGATTACACGCAACTGATCAGAACCGTTGTCATTCCCGATGCAAAACAGCGGGGCATCTCGGCTGCAGCGCAGGTTCCCGCGGCTGCCGTGGTGTCGGCCGAAGCCGACCGCGCGGTCCTGCTCGTCTACGTCGATCAGGCCATGGCGGCCGGTAATGCGAAACCGACCCAGACCAACTCCAGTGTCCGGGTGACCATGGAAAAGATCGATGGGCGTTGGTTGATCGCCGGATTTGATCCGATCTAGGAGTTGACGATGACAGAGTCCCGCTGGATCGACGTCGAAGCGCCTGCGGTGCAGCTGCGGGCTCTGTGCTGGGGGCCGCAGGAGGGCCCGATTGCGCTGTGTCTGCACGGATTTCCCGATACCGCCTACGGGTTCCGGAAGTTGGCCCCGTCTCTGGTGGCTGCCGGTTACCGGGTGGTCGCACCGTTCATGCGGGGCTACGCGCCGTCCGCACCGGCCTCGGACCGCGCCTACCACCTCGGTGCGCTGATGGATGATGCGCTGCAGGTGCGCGCCGCAAGTGACCCCACCGATGCCGACGTGGTGATCGGTCACGACTGGGGAGCTATCGCAGCGACCGGACTCGCGGCGCTGCCTGACAGCCCGTTTCGCAAGGCGGTGGTGATGTCGGTTCCTCCGACGGCCACGTTGAGGACCCGTCGTGGGGGGTTGTTGCGGCTGCTACCGCGTCAACTGATGCGCAGTTGGTACATCAGTTACTTCCAGCTGCCGTTTCTGCCTGAACGGTCCGCGGCGTGGATAGTGCCGCTGCTATGGCGCCGGTGGTCGCCCGGGTACGACGCGACCGAGGACCTGCGTCACGTCCATGCCGCGATCGGAGCCCCGGATCGGTGGCGGGCCGCACTGGGCCCCTACCGGGCGACCATCCGCAACTCGGCCCCGCCGGCCCGATACGCCGAACTGCACCGCTGGTGGACCGAGTCCCCGCGAATTCCAACTTTGTACCTTCACGGCGCCGACGATGGCTGTATGACAGCCGATTTCACCCCATTCGTCTCCGCCGGGCTCCCTGCCGGGAGTGAAACGGCAGTCGTCGGATATGCCGGGCATTTCCTGCAACTCGAACAGCCCGAGGAGGTCGGCAGGCGCATTGTTGAATTCCTCGCACGCTGATGCCTGGGCGGGACGGGCCATGGCTGCGGCCGACGCGCAGATGCTGCTGCTCTCAGCCAAGATGGCCAATGACCAGTTTGTGCTCTACGCCTTCGAGGGTGTTCCCGATGATCTCGATGGGGCTATTGAGGGGTTGCGACATCGAGGGCAGACCTGCGCCGAACTGTGCCTGCGGGTGTTCGACGAGGATCCCCTGCGTTATCCCCGATGGGTGGCCGGCGCAATCCGGCCCTCACAGTTCATGGTCCACGCAAGCGTCGGTGAGGACTGGCAGGGTTGCCTTGATCGGGTGTCGCGCCTGGCCGAGCAGCAACTCGACGCGTCCCAGATGTGTTGGCGAATCCATGTTTTCCCGGGAGTGCATCGTGTCCCCGGAGTCTCGGCTGCCGCGACCGTTGTGGTCATGCAGACAACGCACGCACTGGGTGACGGCACCCGCTCCGCGGAACTTGCGGGCGTCCTGCTGGGGCGTCGAACGCCGGTACGGGTGGTTGCCGGACCGGATCGTGGGCGCTTCGTGGGACGGGCGGTGTCAGCCGCGCTGGCGCACCGCAGCCTGGTTCGTGACACCGCGAACGGACTTTTGGCGCCACCGACGCATCCCTTGCCGAGCCTGAGTATCAACGCAGGCCACCCAGTGGCAGGTGAAGCCCGCGCGGCGTTGCGGACCCTGCTGGTCTCTCGCGAGGGACTGACCGGGCCGACCGTTACCGTGGCCGTGTTGGTGGCGATCTCCGAGGCTCTGGCCGGCTATCTGGGTGAACGCGGTGAAGACATCAGCCGACTCGGTGCGGAGGTGCCGATGGCGAAAGTGGAGTCGAGTTCGCCCGTCATTAAAGCGCACAATGATTTTGTCAACGTCGGTGTTGCGCTTTATCCGGAGTTGAACCGGGCCCGGCGAGGACAGCGGATCCGCGAGCAACTCGATGCCCACCGGAACCGCGGTGCCCACCCCGCTACGAAGGCGTCGGCTGCCGCGTTCGCGGCGGTGCCGGCGTGGATCCTGCGCTGGGGGATGGGCAAGTTCGACCCGACGGTTCGCTCAGCGACGGTCACCGGACACACCGTGGTTTCCAGCGTCAACCGCGGTCCGGCTGATCTCGCCTTCGGCAACCGTCCGGTGGTGTTGACCGCCGGGTATCCGGCGCTGTCACCGATGATGAGCCTCACCCACGGTGTGCACGGCATCGGCGGGCAGGTAGCAGTCAGCGTGCACGCCGACTCGAACGTCATCGACATCGACGACTACACCGATCGGGTGGCCCACGCTCTGGCCCGCCATTCGAACGCGCTCTAGTCTTCCTCCATGGGATTTCTGAAACAGGAAGCGCCGGTCATCGATTTTGATGAATGGAGTAAAGGCACTCGAGCCGAGAGGATCCGGCCGATGGCCCGGCACTGGGCCGAAATCGGCTTCGGCACGCCGGTGGCACTGCATCTGTTTTACGTGCTCAAGATCGGTCTCTACATCCTCGGGGCATGGCTATTCGCACTGGCGACCAAGGGCATCGATGGATTCACGAATATCGGAGCGTGGTGGTCGGAGCCGATCGTGTTCGAGAAGGTCGTCCTTTTCACGATCCTCTTCGAGGTAATTGGCCTCGGCTGCGGTTTCGGTCCCCTGAACAACCGCTTCTTCCCGCCGATGGGGTCAATCCTCTACTGGCTGCGGCCCGGGACTATCCGGCTACCGCCCTGGCCCACCCGGGTGCCGCTGACTAGGGGCGACGGTCGCACGCCGGTCGATGTCGCACTGTACGGCGCGCTGCTGATCATGTTGCTGATTGCGCTCTTGTCCGACGGCACCGGGGAGATTCCAGCCCTGAACACCACGGTCGGGCTGCTGCCCACCTGGCAAATAGTGGCTGTCCTTATTCTGTTGGCGCTCATCGGTTTACGTGACAAGGTGATCTTCCTGGCCGCACGAGGGGAGGTGTACGCACCCTTTCTCGCGGCCTTCCTTTTCGGCGGAGCCAACGTGATCGTGGCCGCCAAACTAGCTTGCGTGGTGATCTGGATGGGTGCGGCCACGTCGAAGCTGAACAAACACTTCCCGTTCGTGATCTCCACGATGATGTCCAACAGTCCGGTGATCCGACCGCGGGCGTTCAAGCGCCGATTCTTCGAGCACTTCCCGGACGATCTGCGACCCGGCCGGTTGTCGAGGGTCGTCGCCCACGTGAGCACCGCCATCGAGATGCTGGTGCCCCTGGTGCTGCTCTTCTCCGGTGGTGGATGGCCAACAGCCGTCGCGGCACTGGTGATGGTCTGCTTCCACCTCGGCATCCTCAGCGCGATCCCGATGGGAGTTCCACTCGAGTGGAACGTATTCATGATCTTCAGCGTGCTTGCGTTGTTCGTCGGGCATGCCGATGTAGGGATCGCCGATATGACCAACCCGTTGCCGCTGTTACTTTTCGCGCTGATGGCCGGAATCGTCGTCGCTGGAAACCTTGTCCCGCGGAAGATCTCCTTCCTTCCCGGAATGCGCTACTACGCGGGCAACTGGGATACCACTATGTGGTGCATCAAGGCCTCCGCGGAGGAAAAGATCGCGCGCGGCATCGTCTCGATCGCGACCATGCCGGCGGCCCAACTCGAGAAGCTTTACGGCAGCAAGGAAGCCGCCCAGATTCCGCTCTATATGGGCTACGCATTTCGTGCTTTTAACACCCACGGCAAGGCGTTGTTCACCCTCGTGCACCGGGCGATGAACGGTCAGAACGAAGCCGAATACTCGATTACCGACGGCGAGCGGATCTGCAGCATGGCCATCGGATGGAATTTCGGGGACGGTCACATGCACAACGAGCAGTTGATCGCCGCGATGCAGAAGCGCTGTGGGTTCGAGCCCGGCGAGGTTCGGGTAGTGCTGCTCGACGCCCAACCGATCCATCGGCAGCGACAGGCATATCGACTGGTCGATGCCGCCACCGGGGAATTCGAGAGCGGATACGTCGACGTCGCCGACATGGTCACCCGCCAACCTTGGGACGATGACCTCCCTGTGCACGTCGACCGCTGACCGAACGGTTGGTTTACCCCGGCCGCCGGGGCCCGCCGGTGCGATGCTAAGAATCGAAGGTCAACCTAGTGGAGGAGAAGGCCCATGGCGGAAGCGGTAATTGTCGAGGCTGTGCGCGCACCGGTCGGAAAGCGCAACGGCGGACTGTCCGGTGTGCACCCGGCTGAGCTCTCGGCCCAGGTTCTCAACGGACTCGCTCAGCGGGCCGGAATCGACCCGGAGATCATCGACGATGTGATCTGGGGCTGTGTCATGCAGGCCGGTGAGCAGGCCCTCGACATCGCACGCACCGCGGTGCTGGCCGCGGGTTGGCCGGAGACCATTCCCGGTGTGACCGTGGACCGCCAATGCGGATCCAGCCAGCAGTCCGTGCATTTCGCCGCTGCCGGTGTAGTGGCGGGACACTACGACGCGGTGATCGCCGGTGGTGTGGAGTCGATGTCGCGTACCCCAATGGGCGCCTCGCTGGCCAGTGGTGGCAACCCCTACCCGGCAAGCTTCAAGAGTCGTTACGAGCGCACCCCGAACCAGGGCATCGGCGCGGAGATGATGGCGACCAAGTGGGGATTGACCCGCACTCAGCTAGACCAGTTCTCGCTGGACTCCCATGAGAAAGCCGGCGCAGCGCAGGATTCCGGTGCCTTTGACGACCAGATTGTCGGCATCAAGGATCCGGAAGGCAACGTCGTTCTCTCCGACGAGGGCATCCGCCGCGGCACCACCTTGGAGAAGATGGCCCAACTGAAGCCCGCCTTCTCCGAAGACGGGGTGATTCATGCCGGCAACTCCTCGCAAATCTCCGATGGTTGCGGAGCGCTACTGTTCATGTCGGCGGAAAAAGCGAAATCTTTGGGACTCAAGCCCATTGCTCGCGTACACACCGCCTGCCTCGCGGGTGCTGACCCGGTGATGATGTTGTCGGCTCCGATTCCTGCTACTCAGAAGGCCTTGGCGCGCTCCGGGTTGAGCATCGACGACATTGGCGTATTTGAGGTCAATGAAGCGTTCGCACCGGTCCCGATGGCCTGGCTCAAGGAGATCGGCGCCGACGAACGCAAACTCAACCCCAACGGTGGCGCCATCGCGTTGGGCCACCCCCTCGGCGGTTCCGGTGCGCGGATCATGACGACCATGCTTTATCACATGCGGGACAACAACATTCGGTACGGGCTGCAGACCATGTGCGAAGGTGGCGGTCAGGCCAATGCCACGATTCTGGAACTGCTGTAGTGGCCGACACGGTGTCTGACGGTCCGGCTCCTCAAGGTTCGTCGTCGGACGAAGCCCCCGGGGCCCTCACTGAGCGCCGGGGAAACATCCTCGTCATCACCATCAACCGTCCCGAGGCCCGCAACGCCGTCAACTCGGCAGTCAGCGTGGGGGTCGGCGATGCCCTGCAGGAGGCGCAGGACACCGCCGATATCTGGGCGGTGGTGATCACCGGTGCCGGGGACAAATCGTTCTGCGCCGGAGCGGATTTGAAGGCGATTTCGCGTCGGGAGAACATCTTTCATCCCCAACACCCCGAATGGGGCTTCGCTGGATACGTCCAACACTTCATCGACAAGCCGACCATCGCCGCCGTCAACGGCACCGCCCTGGGCGGTGGTACCGAACTCGCCCTGGCCAGCGATCTCGTGGTGGCGCAGCAGAGTGCGAAGTTTGGCCTGCCCGAGGTTAAGCGTGGGCTGATCGCCGCGGCCGGCGGGGTTTTTCGGATTGTCGACCAGCTTCCGCGCAAGATCGCAATGCGACTGCTGGTCACCGGTGAACCGATCACCGCCGACGAAGCTCTGCGGTGGGGTCTGATCAACGAGACCGTCTCGGACGGCGAGTCGGTACTTGAGGCCGCGGTCGCGCTGGCCGAGCGGATCACCGTCAACGCGCCGCTGGCGGTTCAGGCCAGCAAGCGGGTGGCGGCCGGCGCTGATGCGGGCACCATCACCGCGGAAACCCTGGCCTGGGAGCGCTCCAACCGCGAGATGAAAGTCGTCTTCACCTCCGAGGACGCTATGGAGGGCCCGATGGCCTTCGCCGAGAAGCGCCCGCCGGTGTGGAAGGCCCGTTGAGGCCTAGGCGGCAGGAGCATGCGGGGCCCCGACTAGGCCGCCGGGGCCACCGTTGTCGTGGGCGCGGCCACCGGGCTGGGCGCAGCTTCAGTTGTCGCCGGGGCCGCTGAGGTCGCTGCCGAGGCCGGTGCCTCGCTGGTCGGTGCTGCCGAGGCCGGTGCCTCGCTGGTCGGTGCTGCCGAGGTGGTCGCCTCGCTGGTCGGTGCTGCCGAGGTGGTCGCCGGGGTTGTCGTCTCGGTGCTCGTCGCTCCTGCTTCAGCCGCCGGCACCGGTGGCTCGAGAACGGCGTCGATCATGTAGATGTAGGCGCCGTTCGCCGCATACGCGCACGTCACCCGGTTGTCGTTGACCTTGATGTCGCCATCTTTCCCGGTCACGACGACCGGCCGGCCGTCCTGGGTCGGCATCGTGCCGGCCACGTTGGTGGGGCCCACGTTGCCCAGCACCATGTGGTAGAAGAGGACGGGCAGCAGCACCCGCGGGTCGGTCTTCAGCGTCTCGACGGTGGCCGGGTCCAGCGCGGCGAAGGCGGCATCCGTCGGTGCGAACACGATGTAGGGGCCGCCGTCGAGCACACTGACGATGTTGATGTCGGGGTTCAGCTTTCCGCTGATCGCGGCGCTGAAGGTGCTCAGATCCGGATTATTGGCAATGGCCTGCGACGCGGTCTGTGCCGCCATGGCGGGGATCGACCCTGCGCCGGTGGGCACGGCCTTGCGGTAGGCGTCGCAGCCGGGGCCCTGCGGGTCGGGCACCTTCGTTGGCGTCGCCACCACGCTGGTCGCCGGGGGCACGCTGGCTGTTGTGGGCGCAGCGGGGTCGACGGTGGCCGGGTCCGCGAAGGCCTGTACTGCGGTGGGAATCGCGACGGCGATCGCGGCGATCGCCGCGACGACACCGAGGGACTTGGTACGAGCGCTCACGTCAATTCTCCTGAATCGTTCGATCGTTCGCCTGTCGACTTGTGGAATCCCGTCGGCGATATCGATTGTGAATCGTAGTCGGAGACCGAGCCGTTACTCAAAACGGCGAAACGGTTCCCGAACCCCAGGTCGTACGGGGTTGTCGCTGGTCGATGTGGGCTGATCTCGCACTCGGCCTTACGATGAACGCCATGTCCGGACCGTTGTTTGTGACCGTCGCCGGGCACCGGCCACAGTGTGACCCGCAGTCCTGGGTCGCGCCCACGGCAAGCCTGATCGGCCAGGTTCGGCTGGCCGCCCGGGTTGGCATCTGGTACTCCGCGACGCTGCGGGCCGAGGCCGAGTTGATCGACATCGGAGCCGGGTCCAATATCCAGGACGGCGTAACGGTGCATGTCGACCCGGGGTTTCCGGCTCGACTCGGCGCCGGCGTCAGCGTGGGCCACAACGCCGTCCTGCACGGTTGCACTATCGAAGACGGCGTGTTGATCGGGATGGGCGCGATCGTGCTCAACGGTGCGGTTATCGGCGCGGGTTCGCTGATCGCGGCAGGTGCGGTCATTCCCCAGGGCATGGCGGTGCCGGCCGGATCCCTGGTGGCGGGGGTGCCCGGTCGGGTGCGTCGCGAACTGACCGACACCGAAATTGCCCAAAACCGCAACAACGCGGCCGTCTACGAGCAGTTGATCGGGCTGCATCGAGACGCCGCGCAGGGCTGAATGAGCGACGTCAGCGTTGTGTCACCTATTCGACAGCTTGATTTCGTACGGTGATGGCCATGGGAGTCCCGACGCGTTCGCATGCCGGCGATCCAGACCCGAGCGCGCTATGACGGTGCCCGAGGAGATCCGGGCGGCCGCGACTGCCGTCGCCGAACCGCACAATGAAGGGCCGTCGGTGGTGCGTCGCCGCCGCCTCATCGTCGGCGTCGTGCTTCTTCTCGGCGCGGCTTTGCTCGGCTACTCGCTGAGAAGTAGGCCCGGCGATGAGTCCTTCTACGTGTCGGCCCTTTCGCTGGGCGCCGTGTGGCTGGCGGGCACCCTGCTATCCGGTCCGCTGCATCTGGGCAAGATCAATTGGCGTGGGCGCAACCAGCGTCCGGTGTTCACCGGCATCGCGATCGGTGTGGTTCTGGGCCTGATCTTCCTGGCCGGCGGACTGGTTGTTCGGGAGATCCCGCCGATCGCCGATCGGATCATCCGGGTGTTGGAGTACACCAATTACGGTCCGCTCTGGCTCATTGTCCTGATCGCGCTGGTCAATGCCGTCGCTGAAGAGTTGTTCTTTCGGGGCGCGCTCTACACCGCGTTGGGACGGTTTTATCCGGTCGTGATCTCGACGCTGCTCTACGCGGTGTCGACGTCGGCCAGTGGCAACCCCATGTTGGGTTTTGCCGCGTTGATCCTGGGGACGGTGTGCGCACTGGAACGCCGCGCCACCGGGGGTGTGCTGGCACCGGTGCTTACCCACCTGGTGTGGGGGTCGATCATGGTGCTCGCGTTGCCGCCGATCTTCGGTCTCTAGCTCAGTGGCGGCCGTCAGGCGTCGGTGAAATCCGCCGCCCGGCGCTCTTGGAAAGCCCGGGTGCCCTCCCTGAAGTCTCTGGACTGCAGCAGGATCAGCTGGCCGGCGGTCTCCCGGTCGATCGCGGCATCGAGTTCCGTCAGGGTCGCCGCGTTGATCGCCTGTTTGGTCTTGCGCAACGCGATAGCCGGCCCGGACATCAGGGTGTGAATCACTTCGGCCACCGCGGATTCCAGGTCATCGTGCGGGTAGACAGCACTGACCAGGCCGTACTCGAGGGCTTCTGCGGCGGTGATGCGTTCGGCCAGCAGTGCCATCCGCATCGCGCGGATCCGCCCGACCGCAGCGGCCACCAGTGCAGAGGCCCCACCGTCGGGCATCAGCCCGATCTTGGTGAAGGCCAGCAGGAAAAAAGCCTTCTCAGATGCGAGCACGACATCACAGGCCAAGGCCAGCGATACGCCAACACCGGCGGCCGGCCCCCCGACGACGGCCACCACCGGTTTGGGCAGGTCCGCGATTGAACGTATTACGCGGTTGGCTTCGGCGAGCAAGGGATCGACCGTCGGTGAAATCGTCGCGGCCGCTTGGTCTTCCGCGCTGATCCCCGCGCCTGAGCTGAACCCGCGTCCGGCCCCGCTGAGTCGAACCACTCTCACCCGCGGATCGTTGGCCGCATGGTCGAGTGTGTCGGCGACCGTCTTGAGCATGGCCTCGGTCAGTGAATTGAGACTGTCGGGGCGGTTGAAAGTCACCGACAACACGCCGCCGTCCAGTGCCACAGTCAGGTCGGGGATGCCCGTGTAATTCATGCCTGCAATTTAGACCCGTTGTGTCCCCATGGTGCGGGCGCGGTACAAAGAGGGTGCTGCACCGACGAAGGGCGGACAAACTATGGCGGGACCACTGACGGGCTTGCGAGTAGTCGAACTGGCCGGGATCGGCCCTGGACCCCACGCGGCCATGATCCTTGGCGATCTCGGCGCCGATGTGGTGCGGGTCGAACGCCCGAGTACGCCCCCGAAGACCGGTCCCAGTCGGGACTACTCCCTGCGCAACCGGCGTTCGGTGGCGGCCGATCTGAAGAGCCCGGAGGGCCGCGACCTGGTCCTGGGCCTGATTTGTAAGGCCGACGTTCTCATCGAGGGGTTTCGCCCCGGGGTCACCGAACGGCTGGGACTGGGCCCGCAGGACTGTGCGGAGGTCAACGGCCGGCTGATTTACGCGCGGATGACCGGCTGGGGTCAGACTGGTCCGCGCAGCCAGCGGTCCGGCCACGACATCAACTACATCTCGCTCAACGGCGTGCTGCATGCCATCGGTCGGGCCGGGGAGCGTCCGGTGCCACCGTTGAACCTCGTCGGCGACTTTGGTGGGGGCTCGATGTTTCTGCTCGTCGGTATCCTCTCGGCGCTATGGGAACGGGAGCGCTCGGGACAAGGCCAGGTGATCGACGCCGCGATGGTGGACGGCTCCAGCGTGTTGGCGCAGATGATTTACGCGTTCCGGCACACCGGGCTGTGGAGTGACGTGCGCGGTGCAAATATGCTCGACACCGGCGCGCCCTACTACGACACCTACGAATGCTCCGATGGCCGCTATGTCGCCGTGGGCTCAATTGAACCGCAGTTTTATGCCGAAATGCTCGAGAAACTCGGTCTGGATCCGGCTGGATTGCCCGGCCAGAACGACGTGGCACGCTGGCCGGAACTGCGGACGGTGTTCACCGAGACCTTCGTCGCCCACGACCGGGACCACTGGGCGAGGGTCTTCGCCGACAGCGACGCATGCGTGACGCCGGTGCTGTCCTTCGCCGAGATCGACACCGAACCGCACAACACCGAACGGGGAACCTTCTACACCGAGGCGGGTGCCGTCATGCCGGCTCCGGCGCCGCGGTTTTCCCGCACCGCGCCGGACAAGCCGACGGCGCCGGGGGTTCCGGGTGCCGACACCGAAGCGGTTCTGCGGGACTGGGTATAGTCCCCAACCAACCAGTAGGTCGAGGTATCGAAGGGAACGCAATTCGTGGAGATCAAGGACGCGGTAGCGGTCGTCACCGGTGGAGCCTCTGGGCTGGGCCTGGCTACCGCCAGGGCCCTCTTGGATTCCGGCGCCAAGGTGGTCATCCTGGACCTACCCAGTTCCAAGGGCGAAGACGTCGCCGGGGAATTGAACTCGGCGTTCGGCGACCGGGTCCGGTTCGCGGCCGCGGACGTCACCGACGAGGACGCGGTGGCCGCCGCGTTCGACATCGCCGAGTCGATGGGCCCGGTGCGCATCGTGGTCAACTGCGCCGGCACCGGCGATGCCATTCGAGTGCTGGGTAAAGGTGGGGTGTACCCGCTCAAGAAATTCGCCCGGATCGTCAACATCAACCTGGTCGGGACCTTCAACGTGTTGCGGCTGGGCGCCGAACGGATGGCCAATACCGACCTGGTGGGCGAAGAACGCGGCGTCATCATCAACACCGCGTCAGTGGCCGCCTTCGACGGCCAAATCGGACAGGCCGCCTACTCGGCGTCCAAGGGGGGCGTGGTCGGTATGACTCTGCCGATCGCCCGTGACCTGGCCGGTAAACAGATCCGCGTGATGACCATCGCGCCGGGCCTGTTCGACACACCCCTGCTGGCGGGCTTGCCGGAGCCGGCCAAGGCATCTCTGGGCGCACAGGTGCCGCATCCCTCGCGGCTTGGCAATCCGGCTGAGTACGGTGCGCTCGCGGTGCACATCGTCGAAAACTCAATGCTCAACGGTGAGGTGATCCGCCTCGACGGCGCGATCAGGATGGCGCCGCGCTGATGGCACTGATCACGAAGTTCACTGAGGTCTTCGATATCGAGCACCCGATTGCCCAGGGGGGAATGCAGTGGGTCGGACGTGCGGAGTTGGTTGCGGCGGTAGCGAATTCGGGAGCACTCGGCTTCCTCACCGCGCTGACTCAGCCGACGCCGATGGATCTGGCCAATGAGATCGCCAAGACTCGCGACCTCACCGACAAGCCGTTCGGCGTCAACTTGACGATCCTGCCCGCGATCAACCCGCCACCGTATGACGAGTACCGGCAAGTCATCGTCGACGCCGGTATCAAGATCGTTGAAACCGCTGGATCCAATCCGGCTCCGCATCTGCCGATCTTTCATGACAACGGCATCAAGGTGCTGCACAAGTGCACCTCGGTGCGCCACGCCGTCAAAGCGCAGAGCCTCGGTGTGGACGGCATCAGCATCGACGGCTTCGAGTGTGCGGGCCATCCCGGTGAGGACGATATTCCCGGCCTGGTTCTCATCCCGGCAGCGGCGAGGGAGATCGAGATTCCGATGATCGCCTCCGGCGGCTTCGGTGACGCCCGCGGTCTGGTGGCTGCACTGGCACTGGGTGCCGACGGCGTGAACATGGGCACTCGGTTCATGTGCACTGTCGAATCGTGCATCCACGACAATGTCAAACAGGCCATCGTTGACGGCGACGAGCGCGGCACCGAGTTGATCTTCCGTAGTCTGCACAACACCGCGAGGGTGGCGAGCAACACGGTGTCTCGCGAGGTGGTGGAAGTCCTGCAGAACGGGGGACAGTTCGACCAGGTCAAGGACCTGGTGGCCGGATCACGCGGTCGGCGGGTGTTCGACGAGGGCGACCTGGAGGCCGGTATCTGGTCGGTCGGCACTGTGATGGGCTTGATCCACGATGTGCCGACCTGCGGTGACCTGGTCAGCCGGATGGTCACTGAGGCCGAGGCGATCATCACCGGCCGACTCGGCGGCATGGTCATGGTGCAAGCCGGAGTCTGACCAGCGTTCAGACACGAAAATGCCCACCTGATATCAGGTGGGCACTGCGTATACACAGGGGCCGCGCGACACAGCGTTGAACCGTGTCAGACCATCGGAGCCGAAACCGACTGAGCGGGTCCTTCAGCTGGCGTTGGCCAGCGGCGGAACGTCCTCAAACTGCTCGGAGGTGTCACCCTCCACGAGGAAGTCGCCGTGGTAAAGAGCTTCGAAGTCAACTTTGATGACGTCGGCACTGGTGTCGTCGATCCACATACTTCAGGACTGTATTGGTAACTATTAAGAAATTATTGAGTTACGGTTCGGAAAATGGTGGCAATTCTTACCGACGGGTAACCGCGGTACTCGCGGGTTGACCGTCCGGTTCCTCCCCAACCACACTGTGGGGGACCACGAGTTAGCTGGCTGAGGGGAGGTAGCGGCACTGTGCTGCACCGAATAGCCAAGGGCGCCCTTCGCTCGCCCCGACGGATCCTGGCCGTCGCCGCACTGCTGACGGTGCTCACCGCGGTGTTCGGAATCCCGGTCGCGAATCACCTCTCGGCAGGCGGATTCCAGGATCCGGGGTCCGAATCCGCGACGGCCGCACGTCTGCTGACTGAGAAATTCGGTCAAAGCGATCAGCAGTTGCTCATCACGGTCACCGACCCGACCGGCGCAGACAGCGATCGGGCCCGCTCCGCCGGCACCGACATCGTCGCGGTTCTGGGTGGCTCTCCCAACGTGCTCGGGGTGACCTCCCCGTGGACCTCGCCGGCCGCGGCGGCCAGTGAACTGTTCAGCACCGACGGCAAGACCGGCCTGGTCGTTGCCACCCTCGCCGGCGGGGAGGAGAAGGCTCAGGAATACGCGGCCGGCCTTGCCGAGGAGGTGACCGACGCTCGGGATGGACTGACTATCCGGGCCGGCGGCGTGGCGATGATCTACGAGCAGATCAATCAGCAGACAAAACGGGACCTGCTTTTGATGGAGTTGATCGCGGTACCGCTGAGCTTCGTGGTGCTGGTGTGGGTCTTCGGAGGCCTTATCGCCGCGGCTCTGCCGATGATGGTCGGGGTGATGGCGATCCTCGGGGCGATGTCAGTGCTGCGGTTGATCACCGGATTCACCGAGGTGTCGATCTTCGCGCTGAACATCACCACCGCGCTGGGTCTGGCGCTGGCGATCGACTACACCCTGCTCATCCTCAGTCGTTACCGCGATGAGATCGCCGACGGTGCTACGCCGGCGGCCGCACTGATTCGCACTATGAGTACCGCTGGGCGCACTGTGCTGTTTTCCGCCGTGACGGTAGCGCTGTCACTTGCCGCGCTGATGCTGTTTCCCATGTACTTCCTGAAGTCCTTCGCCTACTCCGGAATTGCGACGGTGGCGTTTGCGGCCGGGGCTGCTGTTCTCGTTACCCCGGCGGCGATCGTTGTGCTCGGTGAACGGCTGGACTCCTTCGATATCCGGCGGCTGCTGCGCCGAATGCTGGGCCGGCCCGAACCGGCGGCGAAACCGGTGGAGCGTCAATTCTGGTATCGCTCTACCAAATTCGTGATGCGCCGTTCCATCCCGGTCGGCACCGTCATCGTCGCGTTCCTGATTCTTCTGGGCGTACCGTTCCTGCATATCGAGTTCGGCAACCCCGACGATCGGGTACTGCCCAAGAGTGCCTCGGCCCATCAGGTGGGCGACCAGTTGCGAAATGATTTCGCGAGCGATTTCAGCACCGGGGTGAGCGTTGTGATCCCCGAGGCGACCGACGCGGCAGTCCTCGAGTTGGACCGCTACGGCGCGGACCTTTCGCTGGTTCCGGGTGTGTCGCTGGTCTCTGCCCCGAGTGCGACCTTCGTCGGCGGAATCAACGTCGGGCCGCCCTCGGCACCCGCCGGGATCGCTGAGGGCAGCGCTTATCTGTCGGTCCGAAGTACCGCCGCACTGTTCTCGGAGGAGTCGAAGATCCAACTTCAACGCTTGCACGCGGTCCCGCAACCGGCCGGCCAGGCGGTGCTGTTCGCCGGCGGCGCCCAGGTCAACCGGGACAGCGTGGCGGCCATTACCTCCCGGTTGCCGCTGGTACTCGGGCTGATCGGCGTGATCACTCTGGTGCTGTTGTTCCTACTCACCGGGAGTGTGATCCTGCCGTTCAAGGCCATTGTCCTGAATTTGCTGTCGCTGTCCGCCGCGTTCGGAGCGCTGGTATGGATCTTCCAGGAGGGCCACCTCGGCGCGCTGGGGACGACGCCCACCGGGACGATCGAAGCCAACATGCCCGTCCTGCTGTTCTGCGTGGCATTCGGTCTGTCGATGGATTACGAGGTCTTCCTGCTCGCCCGGATCCGGGAATATTGGCTGCAGTCGGGTGGTACCCGGGCCGACAGTGACGAGGCCGTCGCACTTGGCTTGGCACGGACCGGACGAGTGGTAACCGCGGCGGCCCTGATCATGTCGATTGCATTCGCCGCCCTGATCACCGCCCAGGTAGCGTTCATGCGAATCTTCGGACTGGGCCTGACTCTGGCAGTGCTGGTCGACGCAACCCTGGTCCGGATGGCCCTGCTGCCGTCGTTCATGCGTCTGATGGGCCGCTGGAACTGGTGGGCACCGGCCCCGTTGGCCCGGTTGCACGAACGCATCGGTATCAGCGAGGAACCGCCTGAACGGGTGCACGACGGCGGGCGCCACCGCGCCTCGGTGGGGGCCCGCGGCGAGGACTGAATCGCTGGCTAGGGTCACTACAATGACGTCCAAGACATTGCAACACCCGTTCTTCGCGCGGATGTGGACGGTGATGTCCGCCCACGAGACGCCGCTGTTGCGTCGGCTACGGGGAGAGAATCTGGCCGGATTGTCTGGCCGGGTGTTGGAAGTCGGCGCGGGAACCGGCACTAACTTTGCCTACTACCCCGACACCGTGTCGGAGGTGATTGCGTTGGAACCCGAGACCATGTTGGCGCCCAAGGCCCGAGAGGCGGCTGGCGGGGTTGCGGTACCGGTGACCGTCATCGAGTCGACCGTCGAAACCATGCCCACCTCCGAACCGTTCGACGCCGTGGTCTGCTCCCTGGTGTTGTGCTCGGTCGATGATCCCGACGGCGTTCTGCGCCAACTGAATTCGCTACTGAAGGGTGGCGGCGAGTTGCGCTTCTTCGAACACGTCGCCAGCTCGGGTTGGCGCGGTGGAGTGCAACGGCTGGCGGATATCACCGTCTGGCCGCGGATCGCCGGTAATTGCCATACCCATCGTCAGACCGAACGGGCCATCCGCGGAGCGGGTTTCAACATCGAGGCGGTGCGGCACGTGTGGACTTTTCCGTCCTGGGCGCCGTTTCCGGTCTCCGAGATCGCCCTTGGCCGGGCGGTCAAGAACATCTCGGATATGCGCGCTTAGGCAATTGAGCTATTTGCCTAAACAGCGGAGCCGGCAGCGTCATCAAGCAGAGCCGGCAGCCGTTGTATCAGTCCGGGCAGCGCCGCCGTGGCCGTGTCGCGGATCGTCACGGTAGCGGTGGCCGACAGCGGTGTCGGCGCAGGATTGACCTCCACCACCACTGTGCCCCGCGCCAGCGCATACTCCGGAAGTCCCGCGGCCGGGTAGACGATTCCGGACGTGCCCACGACCACCACAACATCGGCGTCGGCGACCGCTTTCACCGCGGCCTGCCAGGGCTCGTCGGGCAACGGCTCGCCGAACCAGACGATCCCCGGCCGGATCAATCCGCCGCACTCGCAGTTCGGTGGCATCTTCTCGAGTTCGGGCTCAGGCATGTCGGGCAGCGGTTGGTGATAACGCGAGCCACAGGTGTCGCACCAGAACTCGAAAAGGCTGCCGTGCAGGTGGTGCACGATCCGGCTGCCGGCCCGCTCATGAAGGTCGTCGACGTTCTGGGTGATCACGGTGACCTCGGCGAAGTCCTGCCAGTCCGCCACTGCCCGATGGCCGTCATTGGCCGTGACCTGCCCGACCAGGTGGTGGCGCCACAGGTACCAGGCCCACACCCGCTCGGGGTGGCTCTGCCATCCCTCGGTGCTGGACAACTCGTAGGGGTTGTACCTGGACCACAGGCCGGTTTCGTCGTCGCGGAACGTCGGCACCCCGCTTTCGGCGGAGATCCCCGCCCCACTGAACACCGCGATACGCACCCCCACAAGATAGCGGCGCCACCGGGTTCACCGGCAATACTGGGTCACGTGGCGGAACCGGCGCAGTTTTTGCGGATCGACGGCACATCATCGGTGCCGCTGTTCGATCAGTTGCGGATCGCGGTGATCGAGGCGGTTCGCGACGGCAGGCTGGCGGCTGGCGCCCGACTGCCGACGGTGCGGGTGCTGGCCGCCGAACTTGGGCTAGCCACCAACACCGTAGCTCGCGCCTACCGTGAACTGGAGGGCGCCGGTGTCGTCGAAACCCGGCGCAGATTCGGTACATTCGTCGCCCGCTCCGACCCCGCAGATGCTGCTATGGCTGCGTCGGCGCGAGCCTACGCTGAGACGGCCCGCCGACTGGGCCTCGGCAAGGCGGAGGCGCTGCGCTACCTGGACGCCGAGTTGGGCTGAAACCGTCTTGGGCACCGCAGAATTCGAGCGTTCGGTATCAGCCGAACTCGAGGAGCGCGTAGACACCCCGGAACGGTTTCATCGGCCCGAAACGCCAGAACGCCGGGAATACCCGGCTGAAGATAAAGCCCCTTCCGGCGGGCATGGGAACATCGCGGACGGCCTTGAGCCCCGGGATTTTCCCCACCAGTGCCGACAGTTGATTGATGGAGAGGCTGAAGGGCATCGGCGGCACCCGGTAGTGCCTGGACGCCCGAATGCCCTTGGGAGCGACTTTCTTGATGAGCGTGGGGGGCAGGTCGAAGAACATCTGGCCACCGGGAAAACGTTTGGCGCACGCGGTGATCAGACTCATCGATTGTTCGGGCTGCAGGTACATCAGCAGTCCCTCTGCGGTGATGAAGACCCCCTCGGAAGAATCGATCCGGTCCATCCAGCTGTAGTCCAGAGCGGACTGGCCGAGGTTGGTGATCGCAGGGGATTGCGGCAACAATTGCTTGCGCAACTCGATCACCGGCGGCAGGTCCACCGATACCCAGCGGAACTGCGGGTTTCCGATGGCTTTTTCCAGTCTCCAGAAGCTGGTCTGAAATCCCTCGGCGAGAGCCACGACGGTGGCCCTCGGGTGTGCGCGCAGATAGGCGATGGCGCAGCTGTCGACCGCTAGCGAGCGCAGTGCCATCTCCTGGCCGCGGCGGCCGAATCGGTCGAAGTCGACGTCGAAGGAGTCCCGGAGTTGGATCGCCATGGGGTCGTGCAGGATCGCGTCGGGCAGGCCCGCCTGATGGGCACGGCCGTTGAGGGTCAGCAGGGCGGTCTCGGAGACGCCGGTGATCATGGCGGCGCTGACCTTGGCGGGTCGGTTCACCACTGAAAGCCTACCGTCGGCCTTGGACAGTAGGTCCTGGGCCGTCACTCGGCAGTAGAATCGGCAGTCGTGACTCGGCATGTGTTTGATGAGAAACTCCTCGCGGTGATCACCGGCAATTCGCTGGGGATTCTCGCGACGATCAAGCGCGACGGCCGTCCGCAGCTGTCCCTGGTGGCCTATCACTTCGATCCGCGCGTGCTGAGCATCGAGGCATCGGTCACCGAAACGCGGGCCAAGACCCGCAATCTGCGCCGCGATCCGCGAGCGTCGCTGATGGTCAACTCGGAGGATGGGTGGTCCTACGCAGTTGCGGAGGGCGACGCTGTCCTGAGCCCGTGCGCTGCCGAATCCGGCGACGACACCGTTGAGTCATTGATCACCCTCTACCGCAGCATCGCCGGCGAGCACCCGGACTGGGACGAATTCCGACGGGCGATGGTCGTCGAACGGCGGGTTTTGTTGCGACTGCCGATAAGCCATCTCTACGGCATGCCGCCGGGCGTGCGCTGAAACACTTCCGCCCTACGCGTCTGGGTTACGCTGCCAACATGGCCGAACCAGAGTCTGATTCGAGCGACGAGACCAAGCGCAAGTTCCGGGAGGCGCTGGAACGTAAGAAAGCCAAATCCGCCGGCGGTGCCGACCACAAGCAAGCGGGCGGCAAGCAGTCCCGGGTGCACGGTCCGGTGGAGAACCGCCGCGAGTTCCGGCGCAAGAGCGGCTGACCTGATCAGTGGTGGGTGGCCTTCTCGGCACCGACACCGGTCAGCGAGCGCACCTCCATCTCGGCGTTGAGTTCCGGGTCGCCGCTGTCGGTCGACGTCAGCGTCCCGATGATGTGCCTACACTGGCGCCATGGCGCGACTGCAACTCACTTCGGATGCCAACGCCGACGCGCTGCTATCCGAAGATCCATTCGCCCTGCTGGTCGGCATGTTGCTCGACCAGCAAATCGCGATGGAAGTCGCTTTTGCCGGACCACGCAAAATCGCCGACCGCCTTGGGGGCCTAGACGCGCGTCTGATCGCCGAGGCCGATCCGGAGGCGTTCGCCGCCCTCTGCGCGCAAACCCCTGCGGTACATCGTTTCCCGGCTTCGATGGCCAAGCGGATCCAGGAGTTGGCCCGCGCGATCGTCGGCGGTTACGACGGCGACGCCGCTGCGGTGTGGAACAGCGGCGACCCCGACGCGGCCGAGGTGCTGCGTCGACTCAAGGCGTTGCCTGGCTTCGGCGAGCAGAAGGCCAGGATTTTTCTGGCGCTGCTGGGCAAGCAGTACGGGGTCACCCCGCGGGGCTGGCGGGCGGCGGCCGGCGACTATGGCAGGGCCGGCACTCGCATGTCGATCGCCGACGTGGTCGATATGGAGTCATTGGACCAGGTTCGGGCGTACAAAAAGAAGATGAAGGCGGCCAAGGCTGCTGCAGAGAAGACCTGAGGAACGGGAGACTAGCGGTGAAGACCCATCTGAACTGCCCCTGTGGCGAAGCGATCCGCGGCCAGGACGAAGACGAGCTCGTCGAGCTTGCCCTGGCGCACCTGGCAGCGGCACACCCCGGCATGGAGTACGAGCGGGAACACATTTTGTTCATGGCCTACTAGCCGCATCCGGCTGGCTGGGAGACCGGTCACGGTACGACGGAAGATCCGATCGTCGGCATGAAAGTGCACTGCTCATCCAACGTGGTGACCTGCCCGAAGATCGTGGAAATGATGCTGCCCGACCCGGTGTCGACGATGGCGGTCAGCGTGGTGGGACCCTCGGCGTTGATTTCAGGGTTGGGTTTGAGCGTCGCGCTGCCCGAACGCCCGCTCGTGAGGTTGACCCAGGTGACGTTGAGCGGCAACTTCTGCTCGGCCGCGGGCGCCGGAGTACCGACCGCGGTGAACACGTAGGCAGTCTGGCCTGCGCCCGGCCCGGGCGTCGGGATTTTCGCCGGACCGGCCACCGACAGCGCGCTCGCGATGACGTTGCCGCCGTCCTTGAGGCAGCCGCTGCTGATCGAGGGATACATGAAGTCCTGGGTGGGCGGACTGCTCGGGTCGAAGGTGGTTGTTCCCGCCGGCGCCGCCGCTGGGACGGGCACCGGGGCGGGCGCCGGTCCTGGGACCGGAACGGCGGCGGCCAGTGCGATCGGGGCGGCAGGAGCGATGGTCTGTGCCACCTCGGGCGTCGCCTCCGTGGCGGGTCCTACTTCGGGCGTCGCCACCGAGACGGGTCCGGCCGCGTGGGCAGGATCTATCCCACTGGGCAGATGCGCGTCGGTTCCGGGAATCGCGCCCGCGGCGGGCACGTGTTGCTGCAGCGGGATCGGACCGTTCCCAGGTCCGGGCGTGAACAGCGGAGTCGTGCCATGCGGGAGACCGGCCACGGATGGCTGGGCCACCATGGCCGACGGAAGTCCGGTCAGGCCCGCCGCACCGCCATTCTGGACGAACCGGGTGACCGCCTCGGCCAACGCCGCCGAACCCTCCGGCGTGGCGGCGTTGCCCGCCAACTGAGAGGCCGCGGCCAGGAGCAACTGCTGCGCGGACGACGGCGTGGCGGCAGCCTGCTGAATGACCGGGCTGAGGTTCTGCACCGCCGCCAGGCCCGGAAGTTGAGCCGGATCCAGGGGGTTGGTCGGGTCAGCCGCCGCAGTGGGACACAGCACCACGGCGGTCATGGCGAACGCGGTGGCCGTCAGGCCGGTGGCCAGTTTCGCGATGTGCAGCACGGGTGCTCCCAGTCAGAGTTTGTCGGGGGATTTATCGGGGGATTTTTTGCAGGGGATTGGCAGCCGGGGCGAATTCCGGTCAGGGCAGAGCGGACAACAGAGGCAGCGGATTGAGCACCCCGGCCGGCGGAACCGATGGGATCGGGGCGATGGCGCCAGCGGGCGGCGCGATCACCGGAGCGGGCGAAAGCGGGAACGGCAGGTTCGCCGGGGCCAGGTTGACCAGGCTGCCCGGGATACCGATCTGGTTCAGCAGCGGCAGGAAGTCAGCTATCGGATTGGCCGGCGCCGCCACCGGAGCCGCCACTGGAGCGACCCCGGCGATGCCCGGCCCCATGTCGATGGGGGAGATGGGCAGTGTTGATCCGGCCGGCGGGGCGCCCACCATCGTTGAGGCCCCGTTCAGAGCGGTCGCGGCCGTCTGCAACACCGCGCCGATGCCGGCCGGGTTGGTGGCGAACTGCTGAATCATGTTCAACGCGGGCAGATCCGGGATGACCGGTGGAGTAACCGGGTCGGCTGCCGCGGCGGGGCTTAGCGCGATCGCTGCTGAGCAGAGCCCGGCACCTGCAAACGCATTGGCGGCGAACAGCTTCGTGAAACGTGACATGAGATCCCACTTCCTTGGTTGCAAGTCCTTAGAACCCGAAGGTAGACAGTTGCAGGAGTTACTCAAGTGACACGTGTGGCATTTACTTAACCGTTATGGGAGCGATGCGCGACCGACGTCCGGGAGCCCACGGCAAGCGCCGCTAAAGTCGCGTCAATGTCGACCCGGCTGATGTCGCCGCTCGCCTGGCTGGCGCCGGTCGTGCTGACGCTCAGCGTGGCCGCCAGGTTGGCCTGGACGTATCTGCTGCCCCACGGCGCGAACTTCGTCGACCTGCACGTCTACCTCGGCGGTGCGGCAACCCTTGATAAACCGGGAACGCTGTACTCCTACGTCTACGGCGACCAGACGCCGGATTTTCCGCTGCCCTTCACCTACCCCGCGTTCGCGGCGCTGCTGTTCTATCCGCTGAGCCGACTGCCCTTCGAGCCGGTGGCTTTGTGCTGGCAACTCGCAACCATTGCCGGCCTCTACGGGGTGGTTCGGTTCAGTCAGCTTCTGCTCGCGGAAAGCTGCGAGGGTGGCCATCGGATGGCGATGCTCTGGACGGCCGTCGCGATCTGGACCGAACCGCTGCGCAGCACCATCGACTACGGGCAGATCAATGTGTTTCTGGTGCTCGCGATGCTGTGGGCGGCCTACAGCACCCGGTGGTGGCTATCGGGTCTACTGGTCGGCCTTGCCGCCGGCGTGAAACTGACGCCGGCGATCACGGGTCTTTACCTCGTCGGCGTACGGCGCTGGAGCGCAGCGCTATTCGCTGCCGTAGTCTTCGCCGGCACGGTCGCGTTGTCGATTGCGCTCATCGGCGAACAGGCTCGCTACTACTTCACCGATCTGTTGGGAGATGCCGGCCGCGTCGGCCCGATCGCGACGTCGTCCAATCAGTCTTGGCGCGGCGGAATCTCTCGCATCCTGGGCTATGACGCGGGCTACGGACCGCTGGTGCTGGTGGCGGTCGCCGTCACTGCCGTGCTTGTTGTGTTGGCATGCCACGCATTGGGCGCCACCGTCGCCCGTGACCGGCTTGGTTCGCTATTGGTGGTCCAGTTGTTCGGGCTGCTCATCTCGCCGATTTCCTGGACCCATCACTGGATCTGGCTGGTGCCCCTGATGATCTGGTTGCTCAACGGCCCCTGGCGGGCCCGACCGGGGGCCCGGGTGCTGGGCTGGGGTTGGTTGGCGCTGACCCTCGTCGGAGTGCCGTGGCTGCTCAGTTTTTCCCAGCCGAGCATCTGGGAGATCGGCCGACCCTGGTACCTGGCCTGGTCGGGCTTGGTTTACATCGTCGCGACGTTAATCACCCTGGGCTGGATCGCGGTCACTGGTCGGGGAGGGTCCGATCGATTTCGCCGGCCAGTGCGACATCCTGCTCTGTGATGCCGCCCTGGGAATGCGTGACGAGCACGAAGGTGACCGTGCGCCAGCGAATGTCGATGTCCGGATGATGGTCTGCCCGTTCTGCAAGATCGGCGACCCGGCGAACGCCCTCGATGGCGTCGGGAAAGGTGGGAAAGGTGACCGATCGGCGTAGCGCGTTATCGAGGCGCTGCCAGCCGTTTAAGGCCGCGGCAGCGGCATCGACTTCGTCATCGCTGAGCACGGACATAGTCCAAGCGTATACCGTCATGTGACATGCAGATCGTGGTCGCCGGGGCGCTGATCCTCGACCGGACCCTACTGGTCGCGCAGCGGCAGCGGCCTCCCGAGTTGGCCGGGTTGTGGGAACTACCGGGTGGAAAAGTGGCGCCGGGGGAGACCGAAGCCGAGGCCCTGATTCGGGAACTTCGCGAGGAACTCGGCGTCGAGGTGGTGGTGGGTGAGCGGATCGGCACCGATGTTGCGATCGGCGATGAGCTGACGCTGCGGGCCTACCTGGTGACCCAGACCGGCGGCACGCTGGTGGCCAACGACCACCGGGCGTTGAACTGGGTCGGTGCGGCCGCGATGGCCGACCTGGCCTGGGTGCCCGCCGACCGGGCCTGGCTACCGGCATTGCGCGGCCGTCTCACCCGCTGATCAGCTCACACGTTTTCGCGAACCGGCCCTCACACTGCGACAATCACCGGCGTGACTAGCCCGGAGTTTCGGCACGATTTTCGAAACGTGGCCATTGTGGCCCACGTCGACCACGGCAAGACCACCCTCGTCGATGCGATGCTGCGGCAGTCCGGGGCTCTGAGTCACCGCGGCGACGACACCGTCGAACGGCTGATGGACTCCGGTGACCTGGAGAAGGAAAAGGGCATCACCATCTTGGCCAAGAACACTGCTGTGCACCGTCGTCATCCCGACGGCAGCATGACGGTCATCAACGTCATCGACACCCCGGGGCACGCCGATTTCGGCGGCGAGGTGGAGCGCGGGCTGTCCATGGTCGACGGGGTGTTACTGCTCGTCGATGCCTCGGAGGGCCCGCTGCCGCAGACCCGCTTCGTGTTGCGCAAGGCACTCAGCGCACACCTGCCGGTGATTCTTGTAGTCAACAAGACCGATCGGCCCGACGCCCGCATCGCGGAGGTGGTCGAGGAAAGCCACGACCTGCTACTCGACGTCGCCTCCGACCTCGACGCCGAGGCGCAGGCGGCAGCCGAACGCGCACTCGGCCTGCCCACCCTGTTCGCCTCCGGGCGCGCAGGGGTGGCCAGCACCGTCCAGCCGGAAAACGGCCAGAATCCACCGGGGGACAACCTCGACCCACTGTTCGACGTGTTGTTCGAGCACATCCCGCCACCGAAGGGTGACCCCGAGGCACCGCTTCAGGCACTGGTCACCAACCTCGACGCATCAGCCTTCCTGGGCCGTCTAGCGCTGATCCGCATCTACAAGGGAAAAATTCGCAAGGGTCAGCAGGTCGCCTGGATGCGGGAGGTCGACGGGTTACCCGTGATCGCCGGAGCCAAGATCACCGAACTCCTGACCACCGTCGGCGTTGAACGCTCACCCACCGAGGAGGCCGTCGCCGGGGACATCGTCGCCGTCGCTGGCATGCCCGAGATCATGATCGGTGACACCCTCGCCGATCCCGACCACGCCCACGCGCTGCCGCGGATCACCGTTGATGAGCCGGCGATCTCGGTGACGATCGGTACCAACTCCTCGCCACTGGCCGGCAGGGTGTCCGGCCACAAGTTGACCGCACGCATGGTCAAGTCCCGCCTGGACACCGAACTCGTCGGCAATGTCTCGATTCGCGTTGTTGATATCGGCCGACCGGATGCCTGGGAGGTACAGGGCCGCGGCGAACTGGCGCTGGCCGTGTTGGTCGAGCAGATGCGTCGGGAGGGCTTCGAATTGACTGTCGGCAAACCCCAGGTGGTCACCCGGACTATTGGTGGAAAGCTGCATGAGCCGTTTGAGGCGATGACCATCGACTGCCCCGAGGAGTTCGTCGGTGCGGTCACCCAGTTGATGGCCGCCCGTAAGGGCCGCATGGAGGAAATGGCCAACCACGCCGCCGGGTGGGTGCGGATGGACTTCATCGTCCCAAGCCGCGGGCTCATCGGCTTCCGAACCGACTTCCTGACGCTGACCCGGGGCACCGGCATCGCCAATGCGGTGTTCGACGGCTACCGGCCGTGGGCCGGTGAGATTCGGGCGCGGCACACCGGGTCGCTGGTCAGTGACCGGACCGGCGCGGTCACGCCGTTCGCGATGATTCAGCTGTCCGACCGCGGGCAGTTCTTCGTCGAGCCCGGCGACGACACCTACGAGGGCCAGGTGGTGGGCATCAATCCGCGTGCCGAGGATCTCGACGTCAACGTCACCCGGGAGAAGAAGCTGACCAACATGCGGCAGTCGACCTCTGACGTCATGGAAACCCTTGCTCGTCCCCTTGAACTCGGCCTCGAGCAGGCCATGGAGTTCTGCGCTGAGGACGAGTGCGTCGAGGTCACGCCCGAGATCGTGCGAGTGCGAAAAGCCGAGTTGGACGCCACCCGTCGGGCGCGCAACCGATCCCGGGCCAAAGCGCAGAAAGCGTGACGAGGCCGACCGACGGTCGGTCGATACGCTGAGAAGCGTGCCGAGGAGACCGCGCAGGCCGCGCACCGCGGGCGCAGTGCCGGCGGTGGCGCTGATTTGGTTGACCGCCGTCGCCTGCACCGTCGACGCACCGCCGGCCCCGCAGAGCACTGAAAGCGCTGAAGCCGTTGTGCCGGCCCCCAAGGCCGCCCCGATCATCGTGGCGATCGACTCCATCGGCGCCGGCTTCAATCCGCACCTGCTCTCGGATCAGTCGCCGGTCAACGCCGCCGTCAGCGCGCTGGTGTTCCCCAGTTCGTTCCGACCGGTGCCCGACCCGGCCACCCCCACCGGATCGCGGTGGGAGATGGATCCGGCCCTGCTGGTGGCGGCCCGGGTGACGAGCACCCGCCCGTTCACGATTACCTACGAGATACAACCGGAGGCGGCGTGGACCGACAACGCCCCGATCGCGGCCGACGATTTCTGGTACCAGTGGCGCCAGATGGTCTCCCAACCCGGCGTCGTGGATCCGGCCGGCTACGACCTGATCACCGGTGTGCGATCCGCCGATGGCGGCAAGACCGCCATCGCCACGTTCTCCCAGCCCTACCCGGCCTGGCGGGAGTTGTTCAACAACCTGTTACCGGCCCATATCGTCAAAGATGTACCCGGCGGCTTTGCGGCCGGGTTGGCGCGGGCGGTACAGGTGACCGGCGGCCAGTTCCGAGTCGAAACGATCGACCCCCAGCGCGACGAGATCCTGTTGGCCCGCAACGACCGGTTCTGGGGACCCCCGGCCACCCCCGACCAGATCCTCTTCCGACGGGCCGGCGCACCGTCAGCGTTGGCGGATTCGATCCGCAACGGCGACACCCAGGTGGCGCAGGTACACGGCGGGGCCGCCGCCTTCGCTCAGCTTGCAGCAATCCCGGAGGTGCGGACCGCCCGGGTGATCACGCCGCGGGTGCTGCAGCTGACATTGCGGGCCGGGCAACCGAAACTGTCGGATCCCCTTGTCCGCAAGGCGATTCTGGGATTGATGGATGTCGATCTGCTGGCGGCGGTCGGCGCGGGTAGCGACAATTCGGTGACCCTCGATCAGGCACTCATCCGGTCCCCTAGCGATCCCGGCTACCAGGCCACCGCGCCGCCCCCATTGGGACGGGAACGCGCGCTGGCATTGTTTACCGAAGCCGGCTATCGAGTTGACGAGGTTTCGACGGATGCCCCGCGGGTGGCACCGCCCGACCAGCCCCCAACCACCGCAGCGCCAACCACCGCAGCGCTGCCACTGGAGACAACCCGTGGTCGCATCAGCCGAGGCGCCGAGACCTTCGCGATGGTGATCGGGGCCGCGGCCAACGATCCGACCTCGGTGGCGGTGGCCAACACCGCCGCCGATCAGTTGCGCGGCGCCGGGATCGCGGCCTCGGTCCTGCCCCTGGAGCCGCCAGTGCTGTACTCCACGGCCCTGCTGAACAACCAGGTCGATGCCATCGTCGGCTGGTCCAGCGCCGGCGGCGACCTGGCGACACTGCTGGCGTCGCGCTTCGGCTGTCCCGCGCTGGTGACGGCGCCGGTGTCAGCCGTACCGGTGCCCGGGGCGCCGGGGCTGCGAACACCGGTGACGGGCACCCCAGGGCCGAGTTCTC
>ERZ888423.855-NODE-855-length-29822-cov-22.194108_pt1 | contig 29822 bp, 32 predicted proteins | sample MGYA00520523_ERZ888423 | MGnify/ENA primary metagenome ERZ888423 (study PRJEB32303, sample SAMEA104408611) | aquatic metagenome | biome: Brackish water; feature: Pelagic; material: water | place: Baltic Sea | collected 2014-06-08T10:24:00 | depth 30,27 m ...
CCTGCGCCAGGCGTTCACGGTCTGCCGGCGCGAGCAGGTGAGGAGCGGCTTCGAAAACCAGCCGCTGCGCTGACTGGCGCAGCCGGCCACCGAAAAACAGTAACCTTCAAACCGAAATCTGAAGCCGCAAAATTGGAGAATTTTACTTCGGCGCTTTTGGGGAAAATTACTTCGGCATTGACAAACGTCGGCGCGCGTCAGCCGTCCTGCGCGGCGGGCGCGGGGCCGGCTCCCCTGCCGGGCCTGATCAGACGCTCCCGATCAGGCACTCAGGGCGGCGCTGCCCGCCGCAGGGCGCGCGCGATCAGGCCAAATGGGACTGTGACATGCGCCGTGCGGGCGTCCGGTTGTCACGTCGCCCAATTCGCCAGACGCAAGCCGCTGACGCGGCAGAATTCGCTTTCGTTGTTCGTGACGAGACAGAGCCCCCTGGAGCGCGCATGACCCGCGATCATGGCGTCGAAAGGCCCAATCGGGGTTCCAGCGGCCGCCAGCTCCGCCCGGATCTGGCCAGCGTGTTCGGCTGCGCCAAGGTCGAAGTCGAGGAGCTCGAGACGCCCAAGCAGGCCCTCGATGACGTCCAGGTTGCGGCGGACAGCCTGCGATTTGTGCGCGCCGTAGAGAAGCTCCATCGCCGTGACGCTCGAGGCGCAGATCTCTCCGTCATGCGCCTCGAAGTGCTGGCGCACCACGTCCGGCTTGTTCCTGATCGTGTAGATCAGAATATTTGTATCCAGCATGTAACGCAGCATCAGAGCGCCGCGCGCTCCTGGTCGGCGGGCTGTTCACGCTCCTCCATGAAATCGCGGCTGCCCCCCTCACTCTCGAACCACGCCGCCCAGCTTTGTTCAGAGGGTGTTATAACCCAGCTGCGGCCGCGGCGCTGAATGTCGACGCTCGTGACGCCGTCGGGCAAGCGCATCGATTTCGGGAAACGAACGGCTTGTGTCTTGTTCGTCATGAATACCGATCCACGCTCCATTTAACACGTCTCCCTCACAACCCTGCAATTCAGGTATATACCTATAATATATACGCCAAATCCTGTCAACCAGCTCAGGCTGACGACTGCCCGATCCCGCCGCCGACTGCCATGTGGGCAACCAGGTCCCAAGTCTGGTTAAATGAGTTCAAGCGCAGCCGTGAAAAGGATCCCCTCGTTGTTCTGCAACCCGCGCCCGGCAATACATATTGTAGTTTTGCTCGGTGCTGATCGCGGGCGTTGCCCGCGGCGCCTGCGCCTTCGCTTTGCTCCTCGCCGATACCAGCGGTTCAGGCCGCAAGCATCAGGTGCTGTCGTATTTTGATCGTTTATAAGCGATCAATATGTTGTTATTTGACCTATTATAGTCTATCGTTACATGGATACTTGATCGACTATGATGCATCAAATCCTTCAAAAAGGATCGATCATGGCCGCTCACACATCTCCTCAGGCTCTCGCCCGGAAGCACCTGGACAAGGCCTTGATCCCGTTCCGGATGGCGGCGGATCAGGCACGCCCGCCGAAAGGCTGGGTTCGGGCGATCCGCGATGCGCTCGGCATGACCAGCCGGCAGCTCGCCGCCCGTATGGAACTCTCACAGTCAACCATTACGGCGATGGAACAGGGAGAGGCGGCCGGAACCGTCACGCTGAACACGCTTCGCCAGGCCGCCGAAGCGCTCGATTGCCAGCTGGTCTACGCGCTGGTGCCGCGGTCCACACTCGAGGATACCGTGCGCCAGCGAGCAGACGTTCTGGCCAGGAGCCAGCTTGCCCGCGTCCACCATACGATGCGCCTCGAAGACCAGGCGCTTCGCAGCGAAGATCTCGCCGCCGAACTCGAACGCATGATGGACGCCGTTCTGATGGCCAGGGCAAGCCGCCTTTGGGAGACCCCGTGAGCGATCCCCTGTTCGGCTCTGGCGATGATGCAGCAATACCTCTCGAACCTGATGAACGCCGGCAGCTGATTCCGACTTACATCACGACGCGCGCGCAGCTGAACGAGGCTGAGCAGATCGGCATCTCCGAAGCCGACCTGTCGGGCTCGACACCATTCATTTTACAAGTGCCGATCAGGCTGGCGAAGCGGGCCTGATTTTCCCGCCCTCGTCGTGGCCGGGATCCGCGCGTCTTTATGTTTCACGCACCGGAAAGCTGCGCATCGCAGGATAAAGCCCGGATCATGCCGGCCTTGCTAACGGAAACCGCGCCTCGAGCGCCGCAAGCCAGGCTTCGATTTCATCTGCAAGACCTGACGCAGACGCGTCCTGTCTGAGCTCCATGATTTCGCGGCGCGCTGCCGGGATCGGACGCCAGAGCGCGTCATCGTCATGGCCGGAATGGAGGCGCCGCGCGATGGCCTGCGCCAGGCGTTCACGGTCTGCCGGCGCGAGCAGGTGAGGAGCGGCTTCGAACACCAGCCGCTGTGCTAACTGGCGCAGCCGGCCATCTTCAAATTCGCGGATGAGGCCGGCGCGGGCGGGCCAGTCACTCTTATGGAAGCGTGCCATCCGGGCTTCGTCCGCCCTGCCCGGAAACCCGGCATGGATCATCTGCTCAAGATGCTCCGCCTGCGGCCATTCCGGCTGCAGGGCAGTATTGAGACGCACAAGGCGTTCCCGGAAACTGTCTTCCCCGGCAAGCCATGCATTCTGCGCCAGCTCGTGCTCCGAAGGCGCAAGCCCCCAGCCTGCCTGCGCGGCCGCGGCCCCGAACAGGAGGGGCGCCTTGTTGAGCGCGATTTGCCGGAGGGGCCTCGGCGAGCCGGACAGGAAGGCTTCAAGGCCTGCATCGTCCGCCCTGCTCAGGCCGGCCCAGTCGGCGCCGAGCCGCGCGACCAGCGCGGATGAGCCGGTCGTCCCTGCCCCGTCGATCCGCCTGCCCCACCACAGGGCGGGCTCGTTCGCGACGTGTTCAACGACGAGAACGGGCGCCTGCGACCTGAGGAGAGCGACCGTTTCAGCCTTCGGCGCTGAGCGGACGGCAGACTGCCAGAGCGCCGGGGCCCGCTCCGCCAGGATGCGGGCAATATGAAGTGTCGCCTCGACATCTGCGAGCGCGTCATGGGCGCGTTCGTGGGCGAAGCCGTTGAGCGGCGCGAGGGCGTCAAGCCTGAACCCGGTCTGGCCGCGCGCGGAGACGGGATAGTCCAGGATGCCGGGGGCAAGGCGCGACGCGGCCTGCACGAGGGGAAGGATGTCGAACCTCGCATTGCCATGGGTCACAGTCAGGTAAGGCGGGTTGAGGGTCTCCCAGAAGGCTCGCTGGAGGCGCGGCTCATCAAACCGCATCGTGTTGTAGCCCACGAACAAGGCGGGCGACCATTGTTCAAGCCTGTCGCGCACGGCCGCCATCATTTCGTAAAGGGAAGGCAGGGACGGATCGCCGAGCAGCGCCGGGCGCACGCCTGTCACTTTGAGGGCGATGGGAGCCGGAACAATCCAGGGCCGGCAACGGCAGCGCAGATTGAACCTGCCGACTTCGTTCAGCGCGTCATCTGTCAGGATGGCCGCAAACTGCAGGACCTGGTCAAAGTCGCGGTTCAGTCCTGTGGTTTCGGTATCGTAGAAGACGAACACGTCAATCCGCCCCCCGGGTTGTGCACCTCCATCTGATAGCGCTTTGCCGCCGGCGTGAACATCTGTGACCGGGGGCCGGCGAGCGCCCGGCAGAACGCGCGCGCTGCGACCTGCCCCCCGCCAGTCTCGCCCTTATGCCGGAACGGCGCCGGGCGCAGCCACCTTAACAGTCCGCCCCTTCCGGGCGGCAAGCTCAATTCTTTTTGACTTCCCTGGCAAAGACCGCTGGAACAGGGGCAGGTGTTTCAAGGAAGACCGGCATGAAACTGATCAGCGACGACATCCTCACAGACACGGGCGCGGCCGAGCCGGTTTATCCGGCCATATACCCTGAGCTGGAGACAGACTTCGAGCTCTGGAACCCGAATTCCTGGAAACGCGGCCACCCGTACGACCTCTACAGGCGGATGCGCGAGGACGCGCCGGTGATGTGGTCGAAGGCGCGCAGCCCTCTGTCCAGGTACTGGTCGGTGACGCGGTACGAAGACATCAAGGATGTCGAGCTGCAGCCCGCCATTTTCTCATCGCAGCGCGGCGGCATCAATCTCGGCGTGCCGGGCCGCCAGAACTGGAAACCCGAGATCCTGATCCGCGCCGCCATGGACAACCTGATCAGCATGGACGAGCCTGGCCACATGCAGATGCGCATCCAGCAGAAGGACTTCTTTATCCCTGCCTATGTCGCAAAACTCCGCGAGAAGGTGCGCACAAAGGTCGATGCCCTGTGTGATGACCTTGAAGCTGCAGGACCGGTCTGCGACTTCGTGAAACTGTTCTCCAATGAACTGCCCCTCTACACGCTCTGCGAAATGCTGGGCGTCGACGAGGCAGACCGCCCGAAGATCGTCTACTGGATGCACTATCTCGAAATGGCGAGCCAGTTCCTCTCCAACCCCCTGACAACCTTTCTCGGAGAGCCGCTCTTCCCCTTCCGTTTCAGCAAGGTTGTCGAGGAGATGTTCGCCTACGGAGCACGTGTCATGGCAGACCGGCGCGCCCATCCGCGCGAAGACCTGCTGACTGTCATCGCGCACTCGAAGCTGGACGGCGAGGACCTGCCGCAGGGCTATCTCGACGGATCCTGGCTGCTGATCATTTTTGCCGGCAATGACACGACCCGCAACTCCCTGTCCGGCACGGTCAAGCTGATGACCGAATGGCCGCAGCAGCGCGCGGTCGTCCTCAGTGACCCGTCGATGATTCCGGCCATGTCTGAAGAAGCGCTCCGGATGGTCTCGCCGGTCAAGCACATGCGGCGCACCGCGCTTGAAGACACCGTGATCAACGGCCAGCGGGTCGCCAGGGATGAGAAGGTCGTCATGTGGTACGGCGCCGGCAACCGCGACCCGGAGGTGTTTGCAAACCCTGACGTCTTCGACATGACGCGGGAGAATGTCTCAAAGCACATCGCGTTCGGCCATGGCGTTCACAAATGCCTCGGCGCAAGGGTGGCGCAGATGCAGTTGCAGGTCGCTTACGAACAGCTGTTTGCCCGCTTCCCGAAGATCGAATTCACGGGCGACATCAGGTACGGGCCCAACGCCCTCGTGCACGCGATCTCGAAGCTCGAGGTCAACCTCTATGGCCGCGGCAACGGGCGCCCGGCAAAGGTCCAGGTGAAGGCTTTGGCGTCGGGTTCGTGAGCGCCGCGACGTGCGGGCCGGTTCCCGGAAACAGGAAACCGCCTCCCGCTTTCCGGGCCGGCGCCCGGCCCTGAGCCGTCCAGGGGCGGGGCCGGTCGGGCCGATCCGGGGTAACGCCTGAACCCTCGGGCGCCGCGCAGCGGCGCTGCCGGGAACCTGCTCAGACAGGACTATGTGTCATTGCGCTGGCTTATCGGGCGGGAGAGGCGGGGGCGGGGAATGAAGAGCAGTTCAGATCCAGCCCTGTCCAAAAGCTGCCGCTGCGGTCACCGCCGCGTAATCCCGCCGGGCCCGGACAGCGTCAGTGCAGAAATCATGATCCGGGGCGGGCATTGCGCGCTGTCTGCGACGCGGCCGGACCGCGCGGCGGGGCTCCGTGACTTTAGGGCCACCCCGCGCAACTGAACCCTTGCGACGGCTCTGTGTGCGCGCGGCGCAGGCGACCGGCGCCGGCCGCCTCACAGGCCGGCCCGCAGGACAGAGTTAACACCCCGCATAAATCTGATGCAGGTTCTTAACCGGACCTGCATCCTGTCGGGCTTAGACAGGTGTCGTTAAGGCCGATAGCGGATCACAATTCCTGATCGGACAGGGTGCAGACTTGGAACATCGCTCAACTGATTGCCGGGGCCGGGAGCTCGCCTCGATAGCTGCTGATACCGGCGGTAATATCGCGATGATCTTCGCCTTGTCGCTGCCGATGCTGATCCTCGTCAGTGGCGGCGGCATCGACCTGACGCAGGCGATGAGCCATCGCCAGAAACTTGCCAGCGCCCTCGAAGTCGCGTGCCTCCAGTCTGCGGTCGAAATCAACTACCAGATCGCACAGGGCGCCCCTGCGACTTCGGATTTCGGGCCGGGCACGGTTGTTGCGCTGGCTGAGCAGCGGATCAAGGCTGCAGGCATCACCTCCGTAAAGAGCCTGAGCGCGGGCACCAAGGCCACGCAGATCACGATCGAAGCCGCGAGTGAGTCGCCGGCCGTTTTCTCCCAGATCGGCGGGCTGAAATCCCTGCCGGTGAAGGTGAAACGCGAATGCCTGTTCGATCAACCCGAGCAGAAGCCGCCGAACGGGGAGGTCCTCTTTGTTGAATCCTTTGAACAGGCCCATACCCTCGCCAGAAACGCCTGGACCGTTCTCGGACAGAATGGGAACATGCCCAGCGGGGCTGTCTGGAACGGCTGGCAAACCGGCAATGCCGGCATCGAAATCAATGGCATGCCCCAGCTTTCGGGCGGCACGATCCGGTTCGGCAACTTCTTCGCCGAACTGGACTCGCACTGCTTCGTGTCCGGATGCAATGCAAATTCCAGCATGTCGCGGGTTAAATTCCTGCAGCCCGGGACCTATCAGGTCAGTTATTTCTATACGGCGCGCATCAGGAATTCAGATCCCAGTTGGAAGGGGATCGTTGCGTGCGCGGCGAAGGACAGCGACCCCGCTGTCGCCCCTTACCGCGCCTGGAATCAGGAGACCAACCGTATCGAAGTCTTCGTGGAGAAGGCCGAAACAGCAGAATCAAAACCATTTGCTCCGGAGAACATGCTTGATGTGTGTGTGTATGCAGATGACTGGACGCAGCGGGTCATCAACTTCCAGGTGGCGCAGGCCGGTGAGTACAAGATCACCTGGCGCGCCGCAGGCCGGCAGGACACGCTCGGCGGACTGGTAGACTACCTGCTGATTTGCAGGGATGCTTGCCCGTGACGCAAATCAACGTGCGACTTCGTGGGCTCGCGGGCGGGAAAAGCGGTTCTGTCGCTGTCGAGTTCGCCATGCTGTCGGCGGTCTTTGTGTCGCTCCTCCTCGGCATCATTCAGTTTTCGCTCTATTTCGTGGCTGCGCTCACATTGAGGACGGCTTTATCGGAGACGGTCGCCTACGCATCCGTGTTTTCGAACACGGCCAGCTTCGCCGAAACGCGCGACCAGGCAAAGGTCCGTGAGGTCATCTGCGCAAACCTGCTGCTGGTGGCCGACTGCACGAAGAACCTGAAGCTCGAACAGATGCCGCTCGCATCCCTGCCAAACAATGCCCGGGTTGTCTCTGGCACGGTTTTCCAGAACGGCGTGCCCGGCGACGTTCTCGTTCGCCGCGCCGAAGCTGAGGTTTTCACCTTTGTGCCCGGGCTGAAACCCCTGCGCATCCGCTCGTCCTCGGTGTTCCTGAGCCGGTGACCCAGGACCCTGACAACATAAGGCAGCCTGAGGCGAAGCTGGCGCGGGATCAGTCCGGGATCGCATCAGTCGAATTTGCCATGATCACGGCCGTTTTGCTGGTCCTGCTGGCGGGCGCCCTTGATGTTTACCATATGGTCACCAGCCGCCGCGACGCCGAGCGCATCGCGGTTGAAGTCGTACAGACCCTGGCGGCCTGCAGCAGCAGTCCCTGCGTGCTGCAGGCGGGCATGACCCTCGCCGCGAACCAGAAAAATGCGTTCCTTACATCCGTCGCGCCCACCATCAGCTGGTCCTATGTTTCGCGGGTCAATGACAAAATTCTCGTGAGTTTTGGCAACATGACCTATCTGCCGGCGGATGTGGAGAGCGCGGCAAAAGTCGCTTTGCCCGGAAATAATGACAATGGCGTCTGCAGCATTGTCACGACCAGGATCGATTCGATCGGCCTCATCACAACGCTGTTCAGCGCCGAGACACGCAACCCACGATACTTTATCTGTTCGATACAATCGAAGAACGTAAAGGTCATCTGAAGCGCGTAAAACGGATTGCGGGACGACCCCGGCGCGGGCGAACCTGCGCAGGCGTCCCGCTGAGGCTGCGGTTGCGATCAGGAACCCGGGCAGTTGAGACGCGTGCGCCCTGCTCCCGGTTTCAGTTCAGTGGCAGGTGGCCGGCGGGCAATGGAGAGGGCGCGCCAGCGATGCAGGAGATGCCCGGATCGCCGTGTTCAGCGAGACGGTCTGATCAGGACGGGCCACACCGGCGACGCCAGGCCGGTTGGCGAAAATGTGTGGGAATTCCGGTTCACATCCGGACCCGGCTACCGGGTCTGTTACACGATGCGCGGGCAAGCGCTGGTCCTGCTTCTGGCGGGCGGCGATAAGGCCGCGCAAGACCGCGACATTGCGAAGGCCACCGCGCTTTCAGACGAAGAAGAGACGTAAGGCATGACCCTGAAAACATCTCCCTGGAAACCGGGCGAATACAGCAGGACCCCGGGCGATGCGATTGCCTGTATCGAGGCCGCTCTTGAGGAGGTCGGCCCCGAAGGCATCAAGGCCGCCCTGCGCGCCCTTCAAGACTCCGGGCCGCACAGGCGTTGACTTTTACCTAATGACGTCATGTATGCGTTCGGTTCGAATGTCATCGTTTCAGGCCTCTTCTCCCGACGAGGCGCCTCGTTCTGGCTTATCGAACGCGCCCTGACGGGCCATTTGGAGATCGCGGTCTCTGTGGCATTGGCGCTCGAATACGAGGACGTGCTGTTTCGACCGGAGAGCTTGGTGCGAAGTTGGGCCGAGCCGGATCAGGTCAACGCAGTGCTCAACGCGCTTCTTGCCGCGGCGAAGCTCGTACAGCCAATCCGGTCTCGGCAAAGGCCCGCACTTTCCGATCCGGGTGACGATCTTGTTCTTGAGTGCGCCCTACAGGCACATGCAAGTGCGATCGTCACCACCAATGTCCGAGACTTCTCGTCGATCGAGGCGACCTACGGACTGAAAGTGCTCAAGCCCGGCGAGCTTGTCGCCAAATTAAGGAGCGAAGGATCATGAGCAACTATCCTCTCCGTCTGCCTGAAACGCTGATGGAGGACGCACGTGAGATGGCCGCCGCCCAAGGCGTTTCCATCAACCAGTTTCTTTCGGCACTCATCGCCGAACGCATCGGCGAGCTGAAAGCGCTCCGTCATGTGCGCCAGCGTATTGGCCGCGCCAACTCCAGGACTGCTGCAGCAGTGTTGGCGTTGGTTCCTGATCGGGCGCCGTTGGAAGGCGACGAACTGCCTGAGTGAGGCTGGTTGCGACTTACGTTGGTCTCTCTCGATAAGACCGCACATCCCGAATTTCGCGCTTTTCGCCTCGTGCACACGGGGCGACGCATTTGGAAGTGTATCAGTTAAGACGTAATCTGACATTCAGTGTCATACGGCCCCGGCACCCCAGGCCTCTCTGCCTGACGCCCTCACAAGCGACCGCCAGAAGCGGGAGGCGCCTCAGGCGAAAGCCAGAGAACAGCGCCGGGCATCACCCTGTTTGTGGTCGCACAGCCGGACGCAAAACCGCTTCGCACTTTTGCTGGCTGTTGCTGGCTTGAGTGTTCTGGCGGCTTGTCCGAAAAACGGTCCTCACTTTTCGGGCCGCCAGAAGGTAGGGCCTATCGGGCGGGCGGGGGAAGGCTACGATCCGTCGGTCTTGTTTTCAGGAACCAAAGCCGGTCAATCAGATCAGCCGGGATCTTGGGATTTCGCGGAACAAGGGTTCACAAGGTGATCCGTTCAGGTGCGACGGAGTTTACCTGTCAGCGCAGTACGCGGCCCCAACCCAGTATTGGCCCCCGGAAGCCCCAGCTTGTTGAAGTCTGCCCTGCGATGGACTATATGTAGTCACATATGCCCACATGTTAGGAGTCCCCATGCTCACGATCAGCCTCAGAGACGCCAAGGCCGGATTTTCCAGCCTTGTTGATGCAGCCATCAGGGGGGAGATCGTGACCATTACCCGTCATGGCAAGCCCGTTGCCGCCCTGGTTTCGGTCGACGCGGCAGAGATCGCGCGCAAGGCGCTGACCCGTAAACGACCCGGCCTTGTCAGCTATCTCAGGACGTTCCCGGGCGGAGATTTCCCGCGCAACCGAAAGCCATCGCGGGATGTCGAGCTTTGAGGGGTTTCCTTCTCGACACCAACGTCCTCTCCATGCTGGCGCCATCGACGTCGGAGGCAGAAGCTGAGTTCCTCGCCTGGCTGGACCGTATGGACGCCGATGGACGGCTGTTTCTGTCGGTCGTCTCGATCCATGAGATTGAAAAGGGAATCGCGCTTCTCGACCAAAAGGGGGCAAGCGCGAAGGCCGGAAGCCTGAAAGCATGGCTCAGTGGTCTTGTCTCAACATACGACGACAAGATCATTGGCGTCGATGCTGAGGCCGCCGCAATCGGCGGGCGGCTGGAAGCGAAGGCGCTTTCAGCCGGTCACGACCCTGGCATGGCTGACGCCGTGATTGCCGGGACCGCCGCAGCCCATCAACTCGTCATCGTCACCCGCAACACGAAGCATTTCCTGCCGTTCGGTGTCGCGGTGTTGGCGCCGGCCGAGGCTGCCGCACAATTGCCCGCATGAACGTCGTTCCTGAGCAACCGCCGGGCTAAAAAATCCGGCCGCCCTCCTCTGGGGGCAGCCAGACTTCAAAGCCGCCCAAAAAGGTAGCATATTGCCTCCTCAAGGAGATGCCCATGGCCCGGTCTATCAAAATCCCGGACGAAGAAATGGAGCTGCTGCGCAGGGAAGCGAAGCTCGCCTCCCGCTCGATCGCAGGCCAGGTCACGCACTGGCTGCGGATCGGCCGTTCCATAGAGCGGGCGCCGGACTTCAACTACGCCCACATCCGCGAAGCGCTTCAGGCCCGCCGCAGCCCGGACGCGCTGACCAGCGAGCAGCAGGCCGTCTATGTCTATGAACTGATGGATATCGCCGCGGCGGAGACACCCGAACAGGCCGGATTTTACGCCGGTCGGCGCAAGGCAGGGCTCGGCGTGGGAGCTGACAAAGCGGGCAAGATCGTCAGGCAGAAGAAGCCCGGCCGGGCATGACATCACCGGCGCCGCGGCCGACGCTGTTTCTGATCGCGGGTCCGGATGGCGCCGGCCAGTCGAATTTCTACGACGCCGACCTGAAGCCGCGCGTGCAGGTGCCCTTCATCAATGCCGACATCATCCAGCGCGATGAGCTGAAGGACCCTTCCGGCGAAGCGGCCTATGAGGCGGCGAAAATTGCTTCGGCGCGGCGCGGTGACTGCCTGCGATCCGGCCGCAGCTTCGTAACCGAAACCGTGTTTTCGCATCCTTCCAAACCCGAGATGCTGGGCGCGGCCCGGAAGGCGGGATTCCGGATCGTCATCTTCCACCTCCATCTGGGCTCTGCCGATCTCGCCGTCGCGCGCGTGGCGGCGCGCGTCGACGAGGGCGGACATCCTGTTCCCGAGAACAAGATCCGGGAGAGGTACGCGCGCAATCAGCAGCTGATACATGACGCGGTCCTCATGGCCGATAAAGGCGCGGTCTATGACGCTTCGCGCCTTAACCAGGCGCCGCGTCTGCTGGCAAAGACCAGCCTGGGCCAGGCGGACTGGGTTACGCAGGATCTCCCCGAATGGTTTGAACGCCTTTACGCAGAGCTGTCTGACGGGGCGTCCGGCCTCTGAGCCGGCGACAAGACCCGCTCCTCTTGCGGATTATTGGTTCCGGATTATTGGTGGTGACCGCGCCGTGCTCGTTTGCGGCGGGATCGGCCCTCAGCCAATGGGCCGGACAGGGTTTCAGGACCGCCCGGCGGGCTTTGCGCCCGGGCCAGACAGCCGCCGGCAGGCGCGTGTCCTGAGCCTGCCAGGAAGTATCGTCAGCGCAGCCTGCGGGTCCCGGACCCGGTCTCAAGACTATGACTTATCGCGCTGGCTTGACCGGAAAAGTGGTGCCCACTTTTCCTCGCCAGCGCTCGGTTAGGTTTCGTCGGGCACGCTGCGTAAAACCGCCTCCTGCTTTTCGGGCCGCCGGACGGCAGGTCTTATCGGGCGCAGAACGCCGGTGAGGGCGCCTCACCAGGCCCCCTCAAAGTCGGGGCGGGTAACTGACCATTGGGCCACGGGCAATTTTTCAGTCCGGCCGCCGGCGCCTGCGGGTGAGGCAGGCGCCGATCAGTCAGGACTGAGCACCGGGCCCACCACCCGGCCTTCAGCGAGGGGCGCAAACGGATTGAGCGGCTCGCTGGCCATCGGCGCGAGTTCCTCGCGCATTGCCGCGATCGCCGCGCGCAGGTCTGCGACAATGCCGGGATGCTCGCGCGCATAGCTGAAACGCGTTTCAGGATCAGCCTCGTAGTCAAACAGGAACAGGCTCGCAAACTGTTCGAACCCGACATACATGGTGCGGTAGTAATCAAACACCAGCATCTTGAACCGGCCATTGCGTACACCGACAATGTCATTGCCGTTAAAAAAGAAGAGATTGCGGGTAGCCGCCGGTGCCCCGCCGCGAAGCACCGGGCCGATATCTGTCCCGTCGATCACACGGTCGCGCGGCGGGCTGGTCCCGGTGAGGGCCGCGATGGTGGGCAGAAGGTCAATCGACATGGCCATATGATCGCTCGTACTGCCCGCCGGAATGACACCCGGAAGGCGCACGAGCATGGGCACCCGCCAACCGCCTTCATGGGTCCCGCCTTTCTCGCCCCGGAAAGGGCCTGAGCTGCCTTCAAACCAGGGACCATTATCGCTGGTGAAGATGACCAGCGTGCGCCCGGCAAGCCCTGTCTCATCGAGCGCGTCCAGGATGCGCCCGACGCCGCGGTCAAGTTCTTCAACAACGTCACCATAGAGGCCGGCCTGCGAGGTGCCGGCAGGCTCCTGCGGCACAAAAAAAGGCAGGTGCGGCGCTGTTTCGGCATAATACAGGAAGAAGGGCTGGTCGGTGTTGCTGCGGATAAACACGGCGGCGTCCTGCGAATAAAGGGCCGAAAGGCGTGACTGGTCGGCCGGGCTTTGTATAACCGACTTGTCCTTATACAGATCAAATGGCCGCATGTCGTTGGAATAGGCGACCCCGAAGAAACTGTCGAACCCATGATGGGTCGGCCAGTGGGCATCCGTGTGGCCGAGATGCCATTTTCCGGTCATATGGGTCGCATAACCGCCTGCTTTCAGCATTTCTGCGAGGGTGATCTCTGTCCCGGGCAATCCGTCCTGCGACTGGGGATGGATCACATGCTGCATGCCGCTGCGCATGGCGTAGCGCCCGGTCAGGAGCGCGGCGCGCGACGGGGTGCAGACATTCGCGGCCGAATAAAACGAGGTCAGGCGCATCCCTTCCCGGCCGATCCGGTCAATATGCGGCGTCGAGATCAGCCTCGCCCCATTGGCCCCCACATCCCCCCAGCCGAGGTCATCGGCAAGGATGACAATCACATTCAGCGGGCCGGCGCCTGCGGCGGGCGCCTCGCCCGGCAAGGGCGCGGCCTGTGAGTGAGCGCAGGCCGCAAGCAGCAGGGCGAAGGCTGAAATCAGGGGGCGTGTTCGCAGCGTCATGGTCCTGTCTCCTGGTTATGGATGCCTGGCTGGGCCAGCCAGTCCTGTGCTTTCAGTGTCACCCCCGCGGGCAGCCGTAAAGCCGGGCGCGGCGCGCGCACCAACCCGATGTCCGCACGCCGCTGTTTACCGGGTCACGCCCTGAAGGGCCTCCACCGACCTGTCGGCCTCTGCCGTCATCAGGCTGTCCCGGTCGGACTGGCTGAACCTTCGTCCGGCATAGTGCATGATGTCCTCATCCCTGATCCTGTGCAGCCTCGTATAGCCGGGGTGATGGCTCTCCTTGTAGGGGCTGTTGCTGGCGGCATTATAGCAGCAGATCATCGACCAGCGGGGATTGTCTGAAGTATTCTGGTCCGAGCGGTGCAGCGTATTGGGATGGAAAAGCAGCAGGTCGCCTGGCTCCATCAGGACATGCCGGGTTTCGAGGCGCTGCCGGATCGCCTCGAGGCGCTCTGGATCAATCGCCGCCTGCTCGCCGCTGGCCTGATGGTCGAGGCGGCCAAGATGATGCGAGCCGCGAATGACCTGCAGGCAGCCATTTTCGAGCGTACACGGATCAATGGCAATAAAGGCACTGCAAAGGTCCGGGCGAAGCGCGCCGTTCTGGTACCAGTATCCGTAATCCTGATGCCAGGCCCAGGCCCCGCCGGTGCGGGCATCCTTCATGATCATCTTGGAATGGTAATGATAGACTTCCTCTCCCAGCAGCTGTTCGATGGCCCCGACCAGGGAGCTGCTGCGGGCAATCGCCCCATAGATCGTATCTGTCGGATGGTTCCACAGTGACAGGCGAACCGTGCCGCCCTCCCCGTCAGAGCGCCCGAAGGACGCGTCATCAAGGACGGCGTCTTCGCGGGCATTGACGCGCACATGCGCGATCATCTCCCTGTCAAAGAAACCCGGCAGGAAGAGGTATCCGTCCTCATGATACGCTGTGATCAGCCCGGCTGTCAGGGGCATGGCCATATGCTTACTCCTTGTGATGTCATCCGGGGGCGCGCCGTTCATCTGCCCAGGCGGCTGAAATCTCTTCCAGTGTGCGGTTGCGCGTCTCCGGCAGCGCCCGGATGACGAACAGGAGCTGCGCGAGACAGGCGCCGGCGAGAAGAAGAAAGGTTACCGCCTCGCCGAGCGCATGAAAGATCGCCGGAAAAAACAGCACGACCAGCGCATTGGCGCCCCATTGGGTGAGGACAGGCACGGTCATGGCCTTGCCGCGCAACCCGTTCGGAAAAATCTCCGGCAGCAGGGTCCAGAAGACAGGACCGATACAGGAGGCGAAGAAGAACAGGTAAAGGACAATCAGGACAAGGACCATCATCCCGTGGAAATTCCCGGTCACGGCGGCGCCGGCGAGGCAGATCAACGAGATCATCATACCGGCCGAGCCGATGATGTAGAGCGGCCGGCGGCCGAACCGGTCTATGACCTGGAAGGACACAAGGGTGAAGGCAAAATTAGCAATGCCCACGACAAAGGTCGAGAACAGCGCGGCATCGAGCGTGAACCCGGCGGACCTGAAGATCGTCGGGGCATATTCGATGATCGTGTTGATCCCGCTGAGGTGGATAAGGATCGCCAGGAAGAAGCTGAGGCGCAGCGGCGCGCGGACATGCGCCCCGGCAAGATCGCGCCAGGTACCGCTGTCCACGCGCAGGGAGGCCCGCACGGCCTCCAGCGCGGCCTCGGTCCCGGCGCCGCCAATGCGCTCAAGCACGCGGCGGGCGGCGGCCTCCTTTCCCTGCCGGATCAGGAAGCGGGGACTTTCAGGCACGAGGAGCAGAACAGCGAGGTAAATGAGCGCCGGGATGACGCCGGTATAGAACATGTAGCGCCAGGCATCGGGGCCGGTATCGCGCAGGAGGTAATTGACCAGGTAGGAGCCAAGTATCCCGGTGACGATCGCCATCTGGTAGAGCGCGCCCATGCGTCCGCGAAGCGGGGCGGGCGTGATTTCGGAAACATACATCGGCACCACCAGTGAGGCGGCCCCGACGGCCAGGCCGCCGAGGAACCTGGCCGTGATAAACTGGTCGAAACTTCCCGCCGCACCGGTCGCAAGCGTGGTCAGCGCAAACAGGACCGCTACGAGCAGCATGAGGGCCTTGCGCCCGATCCGGTCGACAATTGCACCTGCAAAGGCAGCCCCGAATATACAGCCGAAAAGCAGCGAACTGAAGGCCCAGCCAAAGCCCAGCGCGTCCAGGTCAAAGGCCTCCTGGATGAAGGGGCCGGCACCTGTGATGATGGCTATGTCAAACCCGAACATCAGCCCGCCAAGCGCCGCCGCGCTGGCCGTCATCAGCGTATAGCCGAGATTGACAGGATAAGCTGCCCGCTCCTGTTCAGCTGCCGGGGCAAGGTCTGCGGTCACGCCGCCTCCCTGTTTCGGGCGCTGTCCCTGCCGCCATCGCCGGGCCTTGCCAGCGCCGCGGCGCGCGCCCGGCCCCGCCAGGGGCTCCTTGCGAACGCCTGTTCCTTCTCCGTGATCAGTCCTGGCAGATCTGGCAAAGTGCCACCCTTTCCTGTCCGGGGTCCGTTATTTCAGGGCGCGGTGGTACCGGCCGGCACATCCGGCCGGCTCGGGGCAGACGCCTCGGAGGGGTGCGACGGCGCATTCTGAACGCAACCTCCCGGTCAGGGCCCTTGTTATCCATATGGATAATACCTGTCCGGAGCGTCTGTCAATCATACGGCGCCCTGGGTTTTTCATCCTTTGCCCGCCTCAGAGGACAATGTTTACACGCAGCTCTTCAGCGGCGGCGCTGGAGCCGCCGACAAGGATGCCATGCGCGCCGGGCTCGGTGCGCCAGGCCGCAGTGCGCTCATCATACCACCTGAGGTCTTCGGCGGGGATGTCAAACAGGAGCGTGCGCACTTCATGCGGCGCCATATCCACCGCCTGGAACCCGCGTAGCAGCTTCCGGGGCCGCTCTGCCTCGCGGCCGGGCGCAGCCAGGTAAAGCTGGGCGATTTCCCGCGCCGCGACACCGCTCTGATTGACCAGCGTGACCTGCACGGCGATGCCGCCGCAGGGCCTGCGCCGTGCTTTCAGGGCGCGGTAGGCAAAATGCGCATAGGACAGGCCGTGGCCGAACGGATAATCCGCCTTCAGGCCCTGCTTGTCGAACAGGGTATATCCATGAAGGTAGCCATATTCGATCTCTTCGGCATAAGGGTCAAAATGCGGATAGTCGCCCGCATGCGCGGCAAGGGTGAACGGCAGGCGGCCGGAGGGGCTGACGGCGCCGAACAGCAGGCGCGCCAGCGCGCGCCCGCCTTCCATGCCCGCGTAGAATGTCTGCAGCACTGAGGCAGCTGTTTCGCCCCATGGACGAATGAGCACCGCCGAGCCGGCGACGATCACCACGATCGTCCTCGGATTGACGCGGGCGACCGCCTCAATCAGCGCGACCTGGGCCGCAGGCAGGGTTAGCTCCATCCGGTCGCCGCCGCGCGGGGCATTGCCGCCGCCGTAGCCCGCTGAGCCTGCCGCCTTGACGAAACCCTCCGGCAGGAGGTCCTGGCCAAGATTGAGATCTCCGGGGATGAACTCGCCTTCCTCATCAGGCGTATAGCCGGCGATGATGATGGCCGTTCCGGCCGCCGCCGCCGCGTGGGCGGCGCCGGCCGGATCAGTTTCATCCCCGGCAAAGAACACTGTCCCCGGCGGGGCAAAATCCTGCAGGCCCTGCAGGGGCGAGATCACATAGGGCGGCCTGACCCGTGAGGAGCCGTTATCCCCGGTCACGGCGTGCATCGCGAGGCGGCCGAAGACGGCAACCGGTCCGCAGGTATCGGGCGAAAGCGGCAGGACGCCAGTATTGCGGATAAGGACGGCGGACTTCTCCGCCACTTCCAGCGCCAGCGCGGTATGTTCCTGGCAGGCGACAAGCCCGGCCGGATAGGCCTCAAGCGGGTCCTCAGCACACAGGAACCGGTAAAGCGTGGTCAGGATCCGGCGGCAGGCTGTTTCGACAATCCCGGGCGCGATGGAGCCGGCTGCCACGGCGTCCAGCAGCTTGCGCCCGAAATGCACCGGTTCCGGGTTTTCGATATCGAGGCCGGCCGCCGCCGCCCAGGGCGCGTGCACGCCAAGGATCCAGTCGGAATGCACAAATCCCTCAAAGCCCCATTCGTGGCGCAGGATATCGGTCAGAAGCCGGCGGTTTTCACCGCAATACTCCCCGTTGAGCTTGTTGTAGGCGCTCATCACGCTGCCGCAGCCGGCATCGATGATCTTCTTGAAATGCGGCAGGTAGACTTCCCGCAGCGCCCGCTCACCGATCCGGACATTGATCCGGAACCGGTTGTTCTCGATACTGTTGGCGGCAAAATGCTTGACCGTGGCGATCACATTATGGGTCTGGATCCCGGTGCAGAGGGCTGCGCCCATCTCGCCGAGATGGTAGGGGTCCTCGCCGTAAGTCTCCTGCGCCCGGCCCCATCCCGGATGGCGCAGGAGGTTGACGCAGACCGCGCCCGACAGGTTACAGCCCTGGGCGCGCAGCTCCCGGCCCATGACCTCCCCCACACGCCGTTCGAGATCGCGGTCAAAGCTCGCCCCGCGCGCCATCGTGCAGGGAAAGGCCGTCGACTGGCCCCGGGCGACCCCGCGCGGGCCGTCCGAGAAATAAAGCGGCGCGATCCCGAGGCGTTCAAGGCCGCCGCCGGCAGGGTATGGAGCAGATCCCCAGACCCCGGACGCCGCATGCAGGGCGAAAAATCCGTGGCCGGACATCATCGCCACTTTTTCTTCAAGGGTTGCCTCGGCAAGGATATCACTGACAAGCCGGTCAATACCGGCGGGGCTCAGGTCTTTTCTGGGGCTGAAATCAGGCACGGTGACAAAACGGACTTTCTGCAGGAGTTGAACGCTTGTGTCCGGATGGACAGGCTGGAGATGCCCGGAGGCAGGCGGGCGGCAGGACGCCGGAAGCAGGCGCCAGTTCGCCGAGGTGTTCGCCGAAGCTGTGGGCGCCGGGCCTGTGCGCGACATGGCCCCGCCCCTGTCCGGCGGGGGTCTCCTGCGGAGGCTGGCCGGGCGCGGCGGTCATGCGGACTGGCTGAAGGCAATGCGCCCCTTCCCGCCCTGGTAAAGGCCGCTCTGTGTACGGATCATCGCCTGGCCGCTGACATCGAGCCAGCCTGAGCCGTCCTCGTTCAGGCAGAGCCTCTGGCTGTGATAGCTGCCGGAAGGGCCGGCCGGGCCGGGCCGGATCAGGAGGGATCCGTCGGCGCCCGGCTCGACGCCGAGGAGGCGCAGGTAGGACAGGACAGGCTGGGCATGGGCATGCATGTTGTTTACGGGGAAAGACTGCTGTGAGAAGCGCGGGCTGGTCCAGGTGCGGCCCGGCCGGTCTGATTCAGGCGCGTTCCAGGCATCCGGCCCCGACAGGGTCCCTTCCCAGAACTCCGGATAGGCGGTGACATGGCCGGACAGCGACAACCGTCTCCATTCATCCCAGGCAAGCTCCGGGGCAATCTTCGCCGCAGCCCAGATCAGCGTCATGTTGATGGAATACCAGATCCCGCCCTTCGTGCCCTGGCCTACCGTCTTCAGGGTCATATCGGCAGGATAGATGATCCGGGCCCCGAGCGGGCTATTGGCCCGGTGATGGCGGTCGATGAATTCGAGCAGTCCGGCCGCATCCGCGCCGGTGACCGCGCCGCACAGGATCGCCCAGGGCTGGACTTCGAGCCAGCACCGGTCACGCCCGATGATCTCGCCGTCCGGGGAGTAGGCCCGGTCGACCCAGCGCCCGTTCCAGCTCGCAGCCACCTTCAGGCGCAGCTCTTCAGCCTGGGCGGCGGCCCCGGCGGCAAGTGCGCCCTGGCCAAGGCGCGCCAGCAGGCCGCTGAAGCGCGAGAGCACCCAGCTGGCCATCGCCGAGTTCAGGACCGATCCGCCCGACGCGATCATCCGTCCCCGGTCAGCCGAAATCGTGCTGAGCACCATGTCATTCCAGTCGGCATTCATGAGGCGGATATGGCCGCGCTCCCCGCGCCCGACGATATCGGTGAAGAAGCGGTACTGGCGGATCAGATGCTCCAGCAGCGTGACCGGTTCTTCCAGGTAGTCCGGATGGAAGGATTGCGGCCTGGAGAAAGCCTCGAGGTCGCCGGTTGCCGCGGCATACTCACAGGCCAGCCAGAGCGCCCAGAGGTTCTGGTCAGACGGGCGCAGCAGGTCCGTGATCGGCTGCTTGTCATGATTGAGCGCATAAGGAAGGTCGCCGTCCGCGCTCGCCCAGGCGCAGGTATTGGACAGGACAGACAGGGCCAGGGCCGGCTCGCTGTAGACCAGGGGAAGCGCATGCTGGAGCGCGTCGCGCGCGGCCGCATTCGCTCCCAGCCCGTATCCATAGATGGACGCCTGGTTCATCGTATGCCCGCCGAGCCGGGAATCGACGCTCACCCCGCCTGTCAGGACGGCGCAGTGCCAGGGGATTTCATGGGCACACGCCGGCGCCGCCGGGCTCGCGGCCCGCGGCAGGCGGGCGGCAAGGGCCTCCTGTGACTGCAGCCAGGCGAGCGCGGCGTCTGCCGGGACCTCGCTGACGGCGCGGCCGATCCTGAACCACAGGGTGATCCCTTCACCCGGCTCCAGCCGGATGTCGCACCGCGCCCGCAGGACCGGATGAACCCGCCCCTCCTCCGCGTCAGCCGAGAGGCGGGCGCGGGCAATAAAGGGGGCAAGCTGGTGCAGGGCCAGGCAGGCCGGGGTGCCGGTCACCCCGTCCGGGGAGGTGAAAACCTCCTGCGCGGTTACGGCCGCCTCGCCTTCAGAAACCCGGTAGGCCACAGATGCGGACACGGCGTCCCGCTCGGCGTCGCCCTGCCAGGTCCTGAGGAAACGCGGGCGAAGAGCCCAGGCTTCCTCATAGGCAAAACTGCGCGCGGGCAGGCCGGGCCTGAGGCTGAGGCGGACCCGGATCATCAGGCCCGGATCCTCGCCTTCCGGGCACAGGACCGTGCGCTCGAGGCTGAGCCCGCGCGCGGTGCAGAGCGTGGCGAACGAGGCCGGCCCGAAAGTGCGCTGCGGCGGCGGGCCCTCCGGCCGCATCGGCCAGGCCGAGCCCCAGGCGGCGCCGTCCGCCTCCCGCACGAGACCATGGCCGGTGCCGCTCCGGTCGTCCCCGTAGATGAGCCAGCGCATCGCTTCGCTCTCGTCAAACAGGGCAATATCCCCTGTATTCGACACCTGGGCCTGGATCGCCCGGTTTCCGATCATGTGGAAGTGACGCCGTGTCTCCGGCCGGTCGAGCGGATCCCAGAGGGCGAAATCCAGCGCATCCTGATCGGCGTCATAGACAAATTCAGGCAGGCCCGACCGGATCTGCCAGTATCCGTAAGGGCTCGGGCTGGCGACCGGTCCCCCCGCAACTGGCCCCCTGGCAACTGGCCCCCCTGCAATCTGGGCCCATGCGCCGGCGGGCGGCGCCAGCACCAGCCCGCTGGCAGCCATCAGCGTGCGCTTCATCAACGTGCGCCGGTCCATCCCCCTGCGGCCTGCGGCAAAGCCTCCTGGCCCCTCCATGGCTTATCCTCCCTGCTGCGCGCAACCCGCCGCTGCCGCGCCCGGCTTGCGGGCTGCAATCTGATTGACAAGTCCCTGATGGAAAGCCGCGTCGATGGGATAGCGCCGCAGGGCCGCCATGGTGACCAGCAGACCGAGGACCGGGATCAGGGTCATCACCATCTTCATGCCAGTCAGGGTGGCTGCGGACTGGTCCGTGTTCGGCACAAAGCCGATCAGGTCGAGCAGGAAGCCAAGCAGAAGCGCGTTCAGTCCGAGCGCTGCCTTCTGTGCAAAGGCTGCAAAACCGAAGATGACAGCCTCATGGCGCTCGCCGGCAAGGGCCTCGTCATACTCGACCGTATCCGGCAGCATGGCCCAGTACATGACCGCAAAAGCCGACCCCCCGACCGCGATCAGGCCGAGCACCGCCCAGACCAGGACCGGGGAGTTCATCGGCAACAGGAAGAACAGGCCGTACCCGCACAGTGCGATACAGCATCCGGCCAGGAAGGCCTTTCGCTTCGAAATCCGGTTGGCCAGCCATGCCCAGCCAGGCGCCAGGACAAGCAGGACAAGCGGCGCTATGGCGAGCGCAACCCCGCTCGCGCTCTCGTCCCGAACGCCGTACTTGAACCAGTAGACCAGCATCTTGCCCATCATCGCCAGGCAGAGCGAGGCCATGATGATGGCAATGAACACCCGCACCAGCGCGCCGTTGCGCCGAAGGATGACCAGGGCAAGGCGCAGGTCGGAAAGGATACCTGCCCCGGAAGGCGGTTTATGCGCGTCGCCGGGGTCGGCCGGCTCGCGCACGACCAGGCCGCAGAAAAGGATGATGACCATCCCCGCCGCGCCGAGAAGCGCCGCAGACAGCCACCAGCCCGACCGCGGATCGCCGCCCGCGAGCAGCGACATGTCGCGGACGATCAGAGGCGTTGCAAACGCAGTGGTGATCCCGCCAAGGGCCGCGGCCTGCATGCGCCAGCCGGCGAGGCTCGCCCTCTGGCGGCTGTCCTGGGTGACCCGCGCGGAAAGGGACGCGTACGGAATACTGACCAGCGTGTAGACCGTGCGCATCACCAGGTGGGTGGCGAGCGCATAGGCAAACAGCATACCGCTGCCCAGCCCGGCCGGCACATAGAAGACAAGGCAGAAACTGATCGCAAGGAGCGGGGCGCCGAAGAGCAGGTAGGGCCGGTAGCGCCCGATCCGTGTCCGGGTCCGGTCCGCGATCCCGCCCATCACCGGGTCGGTGACCGCATCCCAGATCGAGGCAATGAAAATCGCTATCCCGGCGGCCGCGGGAGACAATCCCATGACGTCCGTATAGAAGAAAAACAGGAAGAGGCTGATCCCCTGCCAGAAGACATTCAGCCCCATATCGCCGCTGGCATAACCCGCTGCGAGCCTGGCAGGCAGCCGTTTGCGCATCTCATGCAGACCGTCTGTCATTGTCCCGCCTCTGCCGATGGCCCCGCCCAGGGCGCAAACCAGGCCTTAATCCGTTAACGGACCGGACAGGGCCGGCCGCCTGATAAACCGCCCGCACCGGTCCGGTCGCCGGCGGCAGGCGCAGGCCGGCCAGGGATCGCCCTGCACGCCGCCGGCCCGCCTCCTGCAGCTCAGAACCTGAAGGCGAGTTCTGCGCCGGTTATCCGGCTCGCGCCGCGCGGCACGATCTGGTAATAGCCACCCGGATCATTGAGGAAAGTGGAATCGACGGTGCTGACATAGAACTCATCGAGCGCATTCTTCATGAACACGGTAAACGAGAATTTCTGGTCCGGCGCGACATAGCCGGCTGAGAAATCCACCAGCGTATAGCCGTCCTGCGCAGCGCGCGGATCCTGGTTGATGTTATACAGGACCTGGCTCTGATAGCTGGCCATCGCCTGCAGGAAATAGGCGCTGCCATTGCCGGAGAGCCATTCATAACGTGGCAGGATCATGTACTTCCATTCCGGCGCGTTCGGCAGGCTGCCGCCGGAGACATCCTGCAGGGACCGTCCGCCCGGCCGCGGCGCACAGCCCTGCGCGAGGGTCTGGCCAGGATAGCATCCGACCCCGTCAAACTCGGCAAACTCCGCATCAAGATAGAGGATATTGGCAAGCAGGCTGAAATTCCGGGTTGGCTCCCATGTGGTGTTGAGCTCGACCCCTTTTGTGGTCGTCTCGCCGGCATTCAGAAGCTTGCTGCCCCCTGCCCCGCTGGCATCAAAGGACTGGGCATGGAAGTTCTCATAGGAATTATGGAATGCGCTGAGGTCGAAATAGAGATTGTCCATGCCGGGCGGCGAGCCGCGCAGCCCTAATTCGAAGGCCTCGGAGGTTTCCGGATCAACCGGCCCGCCATCCAGGACCGCAGTATTGATGGCGATCGTGGCGTCATAGGCACCTGATTTGTAGCCTTTCGAGAAGGTTGCAAAACTGGTCAGGCTGGAGGTGAGATCATACTGCAGGCCAAGCCGGCCGATGACATCACTGTCCTTGAGGACGTCGCCGCCTGAAAAGCCGCTGGAGGTGCTTGTTTCAAAGGCCAGCTCGTCATGCAGTGCCCTGAGCCCTGCGATCAGGGAAAACCGGTCACTGACCGCATAGGACGCGTCCCCGAAGACGGCATAGTTTTCGGTGTCGACATTCAGGGTAAAGAAGGAGTCGAGGCGCACCGGCACCGGACAGGCGCCGCCCACCGGGGCGGCTGCGCCAAAGCAGAGCTGGGTATTACGGTCAAAGAAACGCCCGAGTTGGTTCTTGTAGTAAAAGGCCCCGGCCACGAAATCCAGCCGGCCCGGGTTCACGGGCGCCACCCTCAGCTCCTGCGACAGGGTCTGGGCTTCCTGATAGGCCTGCTGCTGAAGGCCAACCGCGCCGATCACCGGCGTATTCGAGCCGTCCGAAGCAAAGAAATCGCCTTCATTCATGTTCCCGCCGGTTTCCCAGTCCCGGTAGCCGGTCAGCGAGGTCAGGCGCAGGTCGCCCATCAGCCATTCCGCTTCGGCCGAGACACCCATCTGCGAGGTCGTGTTCACCGGATTGTAGTCGGACGAGAAATCGGTGTTTTCCGGCCCCGGGGTGACCCCCGCAGCGAGGGTCAGGATCCTCGGCCCGTTCGCTGTCCGCAAGGGGAGCGAGCAGCAGATGTATTCCGCATCGTAATAATCCGCAGACAGCTTGAACGTGAAGGTATCGCTGGGCTCAACCAGCAGCTTTGCGCGTCCGCCAAACGCCGTCCCGCCGCCAGCTTCCGTACCCGTGAAGACGTTATCGAGATAGTCTGCGGTTTCGCTGTAGAAACCTGTCAGGCGAAAGGCTGCCTTTTCGCCAAGCCCGTCAGAAAACGTTGCATCCGCCCTGAGATCGCCATCGGTCGTGGCGCGAACCTTGAAACTTCCCTCCAGTTCGGCAGACGGGTCGCGGGTCGTATAGCTTATCACGCCGGCCGAGGCGTTCTTTCCGAACAGGGTGCCCTGCGGGCCTTTGAGAATCTCGATCCGCTCGATATCGGCGAGTTCAACGAGGCCGGCATCATTCCTGGGAAGGGCGATGCCATCAATGACGAATGAAACGCTTGGCTCCACCGTGACACTGAAGACATTGGTCCCCACGCCCCGGATACGCACGGAACTCTGGGTCGGGCTGAGATTTCCGGCCACGGTGATGCTGGGCGCAAGACGCTGGATATCCTCGACATTGCTCGAGAATGTGGCCTCCAGGGTGGCCGCATCAAGCACGCTGACCGCAACCGGGACATCGAGAAGGGACTGTTCGCGTTTCTGCGCCGTGACCACTACGCGGTCGAGGATCCTGCCCCGCGCCTGCGTGTCAGCGTCCTCATCCGACTGCGCGAACGCCGGCGCGCCGGCGAGCGCACACGCAAAACCTGCTGCGAGCGCAAAACGGCTCACTGAACTGTCAAGACCTTTCATTCTTCCCTCCCGGATACGGCCCGCTTTTCTGAGCGCAGGCCTGTGTTTCTATTATCCAATCGGATAACACGCGGCCTGTCAACAGCCCACCCCGGCTGACCTGCGGGCGCAGGCTCACCCGGCCGGGGTGCAGGGCCGGGGCCTGCGCCCGGTCTCCGGCGCGGCGCGGCCCGCTGTCCCCGTGCAGGTTGACTTTGGGCCCGGAACATTTCTTCATGGGGGTCAGATCGCGGGCGCCCTGGCGGCGCGGTGCGCTGGCCCTTGAGGCTGGTCCGGATTCCAGGTCCTTGGAGAATTATCTTGCTCGTCCAGACGATCAGTACAGGCACTGCGGACGATAAGGTCCAGCGGGACGCGGTTCTTACAGCGGCCCTGACCATCTTTTCGCTCGAAGGTTTTGCCGGGGCGTCGGTCCGGCAGATCGCATCCCTGGCGAACTGCAACCATGCCATGATCCGCTATTATTTCGGGACAAAGGATGCCCTTTGGAAAGCGGCCGTCGAATATCTTTTCGAGCGTGAAAAGAACGAGATGAGCATGAGCGATGGGCTCAGCGACGCTCTTCTGCGAGGTGAGCGCAGCGCGGCCGAGACTTGGATCCGCAGATATGTCGCCTATTGCCGCCGCCATCCCGAACATGCCCGGATCATGGTCCAGGCCTCGATCCGCAATGATGAAAAACTGGCCTGGGCGGCGGACGAATTCATCCGCCGCAAGCATGGGCAGGTGCTCCCTTATATCGAGGCCCTGATGAAGACAGGTGTGCTTCCCGCATGCCAGTCGGCGCTGAACCTGGGCTACATCCTTGTCGCAGCCTGCCAGACCATGTTCATGCTGGCCCCGGAGATCGAGCAGCTTTACGGCCCCGAAGACCTGCAGAAACATGAAGACCGCCATGCCGATGCGGTTGTGGCAACGTTACTGCGTTGACCCAGCCTCACGAAGACAAGGCAATGCAGGGACCTGCCTGACATGTCTTCCTGGACGCAGTGATCTGCACAATCCGTCAATGCCCAGGCTGTCTTGCAAATCGAAAGCAGCCCTGGCTGCAGGGCGCCGTTCCGGGCGGGACGCCCGGCTGGCCCCGTCCTGCACCGTGTCCCGGAGCGCCCGCAAGCCGGTCATCGTCTCCGGGAAGTTCTGCCCCGGCACTGATCAGGCCTGAGAGCGCGGCAGCCAGGAACATCCGGAGCGTGTGACGACCGGGCCGGCCCGCAAGGCCAATGCCGACATTGCGAGGCTGACGGCCGGGGCGATGAGCTGCGGCCGCCCGAACTGATCCCGGCGAACTTGCGTCGCACAAGGACACCGCACCGAACCAGGCAGCCTCCGGGTTTGCCGGCGTGTCCGGAGATCTGATCGCGAGTTACTCCGGGATGCCTGATCGTTCACTTGTGAAGGCGTCAGTGCAAACAGCCAGGTCCGGAATACCGTCCTCTGAGCGCCGCTGATTGAATATCCCCTGGCCACTTGCGACGTCGCCGCCCCGGCCAGGTCATCCCTGTTTCAATCCGTGGGCGGACTTCTCGGTTACAGGCAGTGTTTGAGACCCTGCGGACTTCTGCTGCACGGAGCCGCCGGTGAGCTGGCGGTCGCCTCTGGCGAGGAGCGCTTTGGTCCGTGCCCGGTCGATTACGGGATCCGGCGGCGCACCGGCGAGCACCTTTTCCGCCGGGGCCCGGTGTTGCCCAGGCGTGGCTGCGGGTCCGCCGCGCGGCCGCGTCCCGGGGCGGACCTAACCTTTGCGTCCGGCCCGCGCCGCCTTCGTGCGCCAGATTCGCCGCCGCTTCCTGCCCCCTTTGCCAGCGCGCTCAGTGCCAGCCAGGAAGCCAGCCCACGCCTCAGCACGCAGATGACCCGTGTGAATGGAACAAACGCGCAGAAAAATACCGGGCCTCTATCTCCCGGCGGCAAGACCAACAGCAGCCGCAACGCAAAAAAGCACGCCCTGCTTTAAAAAAATGTGGTTGCCGCTGGAGAAGCCCAGGAACTTGATGACGCGCTGCCCGAAGCACTGATTAATGAGCACCAGCCAACAACCGCATCAGAAATCCTGCTCGTCGTCCGTTTCCCCTCGCCTTTTGGCGAGAGAAGCGGCTGGCGCTCGCCTGATGCAGAATTCGGTCATGCCGGCTCGCGCATAAGCGCCTTGCGTACATGCTCGGGGTCGCGGGCGATCACCGCAAGATAAGCTCGCGCGGGTTGATCGGGCTGTGAACGCCCCTGCTCCCAATCACGAAGTGTGCCAAGCGGAATATGATAGCGCTGCGCAAACTCCTGCTGTGTGAGAGAAAGCGCACGGCGCAGGGTTTTCACACGCGCGACGGGCTTCATGCCAGCGAGCGCTTTTGCCGTCAGCGGACGATTGTCAGGGTCGGCCTTCGCGGCTGCGAGGACCTTAGCCTCTGTCATCGTCCTCGGCTCGGCCGGCTTCACGATAACCTTCCGGCCGCCACGTACGCGGCTAAGCGTGCCGTCACCAGCCATTTTTACGATAGTATGAGTCTTGCTCATTCTTTGTTGCCCTGCGTGCCGGGATCAGGCGGATACGTGTCTCGCGTTCCGTGTACACAACGACCAGATTGGTTCCATCCGCCATTCCCAGGAGAACCGTGCGGACTTCGCCGCAGTCTTCCCGGTCGTCGATCTGTTCTATGCCGAACGGGTCACGAAACGCCTTTGCCGCAAACTCAAAGCTCACGCCATGTTTGAGGAGATTATCCCGGGCTTTTACGCTGTCCCGTTGAACTCAATCATTTACTACTGATATCCCGTAGTCTGTCAAAGGAAGAGACGCGTCGCGGCATCGAAACAGCGGGTTCGCGTCCTCGGCCGGCGTTCACCGGGCGCCCGGGCCTACCTGATGTCGCTGCAGGCCTACACGCCCCGCCGCGCCCGGACGGGGAAACCCTGACCCGCTGCCGGCGGGTCAGGCGGCCGCTGCCCTGCCCTGCGCCCGGCGGATGATCTCCGCCTCGGTGCCCTGCAGCGCGTAGACACCCGTGAGCCGCACTTCGCTCCCGTCGGCGGCATCTGCCGCACGTTCGAGCTCCAGCGCCACGTCATCGTCGCAGAAGTCGCAGAAATCGATGTTGTCGACGAGGTCAGAGAAGACGAGCAGCCATCTGGCGCGGCGCCGGATCCCGTCGCGCACCCAGCCGCAGAACTCTTCAGAAACATCATATCGCTGGCTCAAGATCGCACTTCCCTGTTTAATTTACCCGTGAATGTTCCTTATATGTTCTGGCCCGCCCTGTCAACGCAGGACACGCCGCTTCGGGGGCCTCATGACGGGCTGGCCCATCTCCGGGGGCCTGGCATCAGGCTGGCATTTCCGGGGGAAGGCTCCGGCCGCCGCAGGGTCCGGGGAAGAGCGACCGTCGTCAGGGCCGTCGTCAGGGGCTGCGCCCCGGCGCCTCTGCGTTGCCGGTATCCGGCGGATGCTTCGCTGGAGGTCGCAGCCCTGCTGTCGCCCCCGGAACCCGGCCGGCTGTAAATGCAGGGGCGGCGATTGTGGCCCGGAGCGCGAACGGGGCGAGGCCCGGCGCGCTGCAGGCCGGACATGCAAAGGCCCGCCGTTTGCGCGGCGGGCCTGGCAGTCAACTTATCCCGGCGGTCAGTTGCTGGTGGGCGGTGGGTCTATAATTTCAGGCAGCTGCGCGAATCCCTCGAAGGCCAGGTTGAGATTGAGCACATCTCAAAAAACTCGTTTGGACATCTTGCTCCCGACAGCATCTATGTGCCGCTTAAATTCTATATCGATTTTGCCTGCGCCCTCGCCGCTTTGATTTTCCTGGCGCCGCTTTTGCTTGTTGTGGCGGTCATCATCCGCCTTGAATCCAAAGGCCCCGCCCTCTTCAGGCAAAAGCGGATGGGCAACGGGGCAAGCCTTTCACTATCTACAAGTTCCGCTCGATGTGCGAGGCGCAGGGGCCCGCGTCCCAGCGGCCTATGAACTCATCGATTTCAGCGATGAGTTTGACGAGGTCCTGACCGGGAACGATGGTTGGCGGCTTCATAGCCCGAATGCCCTTATCCGATTTAATACCCGATAATGTCCGATTATGCACGTCCAATCCGGGAGGGACCGAACCAGGGGAGGTCCAGCGGATTACGGGCGACCGGGCAAGATCCCCGGCCAGGTCCCCGGCCAGTTCGCCGGTTCCCCGATCGAGACGCCCGCCTTGACGCGGCGCACATTCGACTGGCTGAGCCTCAGCTTGTGGAAGGGAATGTCGCGCGAGGCGCTGAGGGTGATCATCTGTTGCCTGGTCATCCGGATATCTCCGCGACGGCCCAGCCGGGAGCCTCTCTCCCAACCTCCAGACCCGTCACGGAAAACCCGCCCCCCTCTCATTCCAGGTGCGCCGCGTATGGTCATATGCCCTGGTAAACCATTCCATATGGCCTTGTTGTTGCTCAAGATACAAAGGAGAGCCAACGCGTGGAAAACCTTGTTCCATCCGGAGCGTTGCGCACCGGACCGGCAGGGGGTTGCTCTCAAGGCCTTCACGCGGATCGCGGACGCCTGGTCGCTTACCCGGCGTGAGGCGGCGGCGCTGGCGGATATTTCGGAATCCACGTGGAAAAGGGCCAGGAAGCCGGGGTTTGCCGGTGGGCTGACGCGCGACCAGATGCTGCGCCTGTCCGCGCTCATCGGCCTCTACAAGTCGCTCGCGCTCTATTTCAGCGAACCGGTCTCTCGCGACTGGGTGAAGCTGCCCAACCGGGGTCCGGAATTCGACAGCGCGCGGCCCGTCGACGCAATGATCGCGGGCGGGTTACCCAAGATACTGCGTGTGCGGGGATATCCCGATGCGCTGCGGGGCGGGGTTTGAGGATCACGTCGGTCAATGACCGCGCCCTTGTCCGGCTGATCTGCGAGACCCGCCACAAGCCGCCCGTC